>Ga0180437_10006666_pt1 | contig 15291 bp, 9 predicted proteins | sample SS_ome_4_FD_132410 | JGI IMG/M metagenome (GOLD analysis project Ga0180437, IMG submission 132410) | Hypersaline lake sediment archaeal communities from the Salton Sea, California, USA - SS_3_D_1 metaG | ecosystem: Environmental > Aquatic > Non-marine Saline and Alkaline > Hypersaline > Sediment...
ATTGCAGAAAACCTGGAATTTGCCAGGTATTTTCCGGGTTATTGATTGGCATCGGGCGGTACGAGAGTTTTTCCGCACCAAAGATCGAGGTGGTGATTGGGATACTACTTTTGTCCATGCCGATGAAGCCGAAACGTCAGTTATGCTCCTACTCGCCCCGGAATATGTCGACATGAAACTGGCCGAAAAAACGAGTGTTGAAGGCTACTTACCAGATGGACATTTTGATAAAGCGGTCGATCCATTTGCCCGTCCGAGTAAATGGTCTGAAGGACAGGGACATTTCCCCACTGAAATGGGATCAATTCCCGAGGGGGTGGTTGGAAGACCCGATTTAGGCGATGCAACCAAAGCCAAACGAACGATTGCCGCCATATTATCCTATTTAACCCTGGTGCATGATGAAATTTTAGCGGCATTTCCGGCGGGTAAAGTTCCGCCCATTGAAAAAACCACAATGCGAACCGAAGAAGAAATGAAACCCTATCTGAATGAACCCTTTACCAAAGGCTGGCGGCCAATTTATGCCATTCGAAAAATGGGATTATAAAATGATGAATTTAAGCATTGTTCTTTCAACCCAACCAGCAGCATTTAATGCCCTGGCATACAAAGGAAAATTGGCTGAAAATCTGGCTAAAATCAGTCAATTGGGATATGATGGTGTTGAATTAGCCGTGCGTGATCCGCATCTTTTAGATATCGAGGAATTGGAAATCCTTCTACGAGAAAATAATCTGCCAGTGCCGGCCATCGGCACTGGCCAGGCTTATGGCGAAGAGGGATTGTCCTTCATCCATCCTGAGAAAAAGATTCGGGAGCAGGCGATTGAACGGATTAAAGCGCAATTGAAATTAGCCAAAAAACTGAATGCACTGGTTATTATTGGGCTGGTTCGCGGTCGCATTAGTCAATTAATACCAAGGGAACTGGCTGAATGGTGGCTGATCGACGCATTGACGGCTTGTGCCGTTTCTGAACCATCAGTTAAAATTGCTATTGAACCGATTAATCGCTATGAAACTGACATCATAAACACCGTAGATTCGGCTTTAAAATTTCTTGGGAAGCTAAAAAAGGACAATGTCGGATTGCTGCTAGATACATTTCATATGAATATTGAAGAGCCGTCGATCAATGAAAGTATTCGCATTGCGCAGGATAAAATTTTCCACATTCATATTGCCGATTCGAATCGTTGGTTTCCAGGAGCCGGCCACCTAGATTTTCGAAATATTTTCGAAACTCTGGGAAAAATTAATTATACCGGCTTTATATCAGCTGAAATAATGCCATTACCGGATGCTGATACGGCAGCAGAAAATACGATCATGAACGTAAAACGATTTTGGGGATTATGTGTATGAAAGTGATCAAAGAAATGAAAGAAAAGAATCCTTGATCTTTAATAGACTATTTGCTATGTTTATGCAGTAAAAATATATCGTTTTGAAATGTTACGGATATGAGTTTTCAGATGTATAATTCGTTCATACGTGCATTTAATCGTTATCTCACAGCGATTAATAAATCATAGTAAATTGTATAAACACTGTTCATTACGCATTTATTTGAACATTTCATTGTTAAAGCTGGGCGAAGAAACCAAGACTGGCTCTCCCTTATTACTGGGTTTACCTTAGCCTTCGCCTCCGTCTTTGGTCAATATCGTGTTCTCCAATTATAATGAAGATTGCTGCGTCCATTATTGAGGTAAAATTCAGAATGAATCGTGATATCATCCTCGAAATGCAACACATTACAAAGACTTTTCCGGGTGTCATTGCACTGGATGATGTGAATTTTCAACTTCAAAAAGGTGAAGTTCATATTCTGCTGGGCGAGAATGGTGCCGGAAAATCAACGCTAATCAAAATTTTAAGTGGCGCATACCAAAAAACTTCCGGTGAAATTTATTTAAATCAAAAAAGAATTGACATTAAAAATCCAGGGCATGCATTAAGCCTTGGAATTGGTATTATCTACCAGGAACTCAATCTCATCCCCCATCTAACTGCCGGTGAAAATATATTTCTCGGCCGTGAACCTACCCTTACGTTGGGTATTATCGATTTTAAAACATTGTTTCAACAGGCACAGGCACTCCTCGATGAATTGGGTGTTCAAATTAACGCCCAAAGCCTTGTTAAAAATTTAGGCGTCGCACAACAACAGATGGTAGAGGTCGCCAAAGCCCTTTCACTAGATGCCGAAATTCTGATCATGGATGAACCAACCTCAGCCCTTACCGAGCAGGAAATCACCGAACTTTTTAAAACAATAACCAGACTAAAGAATAATGGAGTTTCAATCATCTATATTTCACATCGTTTGGAAGAATTGTTTGAGATCGGTGATCGGGTAAGCGTGTTACGCGACGGTAAATATATCGGTACCCTTTTAATAAAGGATACATCAAAATCTGAACTTATCGAAATGATGGTCAATCGGGAGCTGGAAGAACAATTCCCGAAACAAACAATTACGCGGGGAGAAGAAATTCTTCGCGTGGAAGGATTAACCAGGGGCCGGAAATTGAGAAACATCAATTTCTCGCTTTTTCGGGGAGAAATCTTAGGCATTGCCGGGCTATTGGGTTCAGGACGGACTGAGTTAGCCCGGGCTATTTTCGGTGCGGATCGCATCGATACCGGTAAAATTTTTATCAAGGGAAAGCTGCTTTCACTTAAATCTCCCCGTAATTCAATTAATTCGGGGATCGGGTTGCTGACGGAAGACCGAAAAACGCAAGGTTTGGTATTGAATCTATCTCTCAAAGATAATATCTGTCTGCCTAGTATTGATCAATTTTCGCGATACGGGGTGGTTAGCTCCAAAAAAGAAAAAAAAGTGGTGCAAAAGTATATCCGAGAGTTACGGATTAAAACCCCGGGATTGAATCAAAAAGTCGTGTATTTAAGTGGTGGCAATCAACAGAAAGTAGTCATGAGTAAATGGCTGTGTTCGAATGCTGATATTTTAATTTTTGATGAGCCAACCCGGGGAATTGATGTCGGCTCCAAAGTCGAAATCTATCAATTCATGAATCAATTGACAGCGGCCGGAGTAGCGATTATAATGATTTCCTCAGAACTTCCGGAAATTTTAGGCATGAGCGACCGAATTTTAGTGATGCACCAGGGAAAAATCAAGGGTGAATTCATGGCAGGAGAAGCGACTCAGGAAAAAATTTTACATAGTGCATTGGGAGCGTGAGATGAATCCAAAAGAATTCTTAATGCATCACGGAAGACAATTGGGGACTTTATTTGGATTAATTCTCCTCTGCGTCATCATGTGGATCTTATCCCCTTTTTTTCTAACGGTATCTAATTTTCTAAATATTGCCCAACAGACTTCGATTAATGCGATAATCGCGGTGGGAATGACCTTTGTCATCATTACCGCCGGTATCGATTTATCCGTGGGCTCCATCCTGGCTTTTTCCGGAGTAGTACTGGCAAGGGTTTTAGAAATCGGCCTTCCGGTGCCATTGGCAATCCTGACGGGATTATTCGTTGGACTGTTAAGTGGTCTGGTTAATGGATTGTTAATTACTTATGGCCGTCTGCCGCCGTTTATTTCAACGCTAGGCATGATGAGTGTCGCCCGGGGTGCTGCGTTACTTTTTACAAACGGTCGGCCAATTTCCGGTTTTTCAAATTTATTTCGTTTTTTAGCGACCGGTCATATTTTTTATATTCCCACGCCGGTCGTTATTATGGTGATTGTATATGCACTGGCCCATTTTTTACTTTCACGAACCAAATTTGGTAGTTATACTTATGCGATTGGTGGTAATGAAGAGGCGGCCATTCTTTCGGGCGTCAATGTTAAATTAAATAAAGCCTTGGTTTATGGTTTATGCGGGATGTTAAGTGGCCTGGCAGCGGTTATTCTTACAGCACGTTTGAATTCGGCCCAACCCATTGCCGGTATTATGTACGAATTGGATGCGATTGCCGCCACGGTTATTGGTGGTACCAGTCTCATGGGAGGGGAAGGAACAATTCTGGGCACTTTAATTGGTGCTTTCATCATGGGTGTGCTACGCAATGGACTGAATATTCTGGGCGTCTCCTCATTTATCCAACAAATCATCATTGGTTCGGTCATTATCATTGCGGTGCTACTAGATATGGCTTTAAAAAAGCAGCGAAAATAAATTTATTGGATATTTGTGCTTTATATAATAGATACTTGATATTAGATGCGCGACGAGAGCGCCACGCATCCAGGAACTAATATTTATCATCCAGGAAGCGGAGACCAGTATCCATAAATTCGGCTAGTGAAGATCAAGGGGACTGATATATTAAAAAATTTTAATTTTTTTTTAATGGTGAATTAATATTGATTTGATATTCTATCTGCTACCATATTTCAACAAATTTATTTTATAAGAAGAATTGTAAAGTTTTAATGGAAATCGAAGAAAGTTGTTTTTATATATTTTAAACTCAAATTATCGGATTTCGCGATAATAATAGCTGCGGAATTCATGAATACTGAGCGTAAACCTTGAATATAATTATGGAGTGCCAAAGTATATGCGAAAGTTATTTTTCTTTATAGTAACGGGATTTTTTTGTCTATTGATGAGCATGTTCGGCTGTCAGCGTGGGCAAGAAACATCTGTTGATGGACCAACCATTGCGATCATCATGAAAACCCTCAATCATCCCTTTTTTATTGATATGCAACGGGGAGCCGAAGAAGCGGCGAAAAAGCTATCGGTTAATTTAATAGTCCAGGGCGCCGAACGTGAGGTGGATGTTGAAAAGCAGATGCAGATCATTGAAAATCTGATACAACGGCAGGTCGATGCCATTTGTGTGGCCCCCAGTGGATCGCGGGAGTTGGTTTCGGCGATTGTGAAAGCCAACCAGGCTAATATTCCGGTTTTAACCATCGATACGCGGGTAGATTCGGCGGCATTGGCTGAAGTTGGGGGTAAAGTGATAACCTATATTGGTTCTGATAAATTTGAAGGAGGCCGAATTGCCGGGGAATATATGCGGAAAAAATTAGCTGGGCGGGGAAAAGTCGCTGTTCTTGAAGGTATTCCCGGGCATGAAACCGGTGATGCGCGTCTGCGAGGATTCCATAAAGCACTCGAGGATGCCCCTGAAATCGAAATTGTCGCTTCCCAGACGGCCAACTGGGAGCGGGATCAGGGATTTAATGTGTTTCAAAATATTCTCCAATCCCATCCCGAGGTCCAGGCGCTGTTTGCCTGTAACGATTTAATGGCCTTAGGAGCGGTAGAAGCCATTGCCGCCGCCGGCAAAACCAGCGAAATAACTGTTGTTGGGTTTGATGCACTGGATGATGCCAAAATTGCGATTAAATCGGGACAGATGGATGGTTCGGTGGCTCAGTTTCCGGCTGAAATGGGGAAGCTTGCTATTGAAAATGCCTATCAGGTATTACAAGGAAAGGAGGTTCCCGCGTATATTCCGGTGACTATCGAATTAATTACTAAAGAAAATGTTCGATAAACAGGACGAACATTGCATTTTAATCACCTGATCATGTGGTTTATGTTTGATTGATATTATTGTTAATAAAGACTTTACATAATCAAAAATTTGTCGAATTAATAAAACCAGGAAGGATAATTATTGCATTAAGGCTTAACACATCCGATTAGGCAGGGAAATTCGAATATGAAGAAAGAAAAGCTTCTATTTGGAGTAATCGGAGTCGGTCGGATTGGGAAGATACATATTGAAAATCTAGTAACACGGATTTCGTCAACTGAAGTCATTGCCGTTGCTGATCCATTTGCGGAGGAATTACGAAAAGTAGCCGGACAATTCCATATTCCCAATGCCGTTCCTGATCACAAAGAAATTCTAAGTCGCTCCGATATTGACGCGATTGCTATTTGCTCACCAACTGACACTCATTATCCAATTATCTTAGAGGCGGCAGCCGCCGGTAAACACATCTTTTGTGAAAAACCAATTGATTTATCCATAACAAAAATAGAAACCATCATTAAAGAAGTGAAAAAATGCGGTGTAAAATTCATGGTTGGTTTTAATCGCCGCTTTGATCCCAATTTTTTAAAAATACACGATTTGGTTAAAGCCGGGAAAGTTGGCGAACCGCATGTTCTTAAAATTACCAGCCGTGATCCGGCCCCCCCGCCTGAGAGCTACATCCGGTCCTCAGGTGGATTATTCCTCGACATGACCATCCATGATTTTGATATGGCCCGATACCTCATCAACAGTGAGGTGACGGAAGTTTATGCCCAGGGACGGGTATTGATAGATCCGGTATTTGAGCGGGCGGGAGACATTGATACGGCAATTGTCGTCCTCAATTATAAAAGTGGGGCTATGGCCACGATTGATAATAGTCGCCAGGCTGTTTACGGGTATGACCAACGGGTCGAAGTGTTTGGCTCAAAAGGCATGGCCACGGTGAAAAATAATACACCGGATAACCATATTTTTATCGATGTCAACGGCACGCATTCGGCACTCCCGTTGAATTTTTTCATGGATCGATATACTGAATCTTATCTGGGGGAAATGCAAGCGTTTATTGACTGCTTGCAGAAGGACACGGAACCGCCGGTTAGCGGCGAAGATGGCTTGTTAGCCGTGGTCATTGGTCTAGCCGCTATGAAATCCATGAAAAAGAATCGATTGGTGAAATTGAGCGAAATTTATTAGCGTGGGCTAGTTTGAGGTTGATAAATAAATACATCAGACGGAGAATAACCTATGAAAAAGTATCTGAATATCGGGGCAATTGGGTTAGGGCGCTTGGGAAAAGTGTATGCGGTGGATTTAGCTCATCGAGTGCCCAATGCAAACTTGATAGCAGTTGCGGATCAACAAGCGGGTCTTGCCCAATCGTTTGCAAAAGAATATGCGGTTCCGAAATGGTATGGAAATTATCAGGATTTAATTTTCGACAAAGAAATTGAGGCGATAGCGGTGATTACACCTACCAATACCCATAAAGAGATTGTCATCGAGGCGGCGAAAAATGGAAAGGCTATTTTTTGTGAAAAACCCATTTCCATTTCATTGCCGGATGCCCGGGAAATTGAACAGGTTATTACTAACACTGGGGTCTTCTTTCAGATGGGTTTTCAGCGGCGATTTGACAAGGGTTATGTGGAAGCGATGAAGAAAATTGAAGCTGGCGTCATTGGCGAACCGGTTTTGTTAAATTCAACATCCCGGGATCCGTTTCCTCCGCCACTGGAATTCTGTGATCCTGCGAAAAGTGGAGGTCTCATTGCGGATATGGGGATTCACGATTTTGATCTCGCACGAATGTTTATGGGCAATGTGAAAAGCGTTTACAGCGTTGGCGGGGCCCTGGCCTATCCGGAAATGAAGTCTATTGGGGATATCGACAATGCTATCATCAATATGTACTTTGAAAATGAAAAGATTGGTGTTGTTAATCTGAGCCGGAATGCTGTTTTTGGCTATGACATCCGGACGGAAATCTGGGGAACCAAAGGCAGTCTGCAAATTGGCTATTTCCGTGAGACTCCGTTATTGGTGATGACCCAAGCGGGTATCACCCATGATGTGGTCCCGCATTTCATGGAGCGATTTGAAAATGCTTACCATACTCAAATACAGGACTTCGTAAATAATGTTCTGGGCGATCGGGAACCATCAATAAAAGCAAAGGATGGGGTTGCTGCCCTGCTCGTCAGTTTAGCGGCCACAAAATCCTTACATGAAAATCGACCGGTTGATATTGCCGAAATATAGGAAAAAATAGATGAATCTATTTCGTTTTTTTTTGAAATTTAGGTATTAAGTTAATTTAAAATCATCATGCCTAACGTGGGAAAGAGGTGGTAAACAAAATTTCACAAATTTAAATATAAAACAGCAAAGTTCACTTAAAACGAAAGGGGTGATAAGTCAAAAAATATTCTGAGTGTTTTTGCTAATCAAGCTTCATTAAAATTGGCAAACTTAATTGTAAAAGGAGAAAAAATGATGAAAGAATTAGCAAAGTCAAAACATTTTTTGGGGGGGATAAGAATTATTTTAAGTTTCTTATTATTTTTCAGTTTAATGACAACAATTGATTTATTGCAAGCACAAATGACAGGACGCATAACCGGTAGGATTGTTGATAAAGATACACAATCTGACCTTCTCGGAGCGAATGTAAGCATTGTTGGGACTAAGCTTGGCGCTGCTTCGGATAACCAGGGTCAATTCTTGATCGGAAATGTCCCTCCCGGTACCTATACTTTACTGGTACGTTATATAGGATATGAAAATGAAGAACAGAGTGTTCAGGTTACTGTGGGGCAGGTTTCGACAGTTAACTTTGAAATGAAATCATCAGTTCTCGAGTTGGAAGGAGTCGCGGTTACTGGTGAACGATTACTCCAATCACAGAAAGCTGCATTGAACGCCCAATATGAAGCGTCCAATATTAAAAATGTGGTTTCCTCTGACTTAATGGGGTCTTTCCCCGACGAAGAGGCGGTGGAAGCTGTCGCACGTATTCCCGGTGTGGTAGTAGATGGTGATGAAGCCATTATGCGTGGTTTGCCGGCAGACTGGGCTTTAACCACTGTAAACGGACAAAAAATTCCCGCCGTAAATGCAGCAGAAGACCGACATGCATCATTGGAAACTTTTCCCATCGATCTGATCCAGGCAATTGAAGTTTCCAAAGGTCAAACTGCTGATATGGACGCAGATGCTATCGCCGGAAACATTAACTTTATTTTGAAAGACGCACCGGGCTCGCAGATGGTCACTGCCAAATTGTATCAGGGGTGGTCGTCAGGAAAAAATACCAAAGATTATCCGGTTGGTCAATTCGATTTCTTTGGTCCCACCAAGGCAAGTCTTAGTATCGGAGATGTCTTTTATGATGGTAAACTTGGTTATAGTATTTCCGGTACCTTTGAAAGGGAGACAATATCAGAATATAATGATAGATTTAGTTGGAGTTTTGACGATGGCGACTGGGAAGACACCGAGGATGTCGAAGACCTGGCAGGGAATAAGACTCCCCAGGGATTAAGGTACCATAGCAGAAGACCAACAGAGACAACAGAAAGCAGAGCCGGATTCAATACCTCACTGGTATGGAGACCGTCCCTTGGAAACAAAATGACCTTAAAAACATTCTATTCCAGCTACAATCTCACGGATTATGACCTGGACCTCGAGGAGAATTATGAGAGCGCCAGGTTGGAAAAACTGAATGATGTCAAACACGAACCCAAACATGTGATGAATGTGGCTCTTGGTGGAGAACACATGGTGTTGGGCGATTTTGGCATCGATTATACAGTCGCCTATACCAGTGGACGTGGCGCTGAATCTCATGATTTTCAGGGTAACTTTCGCACTAAATTTAAAAATTGGAGAGCTGGCGATCACAATTATTATTTTGACAACAATAACTTTGAAGTGGAAACCTTCAAAGAAGATGAAATTTTAGCCGCATTTAATTTAAAAAAACCATTTTTCACTAATACTTTCGGTGGTTATTTTAAAGCCGGCTTCAAGTACAAAACAAAAGATCGCTATAATCAGAAACTGGATTCTGATATTTCCGCATTCGACGCGGACCTTGATTCTGCTGCCGCGGCTGAATTTGAGGATGACTATGGTTTTGAATATCCCAAAAAATGGGCGATTACAGAAGATCAGGATTTTATTATCGAGTATGATCCACCACTGAATATGGTTTTCTTTTCGGAATCCAGCACCGATATTGATGAGAACTATCTTGCCAATGAGAATATTCTTGCCGCTTATGCCATGGCAGAGGTATGGGTGGGAAAGAATTTGATGGTGTTACCTGGTATCAGAATGGAAAAGACATCAACAACAACCGAGTCCAGATTAGTGGATAATTTTCGCCGCAATAATCCCGAAGTAGCAGAATCTCAATCATCGATTGATGCTACCGGTGAGTATACGGATCTATTTCCATCTCTTCACCTGCGTTATAAATTACCCAAGGATATTAATGCGCGGTTCTCATATTCAAAAGGTATTGCACGTCCTTCTTTTCGTTATTTTGTGGAATTTAATGATTATGATATCGAAGACAAGGAGCTGTTTACAGGTAACAAGAACCTGAAACCTACCCGATCTATGAATATCGACGTCCTTCTTGAGCATTATTCACCAATGCTTGCTTCACATATGTCGGTTGGATTCTTCTATAAAAAGATCGATGATGTAATTCAATCTGTTTTCTTTAGCCCCGCGAGTGGTGAATACCATGGATATGAAGTGGACCGGGTTGAGCAACCACAAAATGTTGGAGAAGGAACAGCCCAGGGTATCGAATTGTCTCTGCAAAGACAGCTTGACTTTCTCGGTCTGCCACAAGTTGGTATTCTGGCGAACTGGACCCACCAATTGGACACCTATTTAAAGGAGCCGGATGGCACGAAACGATCACTTCCGCAGCAGGCAGAGGATGTCTTCAATTTTGCACTGAGTTACGAGTCAGTCAGATTAGGTTTTTCTGGACGTATATCTTATCAGTACATGTCAGACGTCTTCCAAGAACTGGGTGACAATAGCGAAGAATGGGATGATGCTCGAAACTCGCTCGATATTTCACTGCGTAAGAATCTCAATAAAAATGTCCGAGTATTCTTGAAGGGTAAAAATTTATTGGGTGAGGATAGAATCACAAGACTCATAAGTCTAAGATCGGAAAATTATGGGGCGAATCCCATATACGACCAGTCATATCGAGACATGCATATTTATGGTGGATTTGAGTTTAATCTGTAACACACTGTGTTAAAATAGTTTGCAGTGGTTGCAAATTTGAAAGGCATAGTCAATTAAGGCTATGCCTTTCTTTAAATGGAACCTAGCATCCCAAAAGGGGGGAACTAAATTAGTCCATGTGGATCATAAACAGATAGTTCTTTGAAAATCTCTTGAATATAATAAATTTATATCAATTTTACAGAAGTTGTCTTGGGTTTCTTTTTGGAATTTTAAGAATAATTCAAATTTTTAGATCCCAATCGTCAAGAGAATGATTCCAATTTTGTTATTTTCCGGATTGAATTTTGATGGAATGATGACCAATGCCTTCTGGAATGGTAATTAAAAGGGATTGCCTAGCATCATTTACTGCTTTATATACTTCACCATCAACGTTTATTGAAAGCTGCTTTGCAAATGTTTTTGACAACCAATCAGCAAGTTCAAATGTCCAGCTTGATTTGAATTTTTCAAAGTGCTGGCAATAATGATCATCATAACTTAATGTTATTTTGAGGCTGTTGTTTTCACGGCTGAAAATGCCTTCATTTTTAGCATGTAAATAACCGATGAATTCATTGATGCCAATAAATCGTCCCCGGGGGTATTTTTCAAAGATGGTGGCAAACGCTTCGGGGGCAAAGGTGATCCCGAAATCATGGGCATTGGGGGGAGCGACTTCAAATACCGGGGAATCTAGGGTACCGGAAAAGTCCCAACCGGCAATGACAATGTCTTTACTTAGATATCCGCTCCCTTCGGATGAATAGCCAAATCCATACCAGCCAAAACCGGCTTGTCCGGCCAAACGAAAGGTATTATTGACATAGGTCTTTGAAACGCTGCTGCCACCGTGCAGAAACTCAAGCGGAGTGACGCCAAACTGATATTCAATCCACTGACGAGCGGTTTTCATGCGCCATAATTGTTCAGCCGCCGGAATTTCTTTGCCCCGTCGCTCATCACCGAATTCCCGGTACCAGGCCACTTCAGCTTTTTCCTGGTCTAACTTTGCGCCCCACCAGCCTGGTGGTGAGGTCAAATCAGGCTGCATGTGAGTGAATCCATGACACATGATTTGGAATACACCGAGTTTTAATCCTTTGTCCAATCCCCGTTTCGTTGATGGGTAATCCTGTCTGGTACCAAAGGCATCCACAAAATGCTGCTGCCATGATGGTTCGATCCACTGTTTTTCTTCATTCACAAAGCCTGGTACCACGTTAATATTGAGGATAGCCTCATGCTCTTGAAGCGGCTTGATTAAATATTTTTCGATCATTTCTTCAGATAAGGTGGGATAGTGCCAATGCTCAAGCCAGGCACACTGGGCGGTTCCGGGATCATCCATAATCATAATGATTTGATTTTCCCATGTCTTATACAGATTATAACCAATAGTCAAGGTGATCGCCCTTCTCAATAATGTACGCATGGGCTGATAGGTGAACATCCGGCTAAAATCGCTTCCGATCCATACACAATGGGCACCTGACGGATAGGTTTTAACCGTCACCTGGGGATAGACACCCTGTTTTACCAAAATTTCGGTTCCCTTTAGCGGGTTGACCTGAACACGTTGTTTGTGCTGGGTTGGGCTATCGATATGATCCAGCGGATTCGCAAGGTTTTTGGTTAGAAAATGTTGTTGCTGAATCTCTAAATCTGCACTCGTACGCCAGGAACCAATATATTCAAGACCGATAATAGATTGGATTTCTGGTGGCTGGATGCGATCGGAAAGCGCAATAAATCCGATACCATAATTGATAACCATATCGGTGATGATGCCATAATCAGGATGCAGAAGTTTTTCACTGCGATTAACATCCCAGATGATGGTACCATACATTGGCTTGCTATCGGGGCCAAGAAACATATTGCGATCGAGGAATTGTTGATCGAGCCGAATCACATCACACGGAATACCCCAGGATTTCAAAAGAATCAGCAGATGTTTGAATTCAGGAGAACATTCGTTGGTAACCATGGTACTCATCGGGTCCTGCCATTGATCGCCAATGATTACCAGAATGTTAAAAGGATGAACCACGGGCTTTTCTGAAGCATTCAAGCTTAAAAATGCGATGAGATTCAATGCGAGAATAATTTTTTTATACATACGACCTCACTATTAATTGGTGACTGGAAAAACGTAATGCGTGAAAATTACCCCATTCCGTATCACTCATTACATAACACTATCTTATCACTAAAACGTTTAGTTTCAAAATAGTTTGCGAAATTATAGGATTGCACCCCTGCGAACCTTTGCGTCCTCGGCGTTTTTTAAGATTTTTATTCGAGATAACTTAACCTAGCTTAATACGTTTAGCAACATTCAATCAAGACGGTGGACTATTACCATTTTAACACTTGACAAGAATAATGTTCCTTAAATCCCATATTTATTGGAACGAACGTTCTCTTCATTAAAAAATATTAATTAATTATTAATTGGGGATTAATATTAAAATCGTATAATTTCATGAAGACATCGTGCTTTTCTCACTTCAAAAAAAAGTCATAAAATATCCGCTAAAATCCTGGATAGGAGGTACTCAATGAAGCAATCTAAAAACCAAAAATCATTCGGAGTCATGCTTGCCATAGGATTGATATTATCGCTGTTTTTCGTATTCTGTGGACAACAGACTTCACAAAAAGATGCTTTGCCATTACTTAAGCCTCTGATAATAACAGAAGCAGCCAAACATGATACCGATGATCCGGCAATATGGCTTCATCCAACTGATCCCGCCCAAAGTTTAATTATCGGAACGGATAAAGATGAGGATGGAGCCCTGTATGTCTATGATCTGGCCGGAAAAATTATCGAAGAAAAAACAGTCCGCAATTTAAAGCGTCCCAATAATGTGGATATTGAATATGGATTCATGCTTCAGGGCACCCCGACCGATATTGCGGTAACCACTGAGCGTTTAGAAAACAAAATTCGGGTGTTCCGTTTGCCAGAAATGCAGGCCATTGATAATGGTGGGATCGAAGTATTTGTGGGGGAAACGCAACGGGACCCGATGGGGATTGCGTTGTATAAACGTCCAGCCGATAAGGCTATCTTCGCGATTGTTGGTCGAAAAGAGGGTCCGCAGGATGGACGTTATTTATGGCAATATCGCTTGGAAGATGATGGCACCGGAAAGGTAGCCGGTATGAAGGTTCGTGAATTTGGAAAATACAGTGGTATTAAAGAAATTGAAGCCATTGCGGTAGATGATGCACTAGGCTATGTCTACTATTCGGACGAACAAGTGGGGGTCCGGAAATATTATGCCGATCCGGATCGTCAAGATAGTGACCAGGAACTGGCCTTGTTTGCCACTGATGGATTTGCAGAAGATCATGAAGGTATTTCGATTTATCCCATCAATGACGGCACCGGTTATATTCTGATCTCTGATCAACAGGCGAACCAGTTTCACATATTCAAACGCGAAGGGGAACCCAATAATCCGCACGAACATAAATGTATTAAAGTCGTTAAAGTATCAACCAATGAAAGTGATGGCTCTGATGTTACCAATGCTACTTTAAATGCGACGTTTCCGAACGGGCTATTTGTCGCGATGTCGGATAACAAAACCTTTCAGTTCTATTCCTGGGCTGATATTGCAGGGGATGAGTTAATTGTTGCTCCCAATGGCATTCCTGAAAATCAGAAAAAGAGTGAATAACATCGTATTCGTTCTACATTAACAAAAATTACTAATAAGGTGCAAAATCAAGGACCAATTCAATGTCTAGAATCATAGATGGGAATTCATGTTTAAAATAAAATTCTTTACAGTTCAGAATATACAGTTAAAAACTCAATATTCTTAGCAATAAATAAGGGAGGAAAATGATAGCGATGAATCCTGGTGTGAAGTTCTTATTATTAATAACTGCTATCTCGATTTCAAGCTCAATGCCGTTCGTCCGGGCGACCGATTGGCCAATGTGGCGTTATGATGCCGGGCGCACAGCAAATAGTCCCGAAGCCCTTTCCACCGATTTAACTCTCCGATGGAGCCGGCAATATCTCCCCCGCGAACCGGTTTGGGATGACCCTTTAAATCAGGACCTGATGCAATATGACCGCATATTTGAACCGATAGTGCTGGGAAAATATTTGTATCTGGGCTTTAATAATAATGATAAGGTGATTGCCTTGGATACTGAAACCGGGAAACAACAATGGGTTTTTTATACCAATGGTCCCGTGCGGCTTCCCTTAGTCGGATGGAACAAGCGGATTTATTTAACCAGCGATGATGGGTATCTATATTGTCTCTCGGCAGATCAGGGGCAATTACTCTGGAAATTCCGTGGTGGCCCGGATGATCGCAAACTCCTCGGTAATAAACGACTCATTTCCATGTGGCCGGCTCGCGGAGGGGCGGTTATTAGAGATGGGATAATCTACTTTGCGGCCAGTATTTGGCCGTGGATGGGCACCTTTATCTATGCGTTGGATGCTGAGACCGGGAAAATTATCTGGCGAAATGAAGAAACCAATGCCAATTACATTATG
>Ga0180437_10006667_pt1 | contig 15291 bp, 19 predicted proteins | sample SS_ome_4_FD_132410 | JGI IMG/M metagenome (GOLD analysis project Ga0180437, IMG submission 132410) | Hypersaline lake sediment archaeal communities from the Salton Sea, California, USA - SS_3_D_1 metaG | ecosystem: Environmental > Aquatic > Non-marine Saline and Alkaline > Hypersaline >...
CGGCTCCGGCCATCTTCCTCGACCTCCCGACGACGCTGCTCGACGTACCGATGGTCGTCGAACCGGCCGAGGAAGACATCTGCGTTGAACCCCAAGAAAGAGAGGCTCTTCGTCACGGCGTCCGTGCGCGCCTTCTTCGGCGCATCGAGGTCGGTGCGTTTCCCAGTCCATTGCGCGGCGCTGGTGACCTGCCCACCCGACTTCCGCTGACCGTCCGGCCCGATGTACCACAACGCGACCGTGACGACCCAGACCCCATCGATAGGCTCATCGCGGTAGGTGTCCCAGCCCCACCCGGTCCCCCAGGGCCCCCACAGCTTGGTCGCCTCGTAGAATCGGCTGTAAGCGTCGATGGCCGTGAAGCCCCCGCGCTGACTGACCTTCGTGGTGTACTTTGGGTCCGTCTTCGAGACTTGCCTCCAGATTGAGACCTTGTCTTCGGCGGCCGACTCCTCGACCGCCACATCCAGATCCTCACTCATGACTCGACCCCCTGCCTCCGTACGAAAAGCGGGCCGGCGGGTTGGAGGGTCCCGCCGGCCCAAGGGTCGAGACACGGTGAGGAGAGCACCGAGAAGAGGAGCCCACTCGGCGTCCGGCCCCCAGCGCGTCCTCCACCACCCTATCCTCGACCCTGGTCCACATCAACTTCCGTCCCGGACGATCTCCAGCCCTGCGCCTCGGAGCATCGCCATCTTCCGTAAGTTCACTGCCAGTACGATCTCCTCGACTGGGTGCCGCCCGACCAGCCAGATGAGATCCACCGGCTCCCTCGTCCCGATCCGCTGCACTCGGCGGATCGCCTGCTCGTTGGTCGCCGGGTTCCATGCAGCCGACGCGAGAATCAAGGTCCGCGCCGACGTCAGGCTGATCGCTTCGGCGCCCGCCAGGCTGTACGCAACGCCGCGTAAGCCCCCATCGCAAAAGTCCCTGGCCACCTCGTACCGATCCTCGGGCTTCGTTCCTCCGAGAATCGACCCCCACCCCCGCCTGGCTCCGAGGATCTCCACCGGGGCCCGGTGCGCCGAGAATACCGCGACGGGCCGACCGGCAGCCTCCTCGGCCTCGACGAGCTCGAGGAGCGCCGGGATCTTCGCCGCCGTGACGGCAGCACGTTCCTTAGCCAGACGCTCGAAGACCGTACTCCCTCCACGGCCGTCCGCAACCGCCTGGAGCATCTCCTCGAGGTTCTCCTCCCCCCCAGCCCACTGGAGGAGCTCGTCGCACCGCCGCACGACCTCCTCGTCCAGATCGACGACGACCTTCCGTCGGCGCATGGGAGGCAGGTCGAGAACATCCTCGGCCAGGCGCCGTACCATGACCCGCGCGAGGCACTCTCGCACCTCCGGAGTCGCCTCCCCCCAGACCACCCTGCGCCCGATACGCTCGCCACCCCAGAGGGTCTCGTACGCGCCCCAGGACCCGAAGGCCTCCTCGTGAAGGTCACCGAGCCGAAGGACGGACCAGAGCTCGGGCGGTCGATTCAAGAGCGGGGTTGCGGTCAAGAGGTACCGCTTCCCGCCGGCCCACGCCACCAGCCGTGAAAGCGCCCGCGCATTTCGTGTCCGCTGGGCCCGAGCGCTCTTCGCGTAGTGCGCCTCGTCGAACACGATGCAGGTCCCAGCAGGAGGCCTCCCGACCAGATCCAGGGCCGCCTCACGTTCCCGTATCGTCCGGAGGACCATCTCCGGGTACCGCGTGAGCTCCGCTTGCTCCGCAAGAAGAGCGTCTCGCTCAGGTCCGTCCGGAAGTCCATCGAGCAGACCCCGGACCTGCTCGAGACGCGCGAGGTTCTCACGGACGGCCTTCTCGCCTGCCTGCGCGGCCTGCGGAAGGCTATCCCACCGCGCCACGCAGAGCTCCCCCTCCATCGGCCACCGAAAGTCCTTGCGAGACCGCACCAAGCTCACCGCGAGGTCCGGGCGCCACTTCGCGGCCTCGGCGGCGTAGGTCGCCTGCCCAGAGGACGGCGTGATCGCAAGGATCCCAGGACCGCGCGGAAGCGCCACGAGCGAGACAGCGCTCTTCCCTGACCCCATGTCACTCGCAAGGAGGAAGGCGTCATGCGCCTGGAGGGTCCCGATATCGGCTCGCTGGAAGTCGAAGAGGCGCTCCCGGACCTCCATGGGGACGTGACCCAGGTCGGGCTCGTGCGCCTCCGCGGAGATCCGCAGTGACCAACCACGCTCGCGGCACGCCCCGCAGACAACCAGCGCAACAGGCCCCCAGCGCGACACCCACCCCCCAGCCGCCGGCACGCCACACCGCTGGCACTGGCCCACTCCGAGGCTGTCCCGGGCCCACACCATCTCTTCGCCTGCCCTCCAGGCCTGGAGAAAGGCCTCGCGCAGGTCCTCCCTCCAGGCCTGGTAGCAACCAGAGCAGAGCCCCCCAGGCACGCCACCGCGACGAGCCTCGTACCCGCCACCGGAGCGCACGGGCGCCCCGCAAAGGAGACATGGGCCCCGAAACCGGTTCCTTGCCTCGAACGCAACGAGGTCCACCTACGCCTCCACCAGCGTGTCCATGAAACGCTCGAGCTCCACACTACGCCGGTCGACGAGCTGCGGGCTCACATCCTTCATCGCGATGTGCGTGAGCGCATTCTCCCACCGCCAGAGGTTGCACGGTTCCGCGGCGAAGTCCTCGTAGCTCGGTTCGATGAACTCGCGATAGATTCTCGGGATCTGGTTCCCGGCGCAGGCCCCGGCCAGGTGCGCGTCCACGCTGAGGACCTTGGCCCGGTCGGCCGAGACCTCGATGGACCGCAGCCGCTGCACGCGCTGCTCGATCCTGGCCTGGTGATCCGTGATCCCCGCTAGTGCCTCGCGCAGCCTGATCTCGAGGTCTTGCCCGACGGATCCGGTGTGCCGGCGGATTACCGCGATCTCACCGCCGGCGAAGAGGAGGTTGCTGCAGCAGATCACGCCCCGACCGAGCCTGACTCCAGCCGAGAAGTCCAAGCCGTTGCTGTTCCTCGCCCCGACGATCCACGCGTAGGTCCCGTGGCCCCCGAGGGCGCCTCCGGGAAGGTGGACCTCCATCACGGCGAAGAGGTTCCCATCCTTGAGGCCGGGACCGCCGCCCCGCTTCGAGCTGTCCTGGAGCACGTACTTCTGCTGGACGATCTTGCAGCCAGCGCGCTCGAGCTCGCCCTCGATGATCCCGAGGAAAACCTTGTGCCGCAGCGGCTGGTGCCTCTTCCCCAGGCGATCTGGCTGGGGCACCGCAAATACGTACTCGCGGTCGGACGCGGTCCTCCCATAGGTCGAGAGGTTCAGCTTCGCCTCCGGCTGGTCAATCGGGTTGAGCGGAAGAATCATAGAGATACCCCTCCGGTGGCTCCGGGCAGTGCCGCCAGACGGTGACGTTGCGGTAGCGCACGCGCCACCACCACCGCCAGTCGGTCTGCGACGCCAGCGCGACAGCTCCCCGGATCGCCTCCTGTAAATCCCTCGTGGAATGCCCCGAGGGCGCGACCTTCGCTACCGTTCGCCAGGCGGCGGATCCAGGCAGAGACCGCCTCCGCTGGATCCGGTACGCCGCCGCCCGCGCTTTCCTCCCCGGCCCCGTGCCGGTGGGTTCTTGGCCCCACATCACGTCTCCCTTGGGTTGCAGGTCCGGCAGATGCCGTCGAGCGCGAGCCAATGCCCGCACTCCGGACACCGCCGGTTCCACCAGGGCTCCTCCTCCTCAGCGGCCACGGCATCGCCTCCGGGCGCGGATCGCGACCCCCCGCGGCGTCCACTCGGCCTCGGTCGGGTCCTCGAGCACAGGCTCGAACGTCACGTCGCCGTCCTCGTCGCGGGACCAGGTCCCGCAGTAGCACTCGCCGTCCTCGATGGCGCTGTTGCAGCGGTGGCAGACCGTCCACTGGCTCGTCTGCGTCCCGCAGATGGGCCCGAGGACCGGGTCCTGGACCGTCCGGTAGCACGCGATGCAGACGATCTTCCCGTCCTCGCGGTCGAGGATCGCCGCCTCGTCACACCCGCACCCGCACCCGCACGTCACCTCGCCCTCGAGGACCTCCTCCACGACGACCTTCTTCACGACCTTGCCCGGCAGCGCACCCATGCTCTCCTCGCTCACGGTGTCATCTCCTTCTGGTAGGTGGACAGCCCCCCCGCGTAGCGCCAGCCTTCGCTGACGCACGAGGGGCAGATCAGGACAGCGTGGGGAGCGACGAACGGCCCCCCTCCGTGCCAGCCAGCCGCACGAACGATCTCCTCGAGGTCCCAGGCCTCGCACCCAGCCCGCCCCTCCGGGGTCCCGCGGCGCTTCACGCGGGGCCCATTGTGCCCACACACATCGCAGACGGCGACGGTATAAGAGCGCTTCGGCTCAGCTCCCATCGGACAGCCTCCCATCGGACAGCCTCCCATCGGACAGCCTCCCATCGAGGGCATCCCGTCGCGCCTCCCGGAGGCGCTCGATCTCGGACTCAATCTCGAGAGCATCCGCGCGGAGCCGGAGGAGATGGGGCTCTAGGTCCTCGATCTCGCGACCGAGGAACCAGGCCCGCACCCGACCCTTGTCGCGGATCTCGAGCCCGCAGTGAGCGCACACCGGAGTCGCGTTTGGATCGAGCCCAGATAGCAGGACCTCCTCGCCGCTGACCTTGAGCTTGCAGGACCGGCACAGGACGTGGATCCCGTGCGGGTCCAACGCGCCTTCTGCCCCGCAGACGTAGCAGGTCCTCATCGGATCTCCTCCGGGCCAAAAGCCTCGTTGAGGACCTGGGTGCAGAGGGCCTTGTAGGCCGCCTCGAGGTCCGCCTGGAGGCGCGCCTGTTTCCTCGCGAACTGCTCCCCGTCGGGGTAGCCGCGGAACCCGAGCGGCTGACGCTCCAGGAGGAAATCTGTGACCTGCGAGGCCGAATCGCACAGCAGCGCCTCGTAAGCAGTCAGCTCGTGGTCCCATGCCGACTCGTACCCGGCCTCGACGACGTACGAGTCGACCTCCTCCGAGGCCACCCGGACGCGCCAAATCCGGATCGTGTGCCGTCGGTGCTTGTCGCCGTCGAGTGGGCATCCCTGACGACCGTCCGCAACCAGGATCCCGTCGAACGCGAGGTCCCGCTTGCCAGTGCGGCGGGCGACGTATCGCCTCGTCATGGCGCTCCCCTTTCGATGGCCCGTTTTACGAGGGCCCCGAGAACCTGCGCCTGATCCTTGGCGCGCGAGAGCGTATCCCAGAGGATCTCGACCAGAGCCAAGTCGAGCTCCACATCCACCGCCGCATCGGGGGCGATGACCGGCAGAGGCGGCGGCGGCTGGTCAAGGAGATCCTGCTCGACCTCCTCGGGTGTGGGAGTCGCCTCGGAGTGGATTGCGGCCTCGAGCGGGATCCGCCAGCTCGCGAGGATCTCCTCCCTCCAGGCCGCCACGACGGCCGCGCAGGCCCTCTCCGCGCACCGGGTGTACTCGGCGGGGAGATCGGCTACCGCCTCCGCACTCAGGGGCTCCCAGGCCTCCACGCCGGGCTCCGGATCGAGCTCGTAGTCCTCGGCGCTCCAGAGGTAGGCCCACCGGTGGCGTGTCTCGTAGTCCGTGATCCGGGCCACGAGGTCCGACTTGCTCCCGTAGTAGCGGATCGCCGGCGGCCACTGCTCGCGCACCCAGCAGCAGGCCTCCGCAATGGTGGAGGCCCGGATCGGACGACCATCGTGCAAGCAAAACCCAACACCGGAGAGGAGATCCGCCTCGAGATCCACGAGCGGCCACCGATCTCCGGTTTCGCGGATCACGAGGCACCGGCCTCGCTCAAGGTCCCGCTCAGCATGGGCCTTGAGCAAGTCGCCAGTAGACGTCCGGAGCAGCAATATCGGCTCTTCGGGCTCGGGCTCGGGCTCGGGCTCGGGCTCGGGCTCGGGCTCGGGCTCGGGCTCGGGTGAGAGATCCAGGAGCGAGCGCTGCGGATCCGGGAGGCCCTTCGCCTCGCGCTCGGCCTCGGCACTCCAGGCCGCCACCGTCGGTCCGTCGCACGTCGTGCAGACCTTCCCTTGCCCCTCGACGTCGACCGACCGGCCCCGCCCGCAGATCGGACAGCGCACCCACAGGCGCTCCTCGGGCTCCCGGTTGTCGCACCACAGGCAGATCGCCTCGCCGTCTTCGACCCAGGCCTCGGTGATCTGGTGGCGCGTGTTGGTCCACGCGCCGCACCGCGCACACTGCGCGGGCCGCTTGGTCTGCTCGGCCTTCGCCTCGTAGTCGGGGACCTCCGACCCACAGGACCAGCAGTGCCCGTGCTCCACCTCCTCCTGGAGAGTCGCCGGATGCCGAGGTTTCCGTCGCTCCTCGGGAGGCAGGTCCAGCCAGCACCTCGGGCAGAAGAGGTCCGGGATCGTGTGGGCCCCGACAACCTGCCACGGGAGGGAGTCCGCGTCCTGACCGATCTCGCGCAGCACCTCCGCGGGCAGATAGTCTCTAAGCGCTCCGCACGGGGCCGCGTGCGGCTCCCATAGGGCCCCGTCGCGATAGACCTGGACCTCGTCGCTGTCCTCCATCCCAATCTCCCAGCCGGGGAGCTGCGCGACCGCGTGCCGCCCCTCCACCGGGACCCCGTCGACCCATGAGACGAGGCCCTGGAGCTCGCAGTCCAGGACCTCAGAGAAGTCGACGTCCGACGTCCCGGCCGGCGACTCGGCCGTCACCGACTCCGGCTGCACGACCGCTAGGACCACCCGCTCCGCAGCCTGATCCAGGCTCGGAGACAACGCCCAGGCGCCGCCCCCGTAGTGCGAGGAGATCGTTTCCAGCGCCCGCTGGTAGGTCGCACACCGCCGCGTGCTCCAGTCCTCCACGTCCACCGGGAGCGTCGTCGCGTCGAAGAGGACCTCGAGGGTCACCCTCGACAAGCGCTTGGTCGTCGATGCTTTCTCGAGGAGCGCGAGGCTCCTCTCGTCGAGACGTAGAGCCGCCGCGTTGGCACGCGCCCTCTCCTGAAGAGCGTGTTTCTGCGCTGGAGTGAGCCCAGGCAGGCACGCAGGCCAGCCGGACGCCTCCGGTAAGCTGAATCGAGTCATCATCCGTCGCCTCCTTTCTGCGGGGGATGTGGCCCCCGCCACCGTTGCTATCCCTCTACCGGCCTCACGGTGATCCGGACTCGACGCTTGGCCACGCGCAGGCCGTCGCGACCTAGGTCGACGAAGCAGCGCGTCTCCCCGCGATAAGCCAGGATCCTGGGCTCGCCGTCGATCTCGACCTGGACCGTCGGGTGGCCTCCGCGGATCAGGTAGCCCGTCGGATGCCGCAGGAGCTCCGCCGCACACTGGCGACACACGCCGACGCTCCCGTGGACCTGCCTGTGGTGTCCGTCGAGGCCCGGGACGGCCCAGAGGACCGGGTCGTCCCCGAGCCAGAGCCCCCAGTCTCCCCTGGGGTCCTCCCGGCGCGCCTCGAGTCCGTAGTGGATCTCCCTAGACTCCATGCTGCTTCCTCTCCCAGGCCCCCCGACGCCCAGCACGCTGTACCGAGGAGCTCTGCGCCGACGAGTCTCTCGCCGTCTGCTCCCACCGGAGCTGGTCTACCGCGCCGCTCGTGCCCGGCAGCAGCGTCAGCGACCCGCAGGCCTGGCACCGCGGACGGGACGCTCGGCCGCGCTCCCTGGGGAACACCCAACGGCACTCTCCGCAGTCCCAGCACCGGTACCGCCTCGCCCCTGCCTGTCCGATCTTTTGCACCCGTCACCTCGCTCGCGGGGGCTTCCGGGGCCCCGCTCTCCCGCCAGGCGTCCTGGAGTCCCCCGAGCTCTCCGAGGAGGGCTCGGGGGACCCCAGGCCCCCTAGGTCTCGCCGTGCAGCCGGCGGCTGCGGGCGATGGTCTCCGCGCCGAGCGCCTCGAGGTTGATCTGGCCCGTCGCAAGCCCGTGGAGCAGGCTCTGGCCCTCGGCGTAGCTGCGGCGGCGCCCCTTGAGGACCGCCTCCCGCAGGAGCTGGACGAACTCCGCGAGCGCCACCTCCTGCTCGGACGTGAGCTCGACGGTCGGGTGATCGTAGGAGGAGTGGGGGTACTCCGGGTAGCGCACCCCGCCCTTGTGGTCGCCGCCCTGCTCTCTGTAAGCGCGTCTCGGCGGGTCAGAGAGCGCCCGCGCGAGCGCGCGGGTAGCCTCCTTGTGATCCCACCCACCTCCCAGGCCGAGGCTGCCAAAGAGCGCCTCCGGGACGAGGGCCACCGAGCGCGTCGCCGGGGTCTCCGCGCGTTGCCTGGCCGCCCAAGCGAGCTCGGACTCGCAATCGGGGCAGAGGCTCCCGGGCGGGCAGTGCGACACCCGCCAGCCGTCCCCAGGACGCGCTCCCCGCCTCTCCCCGCACCCGGGGCACGACCAGGTGCCGGGATTCTCGAGGAGTCGCCGCAAGCAGGCCCGCTTGGGGCCCTCGCGCCCAGGGCAGAGGTGATACTCGGTCTGGCCGATCCTCCAGCGCCGCACGTCGGAGTAGTAGATGTCGGCCCCGCACGCGTCGCAGATGTAGGTCTCGTGCCGGTCGGTCCTAGCCACGGGCCACCTCCCGCGTGACGAGCGCCCGGACTCGACGCCCACCGCGTGGCAGATCCAGGTGGAGCACACAGACAGCCTGGAGCGCCTCGCTGTACGCGCGGCGGGCCGAGGCGAGCGCGCGGATCTCGGGAGCAGGCACGGGGTAGTGGTACCCCGGGGACGCGCGGTAGGCCTCCTCGTCCCGGAAAGCCGCCGTGGTGAGGTCCACGCCCCGGTCGGTGGCGAGGTCTCGGAGGGCCGGATCCACGCAGCTCAGTGCGCGGAGGGCCGCGTGGATGTACCGGCGCGCCCGACGCCGGAGCTGGTAGGAGCGCGTCCACTGCCGAGCCACGCGCTCGGCCTCGACGCGGGTCAATCCCCCGTACTCGTCCGCGACCTCCCGCCAGTGCCGGCCGCCCTCGCTGTAGCAGCAGGCGACCGTGTAGGTCCCGTCCTCGGACCGGACCACCGTGTAGCCGTCGATTCTCACCCTACTCCTCTTCTCTCCGCGGGCGCTGCGGGGCCCGCTCACCGCCCCTCTCGGGGTTCTCACTCCACTGCCCAGGATCGTATCAGCCGCCACCGACGAGCCTGAGCCACCTCCTTCTACTCGCCCCCCACCTCCTCGCTCCAGGCCAGCCTGGCCGCCCGCAGGCCCTCCTGCGCCTCCCGGAGCAGGTCCCCCAGCTTCGCGCACAGGTCCTCGTGCGCGACCATCCGGCCGTGGGGCGTCGCGGGATCCCCGAGCAGCCGGAGCTCGATCCGGCCCCAGGGCCCGCCGCAGCCCTCGACGGAGAGGGCGTAGCTAGGGAGAGTCCGAGCCGGAGACGGCGTTGCGTCCCCCGGCAGCGTCCCAACGGGCGCAGCCACCCACCCACAGTCGGGGCACGCCCCGTCCACGAGCCGGCCACCGCCGGGGTGGTCCACAGCGAGGAGGGCGGGGCAGAGGAGGTCGGCCTCGGATCCACCGGTCCGGTCCTGCGCGGTCGGCTCCACGGTCTCCCCGCGGAGACGCTCGCAGGCGGCCTCGTGGCCCTCCGGGGGCTCGTGCTGCGCCACGACCCGAGACGAGAGGAGGTCCGCCGCCTCGAGCGCGAGCCCGCGACGAGCCAGGCGCTCCTGGATCTCCGCGTACAGGCGAGCCGTCTCGTCGCACTCGCAGGCGGCCAGGAGGTTCCGGACCCAGTCTCCGGCCTGGATCCGGTCGGCGTTGCTCGCGTCGGCCTCCACCCAGAGGATCGGGTACCAGTAGCGCTCCGACGTGAGCCCAGCCGCGCGAGCCCGACGATTGTGCCGCCGCCGGCGCACCCAGGTCGCCTCCGCTCCGCAGACCACCCGCGGCGCGTGCTCCTCGCAGAGCTGGTAGCTGGTGGGGCACCCACCCGTTGCCTGGCACTGCAGGCAGGGCTCGGCGGCAGTCCGGCAGGCCTCGCAGTAGTCAGCGTCGGCGGTCGAGGCGCCGCAGGCGAGGCACACGGTGGTCTCGGCGGCCGTACGGACTCGGTCGCGGCACGGGTCACAGTAGAGCCTGGAGGAGGACACGCTGGCCCCGCACGCGCGGCAGACCGACGTCTGGGTGTCCGTCACCTGCTCCTGCTCCGGCCAAACCGCGGCGAACGCGGCCCTCACCCACTGGGGCCAGGAGGGGGAGGGCCTCGGGGGCAACGGCCGCCCGCAGGTCTGGCCGAGATAGCGCACCCGCCGGTCCAGGACGAACCCGGAGGCGTCCACCGACCGGTCGGCCACGTACGCCCGGCTGAGCCCCGTCGTGGTGGTCGTGAGGATCCAGATGGCCCGCTGGCGCAAACCCTGCGTGGTGCGGCGGATCGGGCCCTCCCAGACCAGCCTAGCGTCCTGATTCATCCAACCCTGGGATCGAAGGACCGCGCTCCGCTCCGCGTAGAGGGCCTGGTCGCCCTGCCGATGGATCTCGGCCAGCAGGACGGGGTCCCCCGCCGCGGGGTAGAGATGCCTACCAGCCACAGTCCACCTCCCAGCCCATCGCGTCGTTGTAGGCCTCGCAGCCGCCGCCCATCCCGGCCTGGCAGGCGATCTCGCTGCGCCAGGCCGCATCGTCGGCCTCACGCCGGCGGCGCACGGCCTCGGCGTCGTAGAGGGCGTTGGGGCGCACCCGGTGGAGGTCCGGCCCGTCGAGCTCGACGTAGGCGTAGGCGGTGTGGGCGTCCTCGCGGGGGCAGAGGATCGCCGCGAGCTCCTCGTCGCGGAGGTTGAAGAGGGCGAGGGCCTCATCGCGGGGGAGGTCCAGCCCGGTCCAGCAGTCGTCGTTGCCCGCGTCGGGGCGGGAGCCCCAGACGTTGACGGCGTAGGTCGCGTCTCTCATCGTACCACTCCTCGTGCGAGCGCTGCGGGGCCCGCTCACCGCCCCAGACGATCCTGGGGAGACCTCGCTAGACTACTCGAACCCACCGACAGGCACGGGCCCGTTCGCTCTCGTCACGCTATAAATCAACTGCTCGAACAGAGTTACGACGACGCCCTGCCCAAGGGTCTCTCCGCTCCGGTTGTGCCGTCCGAAGGCGTCCAGGACGTACCCCTCCGGGAGGCCGTGCAGCCGCCGCCCCTCACTGAGCGTCAGCCACCGGTAGACCCCCTCGCGCTCCGGGTGGGCGAGCACCGCTCCGTCGCCCTGGCCCTTGTAGTAGCCCCTGGTGATGGCCGGCACCCGTGCTGTGCGCTCAGTCAGGACGCTCGAGACGAAGCCCCGACCGGCTGCCCGCTGGGAGTCCCAATGGTCGAAGAGCCAGCGCCTCGACCCGCGGTCGAACCAGGCCTCCTCGGGGACCTCGGCGTCCAGGAGGTCTCCCAGTGTGTGCGCGCACCGCACGGGCTCCGGCCAGGTGACCTGGTCGTCGGTGGTCGCAACGATCACCGCCCGCCGCCGGCCGGCGACCGACCCGTAGTCCGCGCTGTCGAGGACTCGGGCGTCGACCTGGTAGCCGAGGCGGCATAGGACCGACCGCAGGATCACCCAGGAGGCACTCTCGAGGTACTCCGGGACCTCCTCGAGGACGACGTGCCATGGGTTCACGCGCTCAATGGCCAGCAACGTCCAGGCAGTCATGTCCCCGAGCGCGTGCTCCTCGGGGTGGCGCTCCTGCCCGCGACCCCGACGCTTCCTCGAGTACGGGCTGCACGGGATCCCTGCCGTCAGGAGCTCGACCTGTGGAAGCTCGGCGGGGTCCACCTCGTGGATCGGGCAGCACCAGACCTCGGCCGAGGGATGGTTGCGCCGGTACGCCTCCGCGTAGTCCTCGTCGACCTCGACGGCCCACGCGGGCGTGAGCCCGGCCTGTTGAGCGGCCTGCGTGAGGAGGCCCGCCCCCGAGAAGAGGGACCCCTCCAAGCCGTTCCGCACGCGAGCCCGCCGCAGGCGCTCGCTCCTCGCCGGCGTGACCTCGAGGACCCCGTGCCGGGAGCGGAGCTCGAGGCGCTCGGCGCCGAGGAGCGCCTCCTCGAGGGCCTCGAGCTCGAGGTCGAGGACGGCGACCTGGCCGCCGCGCTTGGAGGAGATCCGACGGCACGAGCAGCCCCGGGAGCGCCGATCCCCGCAGCCGCACGTCGCGGGCGTGATGGTGAGGATCCCGGCGCCCAGGTCGATCTGGACCCGGCTCCCGGGCTGCCAACCCTCGTCCAGGAGCCAGGCGCCCTGGAGGTAGATCCGGGGGACGCCGCGGTGGCGACCCAGCGTGAGCGTCCTACGCACGGTCCACCTCCTCGACCGCCGGCTCCTCGGCCTCGATCTCCGCTACGGCGGCGTCCACGGCGGCGTCTAAATCCGAATCGCAGGCCTGGCACTGCCAGCCTGTGTCGGCAGTGAGGACCCTACGGCAGAGGTTGCACCGGACGGTGGGGGCCCCAGGGTGAGAGGCCGCCAGAGCGCGAGCAAGGCGGCTGTGGAGACGATCCCTGCAGGTCTGGCAGAGCCCGTCGGGGTCCTCACGGCTCGGCACGTCGACGGGCAGGCCGCATTCCGAGCAGGGCTGCGGGTGCAGGCACCGGCCACAGACGCCCTCCACGGTGCCGTCGTCCCGGTCCCAACCGCACTCGACGCACGCTCCGATGAGCGCCTGGGCGGCCTCGTCGCTGGTCGCGTAGCCACCGCGCCCAGGAGCGCCGGAAACACCCGAGCGGACCCAAGAGAGCCCCCCGAGCCAGACGGTCCCACGGGCCTCGCCCTCTCCCTCGACATGCACTGTCAGCTCTAGGCCACGCCCGGTCGGCTCGAGTTCGTAGTGGGAGAGGCCCCTCTCGTCGCACTGCCGGCGCACCACGCAGGCCGAGCAGACCTCGTATTGCCCCGGCTGGAGATCGTCGCCACAGTCCTCGCACACCAGATGCCGCTCGCCGTCCTCCGTCAGGCTCCATTGCACCCCGTCCGCCGTGGCCTGGCCGCGGTCCCGGCACCAGCTCGGACCGGACTCCACCAGGCCGAGACGGCGCAGGCCCGCGAGACGACTGTACGCCGCGGAGTGGGAGATCCCGAGGTCCTGGGAGACCTCGTAGGTGACGGGGGCGGTAAGCCGGCCCTCGAGGTACTGGAGAGTGTCACGCTGCGTCGTCGTCAGGTGGACAGCCATCGGCCGCTCCTCTCGTGCGGGATCCGGCCCGCTCGCCGCCCCAGGTCCACCGCGTGGCGCCTGGGGAATCCGCGCCCGGTATCGAGCCACCGGGCCACCCCTACTCTACCATCAGGGACCGACTAGAACGAGCACCCAGCGTCGGGTTGCGACCTGGCCGACGTCTGCCCCGAGGAACAAGGAGTTACGTCGGAAGTCTCCTCGGAGTCCGGCCGAGGTAGGACAAGGGCGGCGTGCGGCCTTCCAGGGGGCGAAGAGCCCTGGATGACCCCCTCGAGCCGCCGACGTGCAAAACTATACTTCCGAATGGTTTGCGTGAAATAGGGGGTCAGGACCCCCCTCTGAGGGGGTCATCATCGGGGCATCATGACCCTCACCAAACCGCACCGGGGGGGCCCCGAAACCACCGGGGGGGGTCATGCCTCGAGGAGCCGGATCTCGTAGCAACCCGTGCAGAGAGGGACTGTGACCCACTGCCCGAAGGCATCCCGATGCGCGGGGCAGACGGAGAGCTCCAGGATCGGAGCCCCGCAGTCCACGCAGCGGTCAAGACCCCGTAGGCTCCGGAGCTCGTCGGTCTTTTCCTCGAGGAGGCGCACCGCGAGCTTGAGCGCATTCTCGAGCCGAACCTGCCCGCAGTACATACAGAGAGGGCATAGGTCTTCCGGGCAGTAGGCGAGCGGCTTCCCGCAGTCCTCGCATCTCATCAGTAGGGCTCCCCAAGGACACCGTCCCCGTCCTCTGATGCCGGCAGATGCGTCTCCGGCCTCCAAACCCGCTGCTTCTCGCTCTGGATCCAGTATGCGTGCTTCTCGCAGGTGTACGTCCGGACTCCAGCACCGTCCTTTCCAGTAAACATGACCTCGTCCGGGCAGAAATCACAGCTCGCCATCGCCGTCCTCCATGCCCCCATTGATGCGCGGATCTGAACCTGGCCGAACCCTCGAGGACGCTGCTTCGATGAAGCTGTCTTCCGGGTCTACGCAGAGCACGTTGCATGGATCGCACACGTACCCGTGGAAGTGGCCGAACTCCATGAGGAAGAACATCCGCGGCCGGCGCTCCATCGGCTTCTTGCACTTCGGGCACGGCCTTGGAGTCTCCATCGCTACAGGTTCTCGGCCAAGAAGTTGATGAGGTCGTCCTTCCCCTCGAAGACGTAGACCTGATGTGTCGTCGGCCGTTGGTCGGCGTTGATGTCGACCGGGGCCATGGACGGGATCGTGGGCCACTCGATCTGCGGGATATCCTGGTAGGCCGGATCAGCCATGTTCTTCATGAGGCCCCCGAGGAAGACCTCGGCGCCGGCCTTCACGACCTTCTCCTTCGCGTCGGCCGTCGCCTTCTGGTGCGCGACCCACGCCTCCGGGTCCGGGCGCTGCGTGATGTTCACGGTCCACCCGTTCGCCTGGAGATGCACCGACACCGCTGTCGTCATCATGGGAATCTGAGCCATCGTCCCCTCACTTTCTTTCTTGCCTGTTCTCCTAATCCCTTGCTTCCATGCCTATATACCACATCGGAACGACAAGGCGAGGCCGATGCGTGGGTGGAGTGCGAATGGGGCACCCATCCGACCGGGCCGATGGATGCAATGGGCCCGATGAGCCACCCCAACCGGATAGACCAAGTCTCAGTCAGACGGAAAGTGTTCCGCTTGACGCGGGGGGGGAAGGATGTCTATCCTGGTGGGTGCTGTCCTCGTCGGGGGCATCCGGCAGGTCGAGGACGTGATCTTTCGCAGAGGTGAGTACACGAGAGAGGCCTGGGCTACGGGTCGCCACCCTACCCAGGCCTTCCCGGAGGTATCTAAATGCTTGGTATACCTTCCCCGCGCAAGTCTTTCAACCAAAATACGAGGGAGTGGCCCCGGATCAAGGACGTCCCGGAGCTTGGGCACAGCAAATGCCCGATCTGCGGACGAGGGAACCGATGCCTCATAACCCCTGACGGGGAAAAGGTTAGGTGCTTCCGGGACGGCCGAATCCATGACCTGGTGGAGCGCCCAGAGTGGAAGAAGAAGACCGGCGGAAAGTTCGACTCCTGGAAGGAAAAACCAAAGGTCGACCCCTACGAGTTCGAAGGGCAACCTGAGCGGGTACTCCGGGACGACCCCTACGCGAACTACATCGACCAGGCCTACCGCGCGATCCTCGAACACTTCACGCTGACCGACGCGCACCGGAAGGACCTCGAGGCCCGCGGGCTCACCGCCGAC
>Ga0180437_10006668_pt1 | contig 15288 bp, 9 predicted proteins | sample SS_ome_4_FD_132410 | JGI IMG/M metagenome (GOLD analysis project Ga0180437, IMG submission 132410) | Hypersaline lake sediment archaeal communities from the Salton Sea, California, USA - SS_3_D_1 metaG | ecosystem: Environmental > Aquatic > Non-marine Saline and Alkaline > Hypersaline > Sediment...
AGGTAAGTTAGTTCAGGAGATGAGATTAATCTCAGCTTCTTAATTCAGGAGATAACCCAAGGATTAAAAATGACGATAGCACAACCAAAAAGCGAGTTTAAGGTCGAAAAACTCCGGGTTAAAATATATACGACCCGTCAAAAATTGGGCTTGGCGGCTGCCAGAGAAACCGCTAATTTGATCAACCAGATTCTGGCTCAGCAGGAAGAATTGGTAATAGCTTTCGCGGCTGCCCCCTCACAAGTTGAATTCCTGTATGAATTAGCCCAAATCACCGACCTGCCCTGGTCTCAAGTAATTGCTTTTCAAATCGATGAGTACATTGGTTTACCGACAGACGCTCCTCAATTATTCCGTAATTTTCTTCAGAACATCATTCTTGACAAATTACCCTTGAAAGCATTTTATCAAATTAATGGCAATGCTACTGATTTAAATCAGGAATGTCAGCGCTACACGAAGTTATTACAAGCGCATCCCATTGATATTGCCTGTCTGGGAATTGGTGAAAATGCACATCTGGCTTTTAATGATCCGCACTGCGCCGATTTCGAGGACCCCGAATGGGTGAAAATTGTTGAATTAGATGAAATCACGCGTCAGCAACAGGTCAATGATGGCTGCTTTGAGGCGTTTGATGACGTGCCTGGCCGCGCCCTCACTTTGACCATTCCGGCATTGCTCCGGGCAAAATGGATTAGCTGTGTGGTACCAGCGAAAGGGAAAGCCAAAGCGGTCGAAATGAGTCTGACCCGCCAAATTTCAGCCGAATATCCGGCCTCAATTCTCAGAACGCACGATACGGCCACCCTTTACCTGGACACGGATTCGGCCTCGCGATTAAAATTTAGTTGAGATTCAGGGCTGAATTTATTGAATACGCCACGAAACGATATTGTGAAAAAACAACGTTAAAACCACCCGCTAATTTTGTCACTCATTGGCTAACCTGAAATGAAACGATTACTTCGGACCCTTAAAATTATTTTAACCGCCCTGGGAATCCTGTTTTTAATTTTCTATTTTTATATTATTTATCCGCTGTGGGGAATTCCCTTTAATGCCCAGCGTCACACACAGGTTCCGCTGACACCAGCCTGGGCGCTGGAATGTTGGCTCTGGGAAGATGATGAAAACTCTGCCACTCGCGTAGATGAACTGCTCGACGGTTACGCCCGCCACGATATACCCGTACGAACCATTCTTCTGGACAGTCCCTGGAGTTCGCGCTACAATGATTTTATCTTTGACGAACAGCGTTACCCCAATCCCATCGAGTGGCTTCGAAAATTAGACAAGCAGGGCTACCGGGTTGTGTTGTGGATGACGTGCATGGTGAATAGCTATAACAAAGATACAGCCATTCGTAATAGCCAGGAATGGTTTCAAGCCGCACGCAATAAAAATATCCTCGTTGGAAACGGGTTCCAGGTGTCGTGGTGGAAAGGTCGCGGGGGATTCATCGATTATACCAATCCGGAGGCCATGAATTGGTGGCAGCAACCACAGCAAAAGCTGTTTGATGCCGGAATTGATGGCTGGAAACTGGATGGCACCGCTACTTTTTTCCGGGGGAAGCTGGGATTTCTTCCGGTCCCCTATCAGCGAACGCACCAGGGCTGGATGACGACGCGGCACTATATGGATTATTATTACCGCGAAGAATACCGACACGGACTCAGGCACAATCCCGAATTTGTCACGTTGGTGCGGCCAATTGACAGCCCCTACATTCATCCGGAGGGGTACGCGCCATTTGATGCGGCGCCAGTGACCTGGGTTGGCGATCAACGGCACACCTGGGAAGCTGGGGATGGTAGTGCTGACGACACCTCTGCGACCGATGATTTAATCATGTACGGTGCCGGTGGAATTACGGCGGCGATTGAAAAAATTTTAATGAGCGCCAAACTCGGTTACTGTGTCATTGGTTCGGATATCGCTGGTTTTAGTGGTGCGACCATTCCGCCGCGGCTTTATATTCGCTGGGCTCAGTTGTCAGCCTTTTGTGGGCTTTTTCTGAATGGTGGTCACGGAGAACGTGCTCTCTGGAAACGCAGCCGGACCGAATTAGAAATCATTCGTAAATTTGCCTGGTTGCACACCGAGCTTATTCCCTATATGTACAGTTACGTTGTCCGGTGCCACCAGGGAGAACCGCCTCTGCAACGCCCGGTGAAGGGAAGGTACCATTTTATGTTCGGGGAGGATTTCCTGGTCGCACCGATTTTTCGGGATTCCTACACCCGGACGGTAACTTTGCCACCCGGCAAATGGCGCTATTTATTTGATGATCATTTTTTAATAGACGGACCGCAGCAGCTTACGCGTGATTTTCCGTTAACAGAATACCCGGTTTTTATTCGCGAAGGGGCAATTATTCCGGTCAATGTCCGCCGTCACTATACCGGTTGGGGCGATTCCACGGCCACCGGTTATTTAACCTGGTTGATTTATCCAGCCGAACAAAATAAATTCAACCTGTACCACCCGGATAAAAGCGGACAGACCACCGTTCAGACGTTCTATAAAAAGAATAAACTGATCATTGAATTTTCCGGCATTAAAAAGCCACACATTTTACGGATTTATTCATCCTCACAACCGCTCAGTGTGATGCTGGACGAATCCCTGCTGAATCAAGCACAGGACTGGTGGTATGATGTTTCGGATCAACGACTCCGCATTAAAACCGAGGATTATCAACAGGGGCGGTACGTAATTTTCTGGAGAGATTAGACAAAGCGAGTGTGGTACAGACGGATTTTGGTAAAGCCGGGTAATCTAGCTTATTATTTAGCGGGAATGCGTGGGAATCGAACCCACCTACCCCGACGCGGGTCGTGGCACAACGGGTTTGAAGCCCGCGAGGCCCACCAGGTGCCTATCCATTCCCATGAATGAGGTCGCTGCAAATATACAGAAAAAAGGTTAATTGCACAAGCAAAAAAATTGTTATTTTTAATTCCGCCGGAAATAGATTTTCCGGACAATTCGATTTTCTCTCACAGATTCAGCTCTTTTAATTGATGACAACCAATCAAAAACATTCTCCCGTTTTAATTACGGCTCACCGGGGTGCTTCAGCGATGGCTCCTGAAAACACGATGGCTGCGATGCTGGCTGCGATTCAGGCTCAGGCAGATTATGCCGAACTGGATGTCCAGGAAACCAAAGACGGTCACGTTATTTTGCTCCACGACGACAATCTCCAGCGAACAACCACTGGCACTGGATTTATCTGGGAGAAAACGCTGGCCGATTTAAACGGAATCGATGCCGGTGGTTGGAAAGCCTCCGAATTTGCCGGTGAACCAATTCCGCTGCTCTCCGCGGTGATTGAACAGGTTCGCGGTAAGTTAAAGCTCAATATTGAAATTAAAATAAACGGTCACCAGCAGCAGATTGAACCGCGCGTAGTGAAAATTATTGAAGAATTTGATTTTGTCGAACACTGTATTGTTACTTCATTTGATTCGGCGGCAATTGATAAAGTTAAAAAGTTAAATCCACGCATCAAAGTTGGCCTGATTTTCGAGGAGATGCCCTGTTGTGACCTTTTTCATAATCAGTGGGAAATACTGAGTATTCAATATCGCTTAATCAATAATGATTTCATTCAAAATGCCCACCAGGTCGGCAAAGAAATACATGTCTGGACTGTTGATCCACCGGAATTGATGCAGCAATTGATTGAAGCTGGAGTCGATAATATTATTACCAATCAGCCCCACCTTTTGAGGCAAATCCTCAGGCGTCACTCAGCCGGCTAAGGTTTGGAAGCTGTTCAAAGAGAATCACTTTGCTGGCACCTGACGTAGTACAATCACCGAAAAAATAACGCTTCATTCAATGATCTAATCGGCTCCCTTCCGCTTTTATTAAAAACTCCGGTTGTCGAGCGAAGCGAGATACCGGATGTTTGAGACGACCCTTATTTATTTTGAATAGTTGCCAAGACACCCGGTGACCTCCCTGCGGTCGGACAACCGGGGTCTTTGATTTTATTTAGGCACCTCCCAAAAAATTTCCACCCGTCGATTCAGCATTCTCCCTTCGGGCAATTCATTGGTCATCAGCGGATTTTGTTCCCCCAAACCCGCGTAAGTAATCCGTTCGGGTGGAATGCCAAGTTTCACTAATTCCTCAAAAATAGCCCGGGCACGCTGTTGCGACAGCCGCTGATTCAGTGCTTGCGGCCCGGTGGTGTCGGTGTAGCCCCTTAATACAAGTTTTATATTTGCAGCCGGCTTGACCTGGGCGACAATTTGCGCGAGCTGATGTTTTAAAATCGGGGAATTTAAGTCCACGCCGGCCTGGGCAAATTCGAATAGAATCAGGCGGAATTTCCGGAATTGCCGACTGCGGGTTGTAACTCGCTTTTCGATCCATGTTTTCCCGACTTTTGATTGATGCTGTTGATTAGTCGTATCAGTTAAAATCAACTGGTAGCTTAAAAAAGAATTTTCCCGCAGAATCATTAATGAGTCTACTCCGAGTTTCCACTCGATTTCAACTGGCAGCGGGGCTGGCTCGGCAAAGCGCCGGATGGTTTCGCCGCCGGAATTGGTGATTGTTAATTCCCAGCTTTTAATTGGCATTTCATTAAACGTTAAATCGGTGGAGAATACGAGCACCGAATCGATCGAATGAACCACCCTTGAAGTCGTTACAATCGGTTCGAAAACTGACGCCGAACCAGGCTGGGGTTCTAGCTCCACTCGCTGCTGCTCCTCCTGCAACAATAAGTTCTTCGTATCGGCTCTGACGGTTAGCGGCTGCGTTTGAAGGTAGATTTGTGACGGAGCGACTTTCCACTGCTTGACCCAATAATCCCGAATGGCACTGGCGCGTGAAAATGCTAGTCGCTTGCTCCCTCGGTGCTGGTTGGAATAGCGACCAATCAATTTAATTTTTTTATCCGGCTGGGTTGCCAGCCGTTGCCCAATAATATTCAAGATATTTTGATATATTTCCAGTTGATTTGTCTGTTGGGAAAGCGTTGAATTTGTATCAGGTCGTAAATAATACCGCTCTGCTAATAGCCGCGCCTGATTTTTTTCAAAAAAGATAACGGGTAAAAGCGGGAATTCCTCGCGCACCTCGTGTTGTTCAAGAACAATTGTGTCGACTGAACTGTGAACTACTGGCAGCATTTCAGGCTCAAGTGGCTGGCTTACGCGGAACTCAATTGTTTTTTGCTGTTGCAACACTTCAGCGACACCGTTTAAGCGTAGACGGTAATTGCCAGGTTTACAGCCAGCCCCGATAATAAGCCACAAGCGGGTGTCGGTACCGGGTCGCAAATGGTCCGTGTCCAGAAGCGGCGTGATTTCCGGCGGTACGTTTTTAAGCGTTAATTTAATGTCTTCCTGAAAATCATTTTCAGGCAGAATCGTAATTAGGTAGACGATTGAATCGCCGGGTTGCCGTGTTAAGGATGCCGGCAATTGACTCGGCAGGGGGGTGATTGAAATTTTAAAATCCGGTATTTTCGAGGCTAAAGCATAACTGACCATAAATTCGTGGCAACCGGTTGAGACTTCACTTAAATCGGACAGGGGATATTGGTAGGCATAATCAAACCTTAAATTTTTATAATGGTAACCAGCAGCCAGTCGGAGCGTTTCTCGCGCATATAATAAACGGGACATTAGTTGATTGTGCAACCAGTACCGTTCCGCACCCAATTGAAAATAAGTGCGCTGTTCGTCCTGTTCAAAATTGAACAGTGGCGTGACAAGCGCGTGGCGATATAATAATCCCAAATTCAACCGAACCGGCATTTTCCAGCCACTGTCTTCTAACGACAAATCAGGTCGATTCAGATGGTCCAGCCCCAATCCCACAAAAAGCTTTGAATGTAACTGGGTTAAGATTCCAATCCCCAGGTTCACGGTCATTTTGGAGGTCTTATTATTGAGCAGCGGATCATTCAAATCTTCCGGAGCAAATTTTTCTCGCTCGTAAGCCACTCCCAATAATCCCAGGTGAATGCCGACGGCCAGGCGATCATTCCACAGTTTCTGCCCACAACCGAAATTCAGATAATTTCGATTAAATAAATGGGCGCTAAAATATTGGCCGGTAAGACTGAATACGCGGTTCCGGAGGGGGTAAATCAAACCCAGGTAGCCATTGCGAAAAGATTCCGTGAGCATTCCCACGTGCATTAAATGATATCCGGCAAATAATTGCGGATCGCTTTGGTGCGCGACTGTGGCGGGATTAATCAAAATGCTGCGTTGATCGAATATGTGAGCCGCATTGGCAATTACCTGGCTTTGAACCGGCTTGATCAGCATTAAGGTACCAATAAGGATTCCGAGAATATATTTCAACATAAATATTTTCTCCTTTAACGAACCACCGTAATCGCCCCTTTATCACGGATGTGACCATCAATTTTCACAATGTACAGATAAGCGCCCGGTGGCAATGTTCGGCCTGATTCGTCGTCGCCGAACCATTGGCTTTGTCGAGCTAACTGTTTTACCACCTGACCCCGGGCATTAAAAATCATGATGGAACCGGATTCGAATATTCCGGGAAAATTAAAAATAATGTGATCGTTATATCCGTCCGCATTTGGCGTAATGACATTCGAAGAAATGCCGCCCGGACGTTCTTGAATTATTAAAACGAAATCCACCTGCTGGGAAAAATCCTCAGTCATGCCACTCACCGTTAAACGGTAGCGGGCTGATTTTAAATTTGTCGGTGTCTGAATGACCAACGTTGAGGAGGTCTCGCGACTGAGTTCAGGCGGATCAAAGTGCCACGATATTCCGACGGGGCTATTGGTCAGCGTGAGTCGAACCAATTGATTAAATTCGATCGCAGATTCCAGGCGGAAGGTGTAGTAAGCCGTTTCACCGGCTCTGATAGCTTGGCTGTCCGGCGTAACACTTAACTGAAATGGTGGTTCCGGTTCGATTTGGGTCGTGTCCACGTAGGTGCTCGTTTCAGCAGTACCGGTAAAGGCTTCGCGATTGCCGACATTGTCCCAGGCGGCGACTTCGAAAAAATAGTGTTCACCGTGTTCTCCTGTAAAGAGGATACTGTCACCAACAAATTGGGAGACCCAGGGGGCCCACAGTCCTGTTAACGTGCGCACCTGCAGGTCGTAAGCACCGGAAAGGCCGGAGCCGGAGTCGTCGGTGGCCGTCCCTCCCCAGAGCACCGGAAAAGTCAGCGAATGACTGGTATCGATTGAACTGGCCACGGCTCCTAGCGGCGCGGTGCCATCAAAATAATTGACGCTATCAACGGCAGCCCGATTATTCACGCGATCCACCACTTCGATATGAAAAATGTGCGCGCCATCGGGAAAGGCACTGAGGTCGGTTGATTTCCTGACTGTCCACAAATTGTCACTGCGGAGGGTGTCCTCAAGCGGTATTTTTTCATTAAGTCCGCTGGCAGTTATATTCACTACGTGTGGTGTAAAATCCTTAAAATGGATTTCAAAAGTTAATTCCTGACTGAGATGTGGATTGTACCAGTTGTGCTGGTAGGCTGGCTCCAGCAATTTAACTGAAATAATTTCAGGTGGGGTGGTGTCAATTAAAAATTTCCACCAGACCGACGGTGCGCTGTAACCCTGGCCATCAAACGCAGCCACCCGCCAGTACCAGATGCCGTCCGGCAAGGGATGCTGGAGGGTGAATTGCATAATCTCAATGTCAGTAGTGACCGGTGGCGGCGGCACAAAACCACGGGGATCATGCCTTGATTCAATGGTCTCGACTATCTCCGCCCCTGGCTGGTTGCTGCGACTGATTTCTACTTTAAAATGAAGCGGGTCGCGTTCGGGATCGGGCGGAACGGTGAAGACGAAGGTCGGGGTCGCATTGTTGGTGAATTGATTGTTTTCCAGTGAAATCAAATCGGGTTGCGGCGGTGCCAGATTTAATTCATCGATCCGCGCAAAAACATCGTAACTCTGGCCTGGTACGCGGGTGTCTTCCCAGACATAATAAATCCGTTGTTGACGGAGCTTAATTGCCGGCAAGCCCTGATAACAGAAGCCCGGATCATGATTCACGCGATAATTCGCCCGGGAACGGCGCCCGTTCCGGTCAAAAGCCTGGCCATAAATATCAAACAAATCATTCCGACCGTCTTCCCACACGACCACGAAATTCCCATTTTCATCGATACTAACGGCCGGATGTCGCTGTGCCCATTGCGCTGAATCTTCGCTGATTAAAAAATTATCTAAAACCGTCTCCCCCGAAGCACTTAACTGCTGCCCGTAAATATCGGCATTTTCGTTACGTTCATCCTGCCAGACGACGAGAAAATCACCATCAGGGATCACGTCAACCGCCGGCGCCAGTTGATTCGCCTGTCCCCCGTCAGTATTTACCCGAAAATTCGGTCCCGCGAGACGCCCATTTGAATCAAATAGCTGTGCCCAAATATCAGCGTCACCATTGCGGTCATCCTGCCAGACGATGATGAAATTGCCGTTCGTGTGGGCAGCCATTGTCGGGGTTTGGCAATCATTCCTGCCACTCGTTTCATTCACTTGAAAATTGTTATCAATAGGAATTCCTCCGACTTCAAACAGTTGGCCGAAAATGTCACGGCTTCCCTGGCGCAGGTCCTCCCAGGCCAGCATCAAATTTCCCTGTTCCGTCATAATTATTGTTGGTGCGGATTGGGCAGCGGTTCCGACGTCAGTATTCACTTTAAAATTGCCACCTAATCCCTGACCGTCAGCGCGATAAAGCTGACAATAAATATCATAATTGCCATTTCGTTTGTCGCACCAGGCAAGGGCAAATGCCCCTGACGAATTAACACTCAGCGCCAACTCACTTTGGTCACCGGTGCCACCATCATCATTCACCAATGAATTGGTTCCTTGCGGGGCACCATTTTTTTCAAAACGCTGAAAATAGACATCTACATTGCCGTTACGCGTGTCCAGCCAACTCACCACAAACTGTCCCCGTTCGGCAACACCGAGCACCGGTTCAAACTGAAGGCTGCTGCCTTCATCGTCATTGATTCGAAAATTGCGATTCACCCGGGTAGCATTTGATTGAAAACGCTGTCCATAAATATCATAATTGCCGTGACGTTGGTCGCGCCAGCTCACACAAAAATCACCGGCGTCGCTCATCCCGATTACCGGTGCCAGTTGATGAAAATTATCAGCGGCATCATTTATCAGAAAATTATTTCCCAGTGAATCGCCGTTATTCTGAAAACCTTGAGCATAAATATCAAAAAACAGCTTCCGGCGATCCGCCCAGACAATAATAAAATATCCCTGCTTGTCCACGACCACATCCGGACTTTCCTGATCATTGAAGCCCTGGTCATCGTTTACCTTAAAATTATTTCCCTGACGCAGCCGATTTTTTGCAAAATATTGAGCAAAAATATCCGCCTGATTATTTCGAAAATCCTGCCAGGCAATGACAAACTGGCCCGTCTGATTGAGGGCTACCACCGGTGCCTGCTGTTTCTGAAAATTCGTGTCGTCATTAACCTGTTGATTGGTGTTAATTGGTAATCCGGTTTGATCAAAAAATTGATAATAAATATCCGGCTCGAAATTCGCGTTTCGATAATCCTGCCAGACGACGACAAACACACCACTATCGTTCAAGGCCACGTCTGGCATGATTTGAATGGTGTTGGGCGGTTCATCGATTTGAAAATTATTACCAACGGTCGTGCCGTCCGGATGAAAGCGTTGCCCGTAAATATCCGAGTTCGTCTCTCCGTTTCGCTGATCTACCCACACCACAATGAAATTGCCGCCTGCATTCACCGCGATTTTGGGATTCGCCTGAGCCGCTTGACCAGTATCGTCATTCACCCGAAAATTAAAACCCAGCTTATTGCCGGCCCAGTCAAACCGCTGCCCGAAAATATCAGCGTCCCCCTGCCGATAATCCTGCCAGACCACAATGAAGTTCCCCTGATTGTCGATTCCAATGGCCGGGACATAATGTTCGGTATTCAGGGCTTCATTGACTTTAAAACTTTTTCCCACGGCGGTACCATCTGCCTGAAAGCGTTGTGCATAAACGTCGGTGTAAAAATCACGTTCATCCTGCCAAACGACCACAAACCGACCATCCCCTGCCACGGCAATGGCCGGGCTTAAGTGGTCACAACGACCGATATTTTCATTCACCTGAAAATCATCGAGCAGGGCGTGCGGTGGGAACAGGCTTCTGAATTGGTGCCGGTACTTTTGGGCCGCACCAGGAAAATTTTTCGGATTGAATTTAGATGGTAGAATAAACGGGTCGGGGAGATTCTGCTCAACCGCCCCATTCAATATTTTCTGCTTTTTCAAACTGGTAAATGGGGAAGTGGTTTCCTTTTGATTTAAATAAGATGAAATCGGGGGAGGAGCAGATTTTAATGAATTTATTTTGCTTGACAAAAGGACCTGACACAAAGTGAGACCCAGCAAAAGGAAACGATTGGGTGTAAGCCGCATTTTCATTCGTTTTGCCTTTCGAAGAAGGTAATTTATTTGGAATGTTATATTCGTGCCACAAATATATCAAAACAATTCTTTAGATGCAAACAAATTAATCAAAGGAAACTTGTACTTTCAATGAAAAGTATAAGCAATAATTTTAGTAGAAGACGACACTTTGTTTATTATTTAATATTTGTCAAAATTTCCGTGGGAGTGCTCGATTTTGGTAGAATCAAATCGGGCTGAGATAATAACCCTTGAACCTGATCGGGCTAATACCTGCGCAGGAAACGGAAAACGGTTCAACAAAACTGGATGAAACCGTTCTCGTGACTTGCGAACGGTTTTTTTATTTGGGCCTGAATTAAAACGGAGGAGGAATCAGATGAAATCGCAATTACCGGATATTGGTAAAGTATCGGCTGAATTTTTCGATGAAATAATTTTCCCGCATCTGGGTCGTCGGCGAAAAGAAATATTAGTAGGCCCGCAACATGGCGTGGACGTGGGGGTAGTGGATTTAGGAAATAATCAGGTGATGGTTACCACCACCGATCCGATTTTTGTGGTGCCACCTTACGGTTGGGAGCGTTCAGGCTGGTTTGCCGTGCATATTCTCGCCTCGGATGCCGCGACTTCAGGATTGGCGCCTTCCTACATCACAATGGATTTAAATCTGCCGCTTTCCATCAATCGTGATCAATTTAACGCTCTGTGGCAGGTGATGCACACCGAGTGTGAAAAAATCGGGATGGCCGTTATTTCGGGACATACCGGCCGGTACGAGGGCTGTGATTACCCAATGATTGGCGGGGCTACGGTCATTAGTATTGGTCCCGGGGACAAATACGTCACCCCAAGAATGGCACGGGTGGGTGACTTAATCATCATCACCAAAGGGGCGGCTGTGGAGGCGGCTGGCCTGTTTGCCGTGACCTTCCCGCAAAAGGTCGCTGAAAAATATGGTGCCACGGTTGCTAAACAGGCGGAAGAAATATTCTGGCAGATGTCAGTGGTCGAGGATGCACTTACTGCGGTTCAAGTCGGTGTTCGGGACAATGGTGTCACGGCGATGCACGATGCCACCGAATGCGGAGTCTGGGGTGGTCTGCATGAAATCGCCCAGGCTTCCGGGGTTGGCCTGGCAGTGGACAAAGAAAAAATAATTGTTCAGGAAACGATTCAAAAAGTATGTGACTTGTTTCAAATCGATCCCTATGCTTCGATTAGTGAGGGGACATTAATCATAAGCTGTCGTCCGCGCCAGGCGGATGAGGTGGTCCAACGTCTGGTGGACAAAGGCATTCTGGCCTCGATTGTGGGTGAAGTGGTGGATCCGAATGAAGGATTGCACTATTTTGAGAATAATAAAGCCCGACCATTAATCCACCCCAAAGTTGACCCTTTCTGGTCCGCTTTCGGAAAAGCTGCGTCGGCCACCGAATAGACCCGTAACGTTATAAAAATAAAAAAAATCATTTGACTAAGCTGCCCCGGTTTTGTATAATTTAATTCGGTAGAGACGTCCGGCCGTGCGTCTTTATTAGGCGTCTTGGTGTGATATTTATATTTTATATTCTCTTCGGTGATTGGTTACACGAAATTCATTATAGGTTAAAATGTAACATTCAACGAATCTAGATAAAAAGGAAATCTCGTGTGAATTCGAATTGTTTTTTACCCTCACCCCAACCCTCTCCCAAAGGGCTGATCTTTACCCACATCTAGGGAGGCTCCCCTTCCCTTACCAAGGGAAGGGGCTGGGGGGTAGGGTTAAAAGATACTGACTTTATTCACGCAACTTGTCTTTTTTCTAATTGAATCTATTTAAAAGCCCGAAATTGTGATTGAGTGACGATTTCAACCCTACCCCCAACCCCTTCCCTTGGTAAGGGAAGGGGAGTCTACGGTAAGCCCAAAGGGAGCGGGTTGGGGTGAGGGTACAAATCTTTCGAGGTACCAGAGATTTTAATGTTACAAAATATGCCTTAACTCGTTTACTATAATCATTCTGGTGATGAATAATTTTTTATATAACCCGGATTGGTCACTTTATGTGATTACGGATGAGCAACTGAGTGGTCGCTCGCACGTGGAAATCGCCCGAGCGGCCATTGAGGGCGGCGCTGATGTTATTCAACTGAGGGATAAAACCGCCTCCGGTCGAAAACTTTATGAAGTGGCGGTAGAGATTCGTCAATTAACCCGGGCGGCACACGTGATTTTCATTGTCAATGATCGACTGGATATCGCATTGGCGAGCAATGCCGACGGGCTGCATGTGGGACAAAGTGATTTACCCGCCACTGTGACGCGAACGCTTTTAGGGAAAGACAAGATCCTGGGTGTTTCAGCGGAATCAGTGACTGAGGCTATTCAAGCCGAACAGGCCGGCGCTGATTATTTAGGCGTAGGACCGATTTTTGAGGCGCGCCAAACCAAGCCGGATGCCGGCGCTCCGGGTGGATTGAAATTGCTGCGTGACATTCGGCAACAGTGTTCCGTGCCGCTGGTGGCCATTGGCGGGATTAATGCCACTAATATTCATCTGACACTTCAGGCCGGGGCCAATGCCGTGGCAATTATCTCGGCGATTGTCACCGCGCCAGACATTCAAATCGCCACTCAATTAATGCAAGCGAAGATTCGAGCTACCAAAAATGAAATCAAATCAATTTAATCAAACCGTTATTGATGTTGGTGAATTCGGTCTTATTGAGCGGCTTCAGCGAATTTTACCATCGATCAAACAGCCGGAAATCCTGCTTGGAATCGGCGATGACACCGCGGCCATTGCGCTGGATGCCAATCGCGTTTTATTAATGACCTGTGATATTCAGATTGAAAATCAACACTTTCGGTTAGCGCACATTACACCCTACCAACTGGGTCGGCGGGCTTTGGCAGTTAATCTCAGTGATGTTGCGGCAATGGGCGGAAGACCAACATACGCCCTGATTTCGCTGGGATTTCCGGCCACCTTTCCGACTGCTGATTTTGATATGCTGTTCGAGGGAATTCGGGATCAAGCCGCTGAATGTGGGGTGCTAGTGGTGGGTGGAAATTTGAGTCAAACCCGGTGCGACCTGGTTATTGACATTACTTTACTGGGGGAAACCACGCCCGGTGCCCTAATCAGACGAAGTGGGGCGCAGGTGGGGGATCGCATTTTGGTAACCGGTACGGTGGGTGCTTCCGCAATGGGATTTTATATTTTAGAAAAATTTGGAAATCAATTTCCGGAAGCATTTTCTCACTGTGTCAAGGCCCATTTAGAACCGGTACCGCGGGTGACAGTTGGTCAGGAAATTGCCCGTGCCGGAGGTGCCACGGCAATGATTGATCTCAGCGATGGAATTGCCAGTGACCTTGATCATCTTTGTAAACAGAGTCAGGTGGGGGCAACCATTTTTCAATCTGCGCTGCCATTACCGTCTCTGCCAGTTACGAGTGAATCGCCAACCAGCGAAACATTGCTGCAATTGGCGTTGCACGGCGGTGAAGACTATGAATTATTATTTACCGTTAGACCAGATTTGGCAGGCGAACTGATTGCCCGTGTTTCAATGGCGACCGGTGTTCAAATCACAGAAATCGGCCGGATTGAAGCGGTGAGTGAGGGTTTTCATCTCATTGATCGGGCCGGAGAACGAATTCCGATTCAGCCAAAGGGCTGGGATCATTTTAATCCAAAACACAATGAATGAAATGGAGGAATGCGAATGAACAAAGCACTAACAATTGCCGGTTCTGATAGTGGGGGTGGGGCTGGCATTCAGGCGGATTTAAAAACCTTTTGTGCCTTTGGTGTCTACGGAATGGCTGCACTCACGGCCTTGACAGCTCAAAATACGCTGGGGGTTCAGGGCATTTTCGAAATTGTACCGGAGTTTGTTACCGAACAAATTAAAAGTATTATGAGCGATATGGGCACCGATGCGGCCAAGACGGGGATGCTGGCCAATGAAACCCTGGTTACGACGGTGGCGAAAGCGATTGAATCCTATCATATTCCGAATTTGGTTGTCGATCCGGTGATGATTGCAAAAGGGGGGGAGGCACTGTTGTCTGAAACGGCTCGTCAAACAATCAAAGAGCAGCTCATTCCCCTGGCAACCGTGGTCACGCCGAATCTTTATGAAGCGGAGATTCTTACCGGTGAAAAAATTCGCTGTTTAGATGATATGAAAGCGGCTGCGGAGATAGTGAAAAAAAGTGGCTGTCAATGGGTGGTGCTTAAAGGCGGACATTTACTGGATGAACCCCAGGCAGTTGATGTGGTTTATGATGGGAACAAATTTAATTTGTTAATTGCCGATTGGATTCAGACCCGAAATACGCACGGGACCGGTTGTACATTTTCCGCCGCGATTGCCGCGGGGCTCGCCAAGGGTTACACGCCGTTACGGGCCATTAGGCAGGCGAAGAAATATATTTCAGAGGCCATTCGTAACAATCCTTCAATTGGGCAAGGACACGGGCCCACGAATCATTTTGTGGGTACCGAGACGCTTTGGTAACTTGACGCATCGCCTTCCGCTGGCTTCTACTACTAACAAAGTGGTTTTGAGATTCAACCTTTAAGTCCTCTCTTTTTAAGAGAGGATTTAGGTGAGTTTTAAAAATCAGAGAATCTCAAAACCACTTTCACCTTAGTATCAACTAGAATAGCTGGTACCGGGAACCATTCTTGTTTTCTTCTGCCGGTGAATGAGCATTAAATTTCGAATGTAAATAATTGCTCCGGTTGATTGGCCTAAAATAAATACCGGGTCGGCTTTATGAATGGCGTAAATTAATAACAACATGCCACCGGCCAGGCTTAAGTACCA
>Ga0180437_10006669_pt1 | contig 15285 bp, 15 predicted proteins | sample SS_ome_4_FD_132410 | JGI IMG/M metagenome (GOLD analysis project Ga0180437, IMG submission 132410) | Hypersaline lake sediment archaeal communities from the Salton Sea, California, USA - SS_3_D_1 metaG | ecosystem: Environmental > Aquatic > Non-marine Saline and Alkaline > Hypersaline >...
GAACCTTGGCAATCGCGTTGATAATGTACGCCGACAGCGACTACTTGCCTCCTCTCTCCTCTGAACCTGGACGCCTGATGTTCGAGATGGAGACTCTCTACCCCGAGCACATCCCGGACGCGCTTCTGCTGCTGAGACCCGCCGACCCGATCCGACAGGAGGTCAAGAGTGCCGATCTGACCGCGGCGTTCTGCTTCGAGAACAGCAGTTATTTCTACATTGGCTACATGGTCTGGGACGACGAGATGGTTGAAGCGTTTGCCGACGCATACAGAAAGCGGCTGGAAGAGGGCCTGGCGTTTGACAGTGATCTCCCCGTTGATCTGCCGATAGAAAAGCTGTATCGTTTAGATGAGGCGGTACGTCGGCATGGAATGATCTCTTACTCGGAGTGGGAGAGCCCGAAATGGGAACATCTGCATCGTCGGTCGGAGATTCCAACCCTGATCGAGCGGCCTCACCTTTACCCGGGTCGCTTCGGACTGTGGCTTTTTGCTCCGGTGCCTCTTTCGAAGCCCATACTGGGCGGCACAGTGTTGTACCTGGATGGTCATACCGAGTTTATTCGCTACCCGGGGAAATGGCCTATGACTGAGAAAACGATATCCACACTTACCGCGTTGGCTGCGTTGGATTAGATTGTGTCATGTTACACTGGACAAGTTACCCCAGTCTTGCACGACATCTAATGAAATCACGAGAAGGCCGCTGTAGTGCTTTGGTTCCGAACATCCGCTTCGGACCAACAATAAACCGGGGGCCGGAGGCCTGCCGAATCCGCGCGGCCGTGTTGCCTGGCCAGCGCATACACCTAACCTGTCATACTGGCAGGTGATGCGTTCCGTTGACCACGCAAGAAGGTGCAGCTATGCAGAGCAAAAAGAGCTTGGAACTCATTCTAGAGGGTCAGGTTCCCTCCAGACCTCCGCACTGGGAACTGGATTTCCAGATTGAGAAGGAAATGTTCGGCATGGATCGTGACGCAGTGGCCGAAGCGGACAAGGCGGCGTATCGTTTGGACGTGTTGCATCGTCTTGTGGAGGAGCTGGGCTGGGCCGCAGTCGGTGGCGGTTACGACTGGGAGTCTGTGGCACGCACCAAGAAAGGCCTGGGCGGCAAGGCACTGGTCGCGGCCTATGATGGCGATGGTGTCTTCTGGATGCCTACCGGCGACGACATGATGGATTTTGCGGTCCGGCTATACGAGCACCGGGACGAGCTGCACGCAGAGGCACGGCAGAAGTGTGAGAAGGCAAAGCAGTTCGCCAAAGAAGCGGTGGACGCAGGCGCCGATTTCTTCGTCCTGACCTACGATTTCGGGTTCAACGACGGCCCGTTTGTCTCACCTGCGGACTTTGCCGATCTCGTCACGCCTTACATGACGGAACTGGTGCAGACCATCCACGATCTGGGCAAAAAAGCCATTCTACACTCCGATGGGTGCCTGACACAGATTCTTGACCAGATCCATTCGACAGGTGTGGATGGGTATCACTCCGTCGATCCGCAAGGACATATGGACATCAAGGAGGTCCGCGAACAATACTCCAATTGGATCTTGATGGGGAACGTTGCCTGCAACATGCTTCAGGACATTAACGAGAAGAAGATCCGGGAGTCGGTGCAGTACTGTATGACCCACGGCGGCATAGGCAAACCTTACATCTTCTCCACGTCAAACTGCATTTTCGAGGGGATGCCTCCTGAAAGTTACCGGATCACGCTTGACGAGTATCATCGTATGACAAAGGACTTTGAATAGCAAGCCAAACAAAGCGTGCCAGCAAACGGAAGCTGTTGAGGTTTGATCGTTCTGCGGCCAGCGGGCCAGGAGGATCTCATGAGGAATCTTGTTACACTAATCTTGGCGGTACCCGTAGCTCTTGGCGCATGCGCTCCGAGGCCTATCATCAACCCTTCCAGCGAGGCTACACCTCAGGAAACGAGTTCTGAGTTTTTGGCCGAACGCCCGGGTGGCTTAGTCCCACAACGTCAGCAAGGCCTGCCTCTTCATTTCGTGCCAGGGAGAGGGAGTCCTTCGGGCAAATCCTGCTTCCTCGATGCTCGCCACCCTCCAGATGATAGAGAAAGTATTCTGGAATCTTCAGATGAAGTCATAGAGTACTTTCGGTCACTGCCACCTGAGACCCAGAAGAACGGAATGTGGATCGTCACAACCCACCCTCGTGCTTACTCAGCAAGGGAAAAGGAACTTTTCGAAGCGGTACGAAGAGCTTGCGTGAAAGACAATATCATCTTGTTTGTGTGTCGCGGATCGGAGTTGCCCGATGGCTGGCTCAAGGGAATCCTGTTCTCGCTCGAAGATAGTGATGCAATCTATGAGGCGCAACGCGCGGTAACACGTGGCTGGGAACTGTTTCGGAAGCGTGATCTTGAGGGAGCATTGTCACAGTTTGATGAGGCGACGACTACGGCTCCCGGCTTTGCGCCGGCACATTTCGGGAAAGCGTACGTCTATAGCGTGCAGGGTAAGCTTGAGATGGCTATCTCGCAATATCGGATAAGCATCAAGGGAGACCCAACCCATTCAAATTCGTACAATAATCTCGGGTTGGCACTGCTCTATACAAACAAACCAGAGGAAGCGTTCTCCAACCTGCAGAAGGCTCTTGAGATAGACTCCCGCAACGGCGATGCTCACGTCAATATGGCGTTGTATTACTTCATGCAGGGGAACTACGCGAGTTCCTGGAGGCACATTCATACGGCTCAGGCTTTGAAAGCCAAGGTGAATCCGGGTTTTATAAGAGATCTCAGGTCAAAGATGCCGGAGCCGACCGAGGCACCTGACAAGTCGTTGAACCGGACCGACGATATAGCGCCGACCGGTTAGCTCGAAGCGTGGGAACTTACAAATGATTGTTCGTGAGGATCGAGAGGGCCTCTGCAACTGCATCCGAGAATACCTGGATGAAAACATTACCGCATTCCAGTTCGATGAGAAGCTGGGTGCGTACCGGAATTCCCAAGATGAGACGGTCTGCGCCGTTGCATTGGAGATGTGGTATTACTACGATGACTGTAAGAATCACAAGGTGGTGGCATTAAAACGAGAATGGGACTATTGGCAAAGATTATTGTTGGTGCTCGAGTCCGGTTCGGAGCTGGCCATGAGACGTAAGAGAGTTTGGCATTTGTCCCAGCTCGTGGCGTTGTGTGGAGTAGTGACTATCGTTTCTGCTTTCTGGATCGACTATGGCATCGGTATTCTCTGCTGGTTCTTTCTATGGCCAGTCTCAATCGCGTTATCCAAGTCCCGCGAAAGGCGAGTCAGGGAATTGTGGAAGGACATCAGGAGGGAGTGTTATCCGTTCAGTGACTTGTCTGAGATACGACTGGCATTAGGACACGCCAGGCATTTCGGGAAACCGAAATACCCAGCCTCATTGGCACGAAGAAGGATCCGAGATCGCGGCACCGACTTTCTAATGTGGGTTCAGAGCTATTTGGTGTGGTGCTTCGGGACGCCGCTGGTGCTTTGTGCACAGACTTTCCCGCTTAGGAGCGTATGGTGGATCGTACGAATCCCTAACAACTCTATGCAGCGGACCCGCTGACGTCGAAATCGTTAAGCGGCCACACCAAGCTCCCCTACCCCACAGCTTGACGCACTTCCGCCGTTCCCGGTCTTCTCTCGTCGTTCCGCGCCGCGTCGAATACGGTCAAAGGACAGTAGACCGCAGACAGTCATGGTGTGATATAATGGTGCGTGGATTGGGAGCTTGGTCGGGACTTCCGATATGCTAAGCGGCATCATTTGAGATTTTCCTTGAACGTGGTCGCCATTGTAATGGCGTGATATTGGTCGGGCCGAAAATAGGAGGATCAGGATGAAACACATTTGTATCGTGGCTTTGCTGTTGATGTTTGCGATGTTCAGCGGTTGCCACACGAACCCGGGGCCAGGAAGTCAGTCATCTGAGGAGCTCGGCGGGCAGTATGCTGTTGGACAAAGTTCCGGTGGGGCCTCAGCGATCGCCGAGCCCAAGCGCGAGCCGGACGTGATCTTTGTCCCCACGCCGGACGACGTGGTGGACATGATGCTGCACCTCGCGAGAGTCACCAGAAAAGATGTTCTCTACGATCTGGGCTGCGGCGACGGCCGGATCGTTGTGGCTGCGGCCAAGAAATACGGTTGCAAAGCTTTCGGCTTCGACATCGACCCGGAACGCATCGAAGAGTCGCTCGAAAACGTCAAGAAGAATCGTGTCGGAAGGCTCGTCAAGATCGAAGAGAAAGACATTTTCACGCTCGACCTGCACCCCGCGACCGTCGTCACCCTTTACCTGCTCCCCGGGCTTAACGTCAAGTTGATCCCGCAGTTGGAGAAACTCAGGCCCGGGTGCCGTATCGTATCTCATGATTTCGACATGAAAGGAGTGAAACCTGACATGGTCCTTGAGATGGACTCCGAGGAAGACGGTGCGGAACACACCGTATACCTGTGGACTACCCCGCTGAAAAAGGAGTGACCGATGACAGGTGAAAGAAGAAGGCGTGACCGAGCTGCAACCGTCGTGCGATGGGCGGCTGTCGCCTGCGGGATTCTGGCAGCAACAGGATCGTGGGTTCACGCGGATACCGAGGGCATTCTGCCGAAGGTGCTGATCATCGGCGATTCGATTTCAATCGGATACACCAAACCGCTCGAGAGGATCCTCGACGGGAAAGCTGTAGTGGTCCACAATCCTGGGAATGCGGGGCCGTCGAGCAAGGGCCTTGCGAATCTCGACGAGTGGTTGGGCGATGTCAAGTGGGATGTGATACATTTCAACCACGGTCTGCACGACTTGAAATACGTTGATGACAAAGGGAAGAACGTGACGTCCAAGGAGGCCGGTCACATGCAGGTGCCGGTCGAGCAGTACGCAAAGAATATGGAAGCCATAGTGCGTCGGCTCAAGAAGACGGGCGCCAAGCTGATATTTGCGACAACAACACCCTACCCCGACAAGCTGGAAGGGCCTCTACGAGAAGCCGGCCAGGCCGAAATATATAATGCCGCGGCTTTGAAGATAATGAAGAAGCACGGGGTTATCGTAAACGATCTCTACTCGTTTGCGTTGCCTCGCTTGAAAGAGCTGCAGCGACCGAACAACGTCCATTTCACCGACAATGGGTCCGCGGAGTTGGCGAAGCAGGTTGCAGAACATATACTGAAAGCAATCGGTCAACAGACTGTTCCACTCAAGGCTGAATAGGTGTCTTGTTGCATGTAGTCGAGTTGATAAGTCGGACAAACAACCGGGCTCGTCCGGCAATTGTGTTTTCGGGTTGGCACTGCAAGCTCGCTTAGTGTACGAAAGGAGAGATCATGGGACGCCTCGATCCTGGAAGTGACAAACCACGGCAGATACTTCCTCTTGGCCATATTGACGCCGTCGAGAACAAGAACCCACAGCCTGGCGAACCGCCGCGCTGGGCTCGTATACGGCTCCAGGATGAAGACGGGAAGGATGGTACGTTCCTTTTCACTTTTGATGAGCTGAAAAACGCTCTGATAAGGTCGGAAACTCAAAAGGAAGACCTTCCTCCCGAAGGGTGGATACAGAAGCTCCTGGATCTGTTCGATTAAGAGATTTTGCGGAGGCTCGTGCTTGATTAGTGAAACGCCGCAACATATTCCTCGTGTCGATCCTTATCGCGGCATCGCATCTCGTCGGGTGTGCGAAGCTTGACCGATATCGGTTGACATCAGAAGATATCTCATCAATGCGCGAGACAGACAAGACAGGTCATCCGATGGTGCCGCAGATCGACGGCGAATGGTGGCAGGTTGCCGGCAATCCTGACCTCGGCGAGTACCAGACGCCCGAACAGGAACCGGTCGATTTCGCGGTCTGGCAGGCTGCCGACGGTACGTGGCAGCTCTGGTCTTGCATAAGGAAAACCGCTTGTGGCGGCCACACGCGCCTGTTCTACCGTTGGGAGGGGCAAAAACTCACCGACGAGCACTGGAAACCTATGGGAATTGCTATGCGCGCGGACCCCGAACTGGGCGAGGCGCTGGGAGGATTGCAAGCTCCGCACGTTATAAAGGTTCAGGGGACTTATTACATGTTTTACGGGGATTGGAACCGAATTTGCCTCGCAAAAAGCGTGGACGGCAAGCATTTCGAACGCGTGCTTAACGAGAGAGGCCAGCCGGACCTCTTCTCGGGACCTTACGGCAATACGCGCGATCCGATGGTGCTGAAGATCGGTACGCGTTTCTACTGTTACTACACCGGTCATGCGGAAACTGAGAAGTACAAATGCGCGGTTTTCTGCCGCACGTCGCCTGATTTGTTGAGCTGGGACGAGCCGGTGATCGTTGCGGCAGGCGGATCTGCAGTACGCGAGAGCCCGTGGTGGGGCGGCAATTCGGAGTGTCCGTTCGTTGTCGAAATGCAGGGTCGTTACTACCTGTTCCGCAATCAGAGATACGGGACTAACAGTCTGAACACCCAGTACCGTTCTCCTGATCCGCTCTGTTTTGGTGTAGATGACGATCGTTATTCCGTAGGGACGCTGCCTGTGGCCGCGCCCGAAATAGTTGAACACGAAGGGCAATACTATATCGCAGCGCTTCGTCCGAATCTCGACGGCATTCGGATAGCAAGGTTGAAATGGGTTCCGGTTCGGCGACAGTGAGAACTCGCTCCGGGAGAATCGCCTAGGATTCGATGTTCCATGGATCCTGATAAGGAGAAAGAAGAATGGAAGGATGGACCGAAGAGGAAATCAGGAACAGGGATCTGATGGCACCGTGCGGCTTGTACTGTGGCGCATGCGGAGTCTACATCGCAACAAGGGACGGAAATGAAAAGTTCAGGGCGATTATGGGAAGCCTCTACGGAACGAGTCCCGAAGAAACAGAGTGTTTAGGGTGTATGCAGCCCGATCCACCGAAGAAGCGGTATCGGTACTGCGAGACGTGTACGATCAGAGATTGCGTGAAATCAAAAGGATACTACTCCTGTCATCAGTGCGAGGAATGGCCATGCGGTATGATAGAGAATTTCCCCTTTGCCACCGGCGTACAGGTGATGAAAAGAACAATTCAACTGTGGCGAGCCAGCGTCGCCGAACACGGCGACGAGAAAGGCAGCGTAGAATGGGCCCGGGCGGAATGCGAACGCTATCATTGTTCGTCGTGTGGCAAACCGCTTTTCAGAGGCGCACAACGATGTAGGGCCTGCAAGAAGTCCGTGGCTGATGAACTGGACGGATCGCTCTGATACTAGGGTTGGGAGAAAGAAGCAGCTAACAAGCACATACAGCTGACGCTGGTCGGTCAGGCGCGTAACGTTCGCCGATTGAAAATGAACAACAACACAATACAGAAGGCAAGGTCCCAGATCGAAGCCGGGAAACTGTGGAGAGCTAAGGAAGTGCTCCGAGGCACCATAGCACAGACTGATTTCAGCGAAGAGCTGTACGAGGAATACGGGAAAGTCCTCCTTGCTTTAGGCGACATGTACGAGGCCGGAAAGTATCTGTTTCTGGCCGGGAATCATATTGATCAGTATAGGGAGGCGATCGACCTGTATCTCTCAAGAAACCCGAACAAAGATTATAGACAGCTTTACAGCTCATTCCCCAGAAAAGCCCGTCTTGGCGCGATTGAGAAATACCCGGCGCAGACACGAGTCAAATTGGAGGCGTTGGGTTTTCCCGCAAAACCGAAAGATGCTGAACTGCGCTTCGAACCAACAAGCTTGAAAGCAAGAATTCAGATGTTGTTTGGCGTGCTCGTTGTTGTATCCTTGTTGTTGGTTTTAATCATCGGTTTCCTGCATGGGTTGTATATAGTTGGAAGATGGCTTACAGATCTGTTCAGATGACAAGCCAGGCTTCCAGACGAAGCGGTTCAGTCTGGTACCATTCGGTCGATGGAAGGTGCATGTGCGCTCCGTGTAGCAGTTTTTGGAAGAATCTGCTGGACAAAACAACAGCAGAAGATGAAAGGAGATTGTCATGGAACGCTTTGATAAACAAGGGCGGTTAATCATACCGCTCAGCGAGCCGGTACGAGACAAGGAAAAGGAGAAGAACGCCACGTACGTGGTTACAAAAGCGTACTGTCCAAACGGGTGCAGCATTATTGATGAGGATCATCCGATCAATGGGTTTCCAGGGTTGAGAATGAGGTTTAAACGTCCCGGTGCAGAAGGTGAATTTATCATCTCGGCGATAGAGGGTGATTTCGACAAAACTATTCTTTCAGGAGCCCTGGAGGAGGGTGTCAGAGATGACCTGTACTGTCCGCACTGCGGCATACAGTTCGAGACCCTGGTGTCCTGCAACTGCCAGCCCGAGGCCGACATGGTCGTCATAGGGCTGACACCGGCTCTGGATTTCAACAATGCCGTCACGTTCTGTAATGTCACCGGTTGCCATAACGGCGCTTTTGTGAAATCAGGACATGTGTTGCGGCATTTACGCTTGTATGAAGGGTATTAGACGGAACAGCAAGAGCCACGATCGTTGCGGCGATCCGTATGCGAGTCGCGGCAAGCAACTTACGGACACCTGCGTATGAAAGGAGTAAGCGATGTGTTCTTCCCAGAGTTCTTCAACACTCAAAAGTCTCTCCTGCGCGTTTGGTTTCGCTCATTCAAACAGGAGAAGAGGGATGACTGTCCTGAAGATCGTGCTGTTCAATACAATCGCGGTGCTGACATGTTTCGCTATGATCGGCAAGCCCGTGGAGGCGATTGAATCAATGGAAATCAGAACGATGTTTTCGCAGCCAAGCCGAGATTACAGCAGCGCCCCCCTCTGGGTCTGGAACGACATGCTAACGGACGAGCAAGTGATCTCAACGCTCAACGACCTTGCCAGCCAGAAGGTCAAACAGGTGTTCGTGCATCCTCGACCCGGTCTGATGACGCCATATCTGTCTGACGAGTGGTTCCGACTGTGGAAGGTAGTGTTGAAAGAGGCCGAAAAGTTGGATATGAACGTGTGGATCTACGACGAGAACTCGTATCCGTCCGGTTTCGCGGGCGGACTCGTCCCGGCAGCCATGCCGGAAAGCCGCGGCCAAGGTTTCGTTCTGCGCGAACGGAAGCAGCCGCCTAAATGGTCAGATAACATCCTCGCCGTATTCCGTCTTCAAGCCGATGGTTATGAAAATATGACGGCGGAGGTGCGCAAAGGTAACCAAATGCCCGAGGGCAACTACCTTGTTGCCGTCCTGCAGCAGGCGCGAAGCGGCGGATGGTTCGGCGGCAAGTACTATGTGGATCTGCTGTATTCGGGTGTAACGCAGAAGTTTCTCGAGATCACAATGGACGCGTATAAGCGGGAAATCGGCGATCAGTTCGGTAAGCGCGTGCCCGGAGTATTCACTGATGAACCGCACCTGGCGCCGGCCGGCGGATTCCACTGGAGCGTCGATCTGCCGCGTGAGTTTCAGGAACGTTGGGGCTATAACCTGAAAGACCACCTTCCGGGTCTGGGTCGCCCTATAGGTGACTGGAAACGTATCCGGCATAACTACTACAACGTTCTTCTGGAGATGTTCGTCGACCGCTGGGCCAGGCCGTTTTACGAGTATTGCGAACGGCATGACCTGGAGTTTACGGGACACTACTGGGAGCACGGTTGGCCGGGCGCTGGCCACGGCGGCGATAACATGGCCATGTACGCATGGCACCAACGGCCCGCCATTGACACGCTGATGAACCAGTACAGTGAAGCTACGAACGCCCAGTTCGGCAATGTCCGCGCGGTCAAGGAATTGTCGAGCGTAGCCAACCAGCTCGGGCGGAAAAGGACGCTCTGCGAAGCTTACGGTGCTGGCGGCTGGGACCTGCGTTTCGAGGATATGAAACGAATCGGTGACTGGCTCTATGTCCTCGGGGTGAATACGCTGGACGAACATCTGTCGTACGTTAGCCTTCGAGGCGCCCGTAAACGCGACCATCCCCAGTCTTTCTCTTACCACGAACCGTGGTGGGAGGCCTACCACGTTATGGCGGACTACTTCTCGCGATTGTCGGTAGCCCTGTCGCACGGTGAAGAGGTGAATGAAATACTTGTAATCGAGCCGACCTCTACCACGTGGATGTATCAGGGCGAAAACGAACAACTGAAAAGAGTCGGCGACAGCTTCCAGCAGTTGGTCGTATCACTGTCAAAATCTCAGGTCGAGTACGATATCGGCTGCGAGGATATAATAGCGCGGCACGGCATTGTTGATGGTGATAGACTGGTGATCGGAGAGCGTCGATATCACACAGTGGTTCTGTCCCCTCACACGGAATGTCTCAGCAGCAAGAGTGTGGATCTGCTCGAGAGGTTTCTGAAGGGAAAAGGGACCGTCCTGTGTTGCGGCGATCCGCCTGCACGAGTGGACGGCGCACTATCGGAACGCGGTACGCAACTGGCTGATTCGACTGGGTGGAAGCGCATTGAGACCGCTGATTTGGTCTCAAGGCTGGCTTCTTCGGATCAAGACGGATTGAAGATTCACCAGCCGGAGAAGGATCAGGGCATTCTCTTTCACCATCGCCGCCGTTTCGACGATGGCGATCTGCTGTTCATCGTGAATACCAGCATAGAATCGCCCAGTTCCGGCGGGATCAAATCTGACGGTCAGAGTGTTCAGCGATGGGATCCTGAAACAGGCGAGGTTTCGCCCTACCCGTTCATGAAATATGAAGAGGGTGTCGCGGCGGAATTCAAGCTCGCTCCGTGTGGAAGTCTGCTTCTGTTCCTGTCCAAAGAACCTCAAGAACCGGCTGCGGTACGTGCAGAAAACCCGAAGGTGATTCCGGCTGCCGGTCCGCTCAAGCTGCGTCGGATCGAACCGAACGTTCTGACTCTTGATTACGTGGACATTACCGCCAAGGGAGAGACGAAGAAAAACGTCTACTTCTACGAGGCCAACCGGTTCGCGTTCCAGCAAAACGGGATGAAGGGCAATCCGTGGGACAGTGCCGTCCAGTTCCGCGACGAACTGATCACGCGGACGTTCCCTTCTGACAGCGGTTTTGAAGCGGCCTATAAGTTTACGATTGAAGACCGCGTTCCGAAGCCGCTGGAGGTTGTGATCGAACGGCCGGACCTGTATCAGGTTTCCTGTAATGGAGTACCTCTGTCGCCGCAAAAGGGTTCATGGTGGCTCGATAAAGCTTTCGGAAGAATCGATATAGAGTCGGCCGCCAGGATCGGAGAGAATCTGATTACTATCAAGGCCTCGCCGATGACAATCTATCATGAACTGGAATCAGCTTATGTCCTGGGCGATTTTTCCTTGACGGCGGGAGATTCCGGGTTTGTGATGGAACCGGTGCAGCCGCTGGATCTGGGTGAGTGGAACAAGCAAGGTCATCCGTTTTATGCTGCCGGTGTCGCGTACGAACAAGCGTACGACATCCGGGAGCCGCAGCGACGTTACAAGGTCCGCCTGCCGGAATGGTACGGTAGCGTGGCTAAGGTGGTCGTCAACGGCAATCCGGCCGGTTATATTGCCTATCGACCGTGGGAATGCGACGTTACCGACCACATTAAGCCGGGCAGGAATAGTGTCGAGGTTACAATCATTGGAACACTGCGGAATACGCTGGGACCGCACCATAACGGCGATGTACTGGGCTCAGCTTGGCCTGGTATGTTCCAGAAAGGGCCCGATACCGGCCCGCCTCCGGGCAACAACTATAGTACCGTGGGATACGGGTTGTTCAAACCTTTTGAACTCTGCCAATACTGAGGTCGGATCATTATAAAGTGAAGATGACAGTGTGGGGTATTGTTTAGAGACTACATAATCAGCAGTTAGCGCTCAACAGGAGAGTCGTGAGATGAAATGTCCAACTTGTACTAATACGGCTTGTACTCCACTCCTCACTCTAAGCACGGCGGTGATGTTTCTTGTTTGCGGTTGCGTGTCTGTTCCTTCGAAGTTGCCTGACTGGATGGAACCTGGCGTGCGGAAAGGCGCCGACTTCCTCGTCAAGGATGCGTTCATTGAGGACAAGAGGCTTGGTACTGTCACGGACATTGCGTTCGGCGAACTTGACGCAAATCCCGGCCTCGAGGTTGGTGTTGCAGGACCCCGCAGGGCCTTACTCGCAAGTCGCAACGGCGAATTGATAAGATGGGTGGGCTTCAAGAAGAAGAGAAGAATTGGGGACTTGTTCAGGACGTATCGGGATTTTGAGATAGTGGACGTCGAAAACGACGGCGTTTGCGAGTTTTTCAGTATGGCGTCATGGACGAGTGCTTGCGGTCTCTTTGATCATGAAGGCAATAAGATATGGTCCAGAGGATTCATGCTAAACACGAGCGCTTACGGTGACGTTGACGCCGACGGGAAGTTAGAGTTTGTTCTCAGTCGTTACAAGATGCTGGCTTTGGTAGACAGCAAGGGAGGCGTGCGATGGCAGAGAAATGACGCTCCGTTCCATTTAGTCAGTCTTCATGTTTTCGACATTAACCGGGACGGTAAGGCAGAGATAGTTGGAACTGAATGGGACAAGATCACGGTTATGGATGCCGAGGGCAATATGGACCGACAGACGCGTTCTAAGATAGACGGCATTTTCCTCGGCGACGCTTCTCTGGTGCGGTACCCAACGGAGCATAGTCGTGCCTATTTCTTTTGCGTGGCCAAGAGCAGTTACTTGCTTGTGTCGCTGGGCGGAAACGCGATCATTCGTGAGTTTCAAGGAACTGGATCGTCGGTTCGCCCCATAGCTACGCCCGTTCGGTTCGACAGTGATGAAGAACCGTACTTTGCCATCTTCGGTATGCTGCCTTGGCAGGGGAGTAAGACGATGGGTTTTGAAGCTCTTCACTCAGTCTTGTTCGTGTTTGATCCTGAACAGAACTTGGTCTACCTTGAAGTCATCGATGACGATGCCAGAGCGATTGCTACCGCCCCCTCCGGCAAACCAAACGAGGAGGTCCTGTTGGTTGGCGGCACAGGCAAAGTGTGGCGGTACAGGACAGCAACAAACAACGACCCGGATTCCTGAGCAAGCGGTTGAGAACGCCTCGCGTAACGGTGCGGCGCCATGGCTGTCCCAGACTGGATGAATAGCGACAAGTGTTAGAATTGTCTCGGCCGAAGTGAGATCGAGGAGGTGCGTCATGTCCAAGATTTTGACAAGAGTTACTCTGGCGAAGGCAGCGATCTTAGTCTGTTGCAGCCTGCTCTCTTACTTAGTCGGTGGGGTGATTGGATTCGAGAAAGGTGTTACGGCAGGCATAAAGGAGCATGCTGTAAGCGAGACAGTGGACAGCGTGACTGCTTTGCAAGCCCTTCGCAATGATGAAGTGGACAAAGCCATGTCGCTCTTAAATGTGAACCTCAACGCCGAAATAGCGATCTGGAAGCTATACGAGAACAGCTGGAACTCGATTTTCAATTTCAGCCGTTGGACAGTAATCGGTGATCTGCACGAGCAAAACGTGGAGCTGTTGACAGCTCTCGTCGCAGAATACCTAAAGGACCACCCGTCAGATCGCGTTGAGATTCAAGAATTCATCGAGGCGAGGGCACAGAACAACGCGTACTTTCTACCAGAAAGGCAAGAACAAAAGCAGTAACTCCAGCAAGACGCAATGATCCGAAACAGTGAGTCGTGCGGCTCACGCGAAGACTCTGCACCGAAGTGAGATCATGGTGTTGTTTGATGACCTATTGACCGCTGAAGACTTTGGCGCAGCCGTTGATGGTTTGGCTCGTGAGTTTTGCAATAAACACGAGCTTCCGGCCGTTCATCAACTGGGTCTGGTGGTCTCAGATGTGGAGGAAGCGGCCCGCACTCTGCAAGATCGAGATATCGGCCCTTTCCTGATAGGATCCGGGTCGCCGGTGCTGTGGCGCGAGCGAGGAGAGGAGCGTAGTGTTCGAGGAAGAATCGGGCTGGCATACCATCGAGGCGTTGAGCTTGAGCTACTGGAACCGGCAGACGGCTCGGACTTCTACCGGCAGAGCCTGGACCCGGACGGAAGGATCGCGGTGCAGCACCTGGGATTCCTGGTGCGAGACGTTGACGAGTGGGCGGAGCGGCTCAATGCGGCCGGCACGCCCACCTGGGTTCGAGGAACAATCAAGGTTGGGCCGTCCAGAACGGAATTCGCCTATATGGACACCCTGGACGAGACAGGTTTAATCATTGAGTTCATATCGTGGCGCATGTTTGGTTTGAAACTCAGGCCGCCGGTCGGCATTTTTGAGGCGGTCTGGAAACTGTGGAAACTGAAATCCGGAAATCGGAAATGGAGGTAGGAATGTCCGCGCACAGTATCACTCTTTTCTGTTTGTTACTCGCTTTGCTTCTCGTGCAGCCGGAGCTGCTCGCTCAGACAAAGCGGGAAAAGGCGACGTTTGCCGGAGGCTGTTTCTGGTGTATGGAACATCCTTTCGACCAACTGGACGGTGTGTTGGAGGTTGTATCGGGCTACACAGGCGGCCAGAAAGATAACCCGACATACGAAGAAGTATCGTCAGGATCTACGGGCCATTTAGAAGCGGTTCAGATCGTCTACGATCCGGCCAGAATAAGTTACGAAAGGCTTCTCGGAGTATTCTGGAAACAGATAGACCCGACTGATCCGGGCGGCCAGTTTGTTGACCGGGGCTCGCAATACAGAACCGCCATCTTCTATCACAATGAAGAGCAAAAACGGCTGGCGGAGATGTCAAAGCAGCGATTGAACAAATCCCGAAAGTACAATAAACCCATAGTCACGCAGATTGCCAAGGCCGGTAAGTTCTACGTGGCTGAGGATTACCATCAAGATTATTATAAACAGTGTCCATTAAAATATGGATCTTATAGGCAAGGTTCAGGCCGCGATGAATTCTTGAAAAAGATCTGGGGCGAGCAAGCGGATGTTGAGTCCGCGATTGCTCAGAAGACGTTCAAACGACCGAGTAAGGAAGAACTCAAGAAGAAGCTCACGCCGTTGCAGTACAAGGTCACCCAGGAGAACGGTACGGAAAGGGCTTTCAAGAATGAATACTGGGATAACAAGAGAGAGGGAATCTATGTTGATGTAGTCTCCGGTGAACCTCTCTTCAGCTCGCTCGATAAGTATGATTCCGGAACCGGCTGGCCGAGTTTTACGAAACCCATCGAACCCGGAATCACGATAGAAGTTGAAGACAAAAATCTCTCCATGGTGAGAACGGAGGTGAGAAGTAAACAAGGCGATTGTCACCTTGGGCACGTGTTTAACGATGGACCACCGCCGACAGGGCTTCGCTATTGCATGAACTCCGCTGCTCTCCGGTTCATTCCAAAAGAGGATCTGGAAAAAGAA
>Ga0180437_10006671_pt1 | contig 15283 bp, 12 predicted proteins | sample SS_ome_4_FD_132410 | JGI IMG/M metagenome (GOLD analysis project Ga0180437, IMG submission 132410) | Hypersaline lake sediment archaeal communities from the Salton Sea, California, USA - SS_3_D_1 metaG | ecosystem: Environmental > Aquatic > Non-marine Saline and Alkaline > Hypersaline >...
AGGGAGATGCAATCTCCCTGCCTTATAAAATATCGACTCTAAGCGTAGGGTCTTGTAGGGAGATGCAATCTCCCTGCCTTATAAAATATCGACTCTAAGCGTAGGGTCTTGTAGGGAGATGCATCTCCCTGCCTTTATGAGATAAATATTCGATTTTATTGCAGAACCCATAGGTTGTTTTTGTAGTCAGATTAAAAGTCTGATTATATAATTACAATAAAATTGCAGTGCAAGTTCTTGTAAATCGAATATTTATTGTTCTGAACACATTTGTTTGTAATTTATTAATAGATAACAATTTGTATTGCTGTTTGTGTTCAATCACCTATAAGGGTAATATTTCCTAGACAATATAAAAATCAATTTTTTTTATAACAAATATGTCAACAATTACCTGAACATTGCACTATCAGAGAAATTAAATAGTATAACCGTCTTTTCCAACGTTATTCAAATTAACCTCGTGCGTTACAATACTCACATCACATTTACCTCTAAGTTTCAGATTGTAACAACCAAAATGGTTAAAATTGGGTTCTCCAGTGTTCCATCTACTATCATTCCATCGAACACCCCATCCATCTACATATTTTCCGTTTTCCACTCTACAACAAAATTGTTTATAATCTTCATATGTCCAGAGTGCCTTATTAAACGCATATCGTAAACTATCTTCTCTACTAACAAATAACTGCGTCTCTTTATCGTTTATATGTTCAAAATCATTATAATCGGTTACCGTTTCCACAAATTGCACAATCCAAACCTTATTCATAATACACTCAATATGTGCTCTTCTTTTAAATTAGGTTGTTTCCATTGTCAACATCATACAAAATAGAGAATGTTGCTGTTCTCTCTCTGAAAAGTTTCCTACATTCATCAAATGTCTTCCCAATATGATCAGCGATTCCTTGAACAATAGCATTGACTCTATCTTCGACATATTCGTCTTGATCCGTCGAGAATACTTTCTGAATCTTTTCTTGTGTGATCTCTTCTACATCACGATTCATTGTGTAGTCACGATATGGCACCATTACATAAAAAATCGAGTAACATAATTCATGACAACCATCTATTTGAGAAGAATACTCTAAACCACAATTCCTTTTTCCAAAAATCTTTACCAGATCGTTTACAATTTGGTAATTGTATTCATAAGTCTTGTTCATCAATTTCGCAAAATATTCGTGATCGAATATATTGCCTCTCATTAACATAACTTCTGCACATGCCATTGTTTAATTGTTTGCTACATTTAAACAATGTAAAAAAAAATCAATTTTTATAAAGGATAAACTAATCTAAGATTAGTTGCATTAGGCTTCACTTCTTAAGCAATATAAAATCTGTTAGAAAGGAAAATATTAAATATTTTTTAACCGCTTATAAGATTTAATCTAAATCAGGTAACCACAATTCCACATTCTTAATGTCATCCTTTATAAACTTCTCATCCATAATCTCCTTAATCTCCTCATCTCTATACTTCAAACTGAAATGAAACAGAACAAATGTTGTATCAGGATTGTCAATAACATACGGTTTCAACTGATTCCAATGAATATGCTTCTTCTTTGTCGCATCTTCCTCTTGTCCATCAATAATAAATGTACACTCAATGAAGATTGTCGAATAATCGAGAATGAATGGATTCTCCTTCAAAACATCTATACTTGTATCACACACATAACAGAAAATCTTTTCAGTCACTTCAATCGAGATATCATCAACACCTTCCTTTCTCAATTGTCCCAACTCTTTACCACTCTTCCCCAAATATTTCGGATTCAACTTCTTCTTAACCAATCCAAAACCATAACTGACAGTTGGAATACAATGATCACACTTTATAATCTCAACATTCAGTTTATTCTTATTTGTAACAACACTCAAAGACTTACTATCTGAACTAACTGAATGAAAGTTATACCAATCACTAATATCAATATCACACAGAGCATTCGCCTCAAACATTGATGCAACATATCTCTTTATTCTGTCCTCCGCCTCTTTCGGCACATACACATTGTATTTATGATTACTCTCTTCATCACCAATTAGTGTAAAAGGTAAGTTTGCAATATGATCTGCATGTGAATGTGTTATGAATATGTGTCCCGGTTTCTTAAAACATTGAGGTCCAGCATCCAACATTATATTCAATCCATTGATATAGAATCCCGTTCGAAATGCAGATCGTGAGTAACCACAAATCGTCCATTGTGGTGACTTTTTGATAAGATAACTCTTCTTCCAAAATACTTTTCTTGCTTCCATTGGTTATTCAACCATATATGTCTTTATATTGCATTTATAATTTATGATCAATATCTCCAATTGTCAAACTATCATCATTATGATTGATCAATGCATGTATATACAACTTCACACACTTAATATTCGTCATAACCGGTGTATTAGTATTGATTGCTGTTCTCCTCAACTTCCATCCATTCGTCCTCGTATTTGTCAATCCATCTCTCTTTGACACAATAACAAACAAACCCACTTTCTTAGCCTTTAACATATCTATCACTTCGTCATATGTCAATATATCATCATTCGATGCTCCATAATACTTTCCTGTACCTGGTGTGAAATAGATATTATCATATTTTGTTCTCAACAGATTCAATGAGTTCTTAAACTCCTCCCTAAACTCATCTGATCCAATCGATACAATTATATTCCCCTCCAATTCCACATTGAAACGGGAAGCACGTAATGCCTTCAAATAAGCATCATGTTTGTTCTCTCCAAAACATGCAACCTCTCCCGTAGATCTCATCTCAACACCAAGTTTAATATCAGCATTGTCCAATCTGTTAAAAGAAAACTGTGGCACTTTGACTCCAACCCATTTTGGCTCCCAGTATCTTCCATAAGTTTTGGTGATCATTAATCCCTCATTGTCATCAAAAATCTTATCCTCAATCTTCCCCTCACCCATATAACTCATCATAATGTACTCTGTTGCAACTGCAATGAAATTCACATCGTAAACCTTACTCACAAATGGCATAGATCGACTCGCTCTCAAATTGCACTCAATCACATACAGTTCATCATTCTTCGCCATAAACTGAATATTGAATGGTCCTGTAATCTCCAACTCTTTACTAATCTTCGCAACAATCCCCTTCAACTTCCTAATAGTGTCCTTTGTCAAATCCTGTGCTGGTAAAATCAGTGTAGCATCACCACTGTGAACACCCGCATTTTCGACATGTTCAGACACAGCCAACAATTTAACATCACCCTTATATGCAACTGCATCTATATCGATCTCCTTCGCACCAGTAATAAACTCACTGATAACAACTGGATGATCTTTACTAATCGACACCGCTTCACTCAAGAAAGACTTAAGATCCTCCTTCGAATACGCAACATTCATCGCTGCCCCACTAAGTACATAAGATGGTCTCACTAAACATGGAAAACCAACCTTATTACAGAAACTGAATATCTCCTCCTCTGTTGTCAACTCCTTCCACTTTGGCTGTTTAACCCACAAATCATCTAACATACGAGAGAACTTGAATCTATTCTCAGCATCATCAATCTTCGCAGCTGGTGTACCAATAATGTTTACATCAGCTTTATCCAAATCCATCGCAATATTGTTTGCAACCTGCCCACCCATCGATAGAACAACTCCCATTGAACTCTCTAGAGTATAGATATCATAAACACTCTCGAAACTCAATTCATCAAAGTACAATCTGTCTGCCTCATCATAATCTGTACTAACAGTCTCTGGATTGTAATTGACCATAACAGTCTTGTATCCCTTCTCTCTGAGTTTCTTGATACAGTTCACTGCACACCAATCAAACTCAACACTTGAACCAATTCTATAAACTCCCGATCCCAAAACAACAACACCATTCTCATCAAACATAACATCCGATGAAGTTGCATTATATGTCAAATATAGATAGTTGGTATAACACGGAAACTCCCCAGCAACTGTATCAATCTGTTTCACAACAGGTAGAATTCCTAAAGCATGTCTATTTTGAGTAATACTTGAAGGATCTAGCATACATAAATCACCAATACATTCATCTGAAAATCCTAATCTCTTTGCCTTAATCAAATAATCATCATACAAATTATCTGTAACAGCTAACGTTTTAGAAAACCTTTTAATATCTTCCAATTTATACAAGAACCATTTATCTATATGACTATATCTATGTACTTCATCAACTGTCATATTAACCTCATCACTATCATTTAATAAAGAATGCATAATAACTTTAATTCTATCCAATGTTGGATGTTGCAACTCATCAATAATATCACCTCGCAACATTCCTCCACATGAATCATCAAACAGATCGTTATTCGCCATTCGCATAGCTTTCTGGAACGCCTCCTCAAAACATCTAGAAATTGCCATCACCTCTCCAACACTCTTCATAGATGATCCAATCTTCTTATTAGCTAATGGAAACTTATTCATATCCCATCTCGGAACTTTCACAACACAATAATCCAAACTCGGTTCGAAGAAACTACTTGTGTTCGTAACCTTATTCGGTAATTCCAACAATGAATATCCCAAACCAAGTTTACCAGCAATGTATGCCAATGGGTAACCAGTCGCTTTTGAAGCTAATGCACTCGATCTGGACAAACGAGCATTTACTTCAATCACATAGTATTTGTCAGAATAAGGGTCAAGAGCATATTGGATATTACATTCACCAATAACACCGATTCTCCGAATGATCTTAATTGCTGCGTCTCTCAATTTGAAATACTCATTGTCATTGAGTGTTTGTGATGGAGCAACAACAATACTTTCACCAGTGTGAACACCCAATGGATCGAGATTCTCCATATTACAGACTGCAATACAATTGTCATAGCTGTCCCTAACAATCTCATACTCAACTTCTTTCCAACCCTTGAGACTCTTGTCAATAATGATCTGAGTAGATTGACACAATGAAACTTCAACCAATTTGATCAACTCTTCGCGATTCTTTGCAAAACCACTTCCCAATCCACCTAATGCAAACGCAGCTCTAACCAATACAGGATAACCAATCGTCTCTGCAATCTCAACAGCTTCAGTTAAATTATATGCAATATCACTTGGTGCACAACTTTCATCAACATCTGCTAACATATTTCGAAACTTATCGCGATCCTCTGTTACTTGAATTGCATCAACTGGTGTTCCCAGAATCTTGATACTATCACCACCTATCACGCCTTTTTCAAAGAGTTCCACACCACAGTTCAATGCAGTCTGTCCACCAAATGAGAGTGCAATACAATCTGGGTTTTCTTTCTCAATAATCTGTTTCACATAATCATATGTGACTGGTAGATAGTAGATCTTGTCCGCCAAATCCTTCGATGTCTGAATAGTAGCAATGTTTGGATTCACTAGAACAACCTCAATACCCTCCTCTTTGAAACATTTAATCGCCTGAGTTCCAGAATAATCAAACTCTCCAGCCTGTCCAATACTCAATCCACCAGATCCCAACAACAGAATCTTCTTAATACTTCCTGGTCTAATATCATATGATTGTTTACGAGTATTCAAATGGAACTGAAGAAGTGTATGATAAGGAAGACCAGTACCCAGACATCTTTCAATAAATAGTTCAAATAGAAATTTTGTATCATTTGGTCCACCATGTGCTTCTGGGTGAAACTGAACAGACATTGAAGTATCATCAACAATCCCTTCATTACTACCATCATTCAAATTGTAAAAGTACATATCCGATAACCCCTCATTGTGAACAACAGCGTAACCATGGTTCTGACTAGTAATAAATCCACAATTTGTTCCACTAAGTCTCACAGGAATATTGTGACCACGATTTCCATACTTCAATTTCTCAATCTTATAACCCTTTGCCATACACATCAACTGATGTCCAAGACAAACACCAAAAGTGTTAACACCTCTCTTCAACACTGTTCCAATTCTCTCAATCAAAACTTCCAAACACGGATCTCTCGGATCACCTGGACCATTACTGATAAATAAACCCACAATGTTAGACAGATCTGTATCTACTGTAAAATCGTAATTATAAGGAACAACTTCAACAGTCAAATTGTTTTTCGATGCCAAATCAAAAAGGATTCTCAACTGACTATGCTTAACACCACAATCTACAACAATAATCTTTCTTGATCCTCCAGGTACAACAAGAACATCTTTTCGAGATACTTTCGCAACTAAACTTTCAGCAACATAATCGATCCCGTTATTATCCCCATCGTCCAGAACAATCTTCGCTTTCATTGTTCCATTCTCTCTGATAATCTTTGTCAACTCTCTTGTATCAATTCCTGAAATACCAACAACTCCATTCTCCTTTAACCATTCTGACAGACTATTATCAGCATCCCAATGTGAGTAATTAATAACATGTTCTTGTACAATAATTGCATTCAGATGAATCTTGTCACTTTCATAATTTTCAGTAATTGAACCAATCCTCTTAATATTTGGAACTCCATAGTTACCCATAATTGGATATGTAAATACTAACAGTTGCTCTTTGTATGATGGATCTGTTAAAGATTCAACATAACTGACCATTCCTGTCTGAAAAACAATGTCACCTTTTACAGTACCGCTACGGCTAGTATCACCAAACAATGTACCATTAAATTTCAATCCATTTTCTAGAATCAGAGTACCTATCATTTTAATATATTATTGTTTATCTTTTATGTCGATTTAACATTACTAAGAGATGAGATTTTGATAATGAAATTATGCCATGGAAACAAAACTATCGAGGTGATTGGGTTTATGAGTAAAGATATGCAATACAAGTTCAAGAGATAGGAACTGCAAATTTATTTCACAGATAATAGATAAGTATAAAATAAAATGTCCAACTTATCGTAAAGATTGTTTGATTAAACCAGAATCAGCAAAAAGTGAATGTCCAATATGTTTAGAAACGATTGACATACAATTCTTTTAGAATGTCGACATGTTACAAGGAATTGTCCAATAATTGAGTTTTAATATTTTATATAAGTATGATTTAACATATTTATATAATATTTGTTGTACTGAACATTGTAAATTTAACGTCTCCAATAGACAATTCCCCATTGTTGTTTTTAGAAATTATTTATGATTTTTTGATCAAACACTTTTTTTCTAAAAAGTTTTGGGGAATACAGGAATCGAACCTATTGTTGAGTGATGTGCGGTTAATGCTCATACTTTTAGGCAAAAAGCTTTGGACTCTTTAGTAAAAGTATTTTAGAAATATTATATTTATTTTTTATAAATACTGCGTGTGCTCCGCTTATTTTACAGAACTCTGTTAATTTTTTACCTATAAAATTCGCTAAGAATTTTCATGGAATCGAACCATAAAAAAAGTTGCAGTTAGAGTTCTTAGAAAAAGAGAATGCAATGAAACGAGAAAAAATATTGCATAATATAAATGACAAGACTACTAATCGAAGCAATCGCAGTTGGAATTATTGTTTTAATTGTCGGATCTATTGTATCCGCAATTTTTAGATTATTTACTTCCAAATCTTTACCAAGTGTTTGTAAAGACTGGAACAAGTATTATGTTATGGAAATATGCCTATTTATTACAGGATTTATTACACATATTCTTTGTGAAATGGTATCTTTGAATAGATGGTATTGTAAAAATGGTTTAGCGTGTAGAAAATAAAATTAAAAGTATACAAACTGGTTTTTCTTAAAGTATATTTTTAAGCATTCAGTATGCAGAACCCCCATGTTTTCTTCAATTTTGTGAAATCTAAATTGCTGAAAGAGTTCTTCACATTAACATAGTGTTAAGTCTTTAAGTATTTTTAATATTTATTTTTGGTGATTTATTAGAATTGTTGTAATTCTTAATTATGTTTTCTAGCTCTTTTTTATATTGTCTATTTATGGTACTAGTAGTATACTCAGATACTTTATCCTTTGGAACATAAATCGTATAGTCATTTTTAGGATTCATATATTTAATAAGTTTCAATAAACTATCATTATTAATGTATTGGATATTATCTATTGGATTGAAAATAATTTCACTTCCTTTCATACAGACATTTATGGTAATATTCTTTTGTCCAGTTAAATAAATAATTTTTTCATATCCTTCAAGAGAAAAGGATTCAGGATATATTTCTATTTGCACCTTTCTCACCTCATTGGAATTATATTTTTTAAAATTGATTTGTTTTATAAATTTCCATCTTTTCAGATTACCACTTATTAAAATAAATTTGTTATCATCTAGATCTACTGGTATAATATAATATTTATTAAATCCTCTTGTCATTTTAAAGATGTTATGATAATTATTATTATTTTTATTTTTATAAAAAGCAATAGCTTCTTTCAATGCATCTTCTTGTAATTTATAATGTTTCTTTGTTTCATTTATTTCAACCGTACTCAACATTATTATTTTTCGTGTAAATAATATGAGCACCACCAGTTTTCTTCATATAACTATTTTTACTAATTCTTGTCTTGACGCCTTTACTATTGACTTTATAATAATATCCATTTTTACTCTGAATGTATTTCATTATAATTTATGAAATATTTTTATTTCACTCTAATAAAATATCTGAACCTCTTCAATTTATCCTTATTCTTCTTAATAAACGCATGATACATATCTGTCCACTTTTCTGCCCATGGACCTTTCTTATAATTACTCATTTTCAAAACATAGTTACTCGATGACATATACGGTCTTCTCATTGTTTTTCCACCACTTACAAAGAATACCATATCCAAAACATTCTGATACATTACCCACTCATAACTATCACAACTGAACTCCATAAACCATTTGAATCCCTCCATCGGATCTATTCCACTCAAATTCATAAAATTCCCAACAACCATCAATCTATAAATATGATGCAGATATCCTGTATCAAAAGCTTTGTGAATAGCATCATCTACCGGTTCTATTCCTAAAGTTCCATCATACCACGCCTTATTCAACTTTCCTGTATTGCCAAAATAGTTCAACCCATTAAAATCAAAATAGATGTAACAATATCTCTGATACTCTCTCCAAAACAGTTGTCTAATGTATCCTTCATAACTGTTCATCGGTATTTTCGCTTTGTGTTTCTCAATTTCCTGGATTATATCATCCGGATTTATCAAACCGATATTTATAACAGCTGACAGAACAGAGTGGAACAAGAAATCGTTATCCTTATCAATAAAATCCTGATAATCACCAAATTTGGCAAACTTCTTATTAATAAATGCTCTCAACCATCTCTTCGCATCTGTATGTGTTATTGGATAAAAGAAATCCTCACAACTTCCATAATTATCTGGAAACTCCTTCTCCACTCTCTTAATAGCTTGTGTAATGTACTTCTGATTTGTTTTAGATGTTCCATTTGGTAGTTTTGGTATTTCTAAATCTTTTGGCATTCTCTTTCTGTTATCTTTATCCTTCGATTTCACATTAGGTATCACATCTATCACTTTCTTTCCCCACATATAGAATGCATTGAAGAAGAACTTATCTGTTTTCTTTCTGTACTTTGCATAATCATCTTTCGTCAATAAGAAATTCGGTGACTCAATTACAGAACATTCTGGAATATCTATCTTATCTATTGGATCGAATATTGTCAGTTGTTCATTAGAAGGGAGTGTCTTAACAATTTCAACATTGTATCCAGCTTTTTTCAAATAATCCTTATAGTAGAGCATTGTGGCAAAATGCAGAACCAAACGTTTCTTATTGTATTTGTACTTTGTGAAGTATTGAGGGTGTTCCCACAACAGTATCTTCTCATTTTTCGCGAATTTAAGATGTTTTTTATCGAAAAGTTGGTGTGGTAAAATGATCAACATGTTATATTATACTACAAGAAAAATCGACAAAATTTTTAAGTACAAAAACAGAATGCTCTAATCCCTCCGGATGAAATTGAACACTGTATCTCAATAGTTCATTAGATTCTATAGATTGCACTGTTCCATCATATTTATCAACAGATGTAATAATGAATTTATCCGGAATTTCCGCAACATAATCTTTATGAGATTGGTAAACAACAACTTTATCAGTATTATTTCTGAAAAGAACAGAATCACTCCTCTTAATATTAACAGTGGACACATTTGTCTTCTCCTTATCCATTCTCTCTATCTTTCCACCATAATAATAAGCCATTAATTGGAAACCGAAACATATACCCAATATTGGTGTTTCTGTGAAATGTTCCAACACTTTTAAACTTTTGTTATTCTGTGATGGCGGACCTTCACTTAAACAGAATGGACCTCCACTTATTATTATACCATCTATTTTATATTTTTTCTCATTCTCAATAATATCAACAACATCTTTTAATTTAGATAAAACTTTATATTTTACATATAATTTATCTAAAACATTGAGTAATAATGGTGTCATATAAGCTTTAGATAAATTCTTTGTGTTGTCAATTATTAGAAACATTTTTGCCTAACTAATAATTAGATAAATAAGATAATATCGCAAAAACTAAAATCACTTCCTCACATTCGGATAGTTCTCCTCAAACCATTTAACTGTCTCTTTCAATCCATCCTCCAAACTTGTGAACTTAAATGTATCATTTACAAAAAACTTCATCAATTTACTATTGTCCGCAGTTTTCTTAAACTGTCCATCAGAATATGACGAATCATATTTCAAAGGCTTATCATAACCAACCGCTGAAGCGATGGACTCAGCCAGTTCCCCTATACTATGTTCTTCAGATGGCGAAATGATGATAGTATCATTACCGGTATACGCAAAAAGTATCTTGAGAATAATTTTGGCTAAATCGTCTGAATAGAGGAATTGACGAAGAGGTTTACCTGTCCCTCTGACTGTGAATGGCTCAGCTGTGACTTCGTCTAAAGCACCCTTTGGATCATGGGTCTGTTTTGCTAAATAACACTTGTGTATTAAACTTGGTACAACATGACCATTCTCTAATGAGAAGTTATCATTCGGTCCATATATATTTGTCGGTATGATTGATATAAAATTATCACCAAAATCATCTCTGTAAGCTTGTGACTGAACCTCTATCATTCTCTTTGCATATGCATATGCGTCATTTGAATTATGTGGAGGACCTTTGAATAGATCCTCTTCGCTTATTGGGTATTTGATATTGTCTGGAAAGATACATGTTGAGAGACAACATATTGTCTTCTTTACACCAAAATCGTGACAACATTTGATGACATTGTGATTTATCATCATATTCTTTTCAAACATTTCCACTTTGTTATTCATATTTTTAAATAAACCACCAACACATGCTGCCAAATGTACAACATATTTTGGTTGAATATCATCAAACATCTCTTGGCAATCTTTTAACAATTCTAAATCATAATCTTTAGAAGATGTAAAAACAAAATCCATCTGTGCATCAACAAAGAAAGATTTAAACTCTTTCGCTACTCTTTTTATGGCTGATCCAACTAAACCACTTCCACCCGTTACTAATACAAGTTCTATCATGATATATCTATATTTAAGATCTTATTATTAAAGTGTGTTTTTTACGACTATAAATAATATATATTGTATAACATAATGACTAAAGTTGCACTTATTACAGGAATTACTGGTCAAGACGGTTCATATTTAGCAGAACTATTATTGGAGAAAGAGTACTATGTTTGGGGTATAATCAGAAGAGCTTCCGATATCAACACACATCGTATAAACCATTTGTATGAGAATGAGAAACTTATTTTGAGATACGGTGATTTAACAGACAGTTCAAACCTTTTACATATTCTTTATCAAATAAAAGACACATACAAAGACTTGGAGAGATTGGAGATTTACAATTTGGCTGCGATGAGTCACGTAAAAGTCTCCTTTGAATTACCTGAATACACTGGTAATGTTGATGGTTTAGGAACTCTGAGATTGCTAGAGGCTATCAGAACAAGTGGTATTCAGGACAAGATCAGATTCTATCAAGCATCAACATCTGAGATGTATGGTAAAGTCCAAGAAGTTCCCCAAAATGAGAACACACCTTTCTATCCACGATCTCCATACGGTGTTGCGAAACTGTATGCATATTGGATTACAAAGAACTACAGAGAGAGTTATGGTATATTTGCTTGTAATGGTATTCTATTTAATCACGAATCTCCGCGAAGAGGTCCAACTTTTGTTACCAGAAAGATAACTAGGGGAATAAATATGATATTGACTGGTGAAAGGGACAAATTGGTTATGGGAAATATTAATGCAAAGAGAGATTGGGGACATGCGAAGGATTTCGCTTATGGAATGTGGCTTATGCTTCAACATAATGAACCTGATGATTATGTGTTATCCACAAATGAGTTTCACTCTGTTAGAGAGTTCATTGAAGAGGCATTCAAATTGAAAGGATTTGATATTGCATGGAAAGGAGAAGGACTGAATGAAGTCGGTTATGACAAATCTACTGGAAGAGAGTTGATATTCATTTCTGAGAGATACTTCAGACCTGCAGAAGTTGACGAGTTATTGGGAGATTGTACTAAAGCTAAAACTGTTTTAGGATGGAAACCTCAAGTGGAATTTTTAGATTTAGTGAAAGAAATGGTACGAGGAGATTGCATGTAGGGAGAGTGCCTCTCCCTACTAGACCCTACGCTTTAGAGTCACTCTTTTTAAATTCATAATAAAAAAATAAAAAATGAAATTTTGAAGGTAAATATATGTTAGGTGTAGATTGAGTACAATTATGATTAATTTGTGGAAACATCAAAAAGAGTGTGTTGATAAAAAGAATGAGTATGATAAATGTTTAATTAACTGTTGGTGTGGTACTGGTAAAACACGAATTTTTACACATAGTATCCTAAATGAGGGATATGATCTAAGTGTTATTGTATTTCCGTCATTGGGATTGATAAATCAGTATAGTTTTGATTATGTTAATAATGAAAAATTTCAAAATTTATGGGATAAGTTTGAAATTTTATCATTCTGTTCTGTTAATGATGAAAAAATAAATTTAAGATTTAGAGGCAAAAAAATTAAGTATACTGTATATGATAGGATGTTAAAGACATTTCTTAAAAATCGTTGTAATAAACTTATTACTGTTACTTATCAATCTTTCGAAAAATTTGTAAATATCATTAAAAATATGAATATGAATATTGACTATCTTGTTTATGATGAAGCTCATCACACAGTTGGTAGTCAAATTCAAGAGATTGTTTATAATGATATTGAATTTGAACAATTAGTTAACAAAACAGAGTTTTATACAGCAACTCCAATCAATAGAAATGGAATTGTTATGTATGATAAAGATGAACCAGAAAACAGTGATTGTGGACCAATTGCATATGAATATCTCTATTATCAAGCACTAAATGATGGAATAAGTAGAAAATATGACGTAGTTTTGAATATATCTGTAAAAAAAGAGAATGAAACGGAAAAATACAGAAATGTATTTGAAACAATTGTGAGAAATTGTCTTTCTGGAGATTATGATTATTGGAATATTTTAACATTCCATTCTGGTGTTGAAGAAACTGAAAACAGAAGTAATTCAGTTGTAAAAGAATTTTGTAATAAACATAATGTTGGATTGTTCAAAAAAATATTTACAAAAATTCAAAACAATGAATTTCCAGAAACTAAGGATAAATTTAATGTGAAGAATGTAATTTTCAAAGGTATTCACAGTAAAACACCTAAAAGAGATGAAATTTTATCAAATTTTGATAGAAAAGTTACAGGAAGAATATACATACTCTCTTCTTGTAGAACGGTTGGTGAAGGTATTGATACCAAATGGGCTAACATGGAAATTCCTGTTGATCCCACAAAATCTATTGTTTATGAATCACAAAAAATTGGTAGAATTACCAGAAAACCTGAAGAAAATATGAATAATTCATGTTTAGTTTTACCTGTAGCTGTCGACAGAGAAAAGTATTCAAAAGCAGTTACACAAGAACAAAAAGATGAATTAATTCGTAAAGAATTGGATGAAGGTGGAGATTTTAATACTTTTTTAAATATTGTATCTGCATTCAAATACCAATATGATCCTGAAATTTATGAATTATGCCTGAAATATCCAAATATGTATTCACCTGATGAAGTCAAAAATAGTTTGAAATATCAAGGATTAACTACATATGAAAGTCAAGGTTCAATTGTGGATAATATTAATTATTTATTAGATGTAAAACATGATTTCAAAGATTGTATTGAAGAAGACAATAAAAATACAATTGAAAATATTGCTTATGAATTAAATAAACCTATTGAAGTTCACACCCAAAACTATGATCAACCAATTGAATATTATAATGAATACAGTATAGAAGAACCACTTCATTTATTTTGTGATGAAAATGGTATTTATTATCCTGTAAAACAAAATGAGAAAAAAGGTATAAAAAATATTATTCCTTCAAAAAAGAGAGATAAATTGTTTAAAATTAGAACTGATTCTGAATTTCAAATTTTATGGAATATTGATGATAACAGTTTAATAAATTTTGAAAATGGATTAGGAAAAGGAACTTTAGATTGTAGTATCAAATGGAATATTAAAAATTGGTATAATTATCTTGAAAATGTTAAACAATTTATGGATAAAGAGAATATGAGACCAAATAGTAGGAGTAAAAATGAAGATGAGAAAAAATTGGGTAGATGGATTGGAACTCAGTTAAAAAATTACAAGAAAGGTAAATATATTATGAAAGATGAAAAGATCAGACAATCTTGGGAAGAATTTATTAATGATTCTAGATATAAACAATATTTCTTATCTAATGAAGAAATTTGGTATAATAATCTTGAAAATGTTAAACAATTTATGGATAAAGAGCATATAAGACCAAATAGTATGAATAAAAATGAAGATGAGAAAAAATTGGGTATTTGGCTTGGAACTCAGTTAAATAATTACAAGAAAGGTACATATATTATGAAAGATGAAAAGATCAAACAATCTTGGGAAGAATTTATTAATGATTCTAGATATAAACAATATTTCTTATCTAATGAAGAAATATGGTATAATTATCTTGAAAATGTTAAACAATTTATGGATAAAGAGCATATGAGACCAAATAGTATGAGTAAAAATGAAGAGGAGAAAAAATTGGGTATTTAGCTTGGAAATCAGTTGAATAATTACAAGAAAAGTAAAGATATTATGAAAGATGAAAAGATCAAACAATCTTGGGAAGAATTTATTAATGATTCTAGATATAAACAATATTTCTTAT
>Ga0180437_10006672_pt1 | contig 15281 bp, 15 predicted proteins | sample SS_ome_4_FD_132410 | JGI IMG/M metagenome (GOLD analysis project Ga0180437, IMG submission 132410) | Hypersaline lake sediment archaeal communities from the Salton Sea, California, USA - SS_3_D_1 metaG | ecosystem: Environmental > Aquatic > Non-marine Saline and Alkaline > Hypersaline >...
ACCCTTATAAATCAATCGCTTATACGTATTCAGATGCAAATTTTCTGTAAAGTCCGCTGACAGAATGTGTGATATCACACAGTCCAGGCTGTGTTGAGAATGACTGCTATTCCTATCTGCCTCCCTGTTGTATTCGTGCGATCCGGGCGCCTGGTCCGAAGCGCTTCAGCCGGACGGCTGAGAGGGGTGTTCGTATCTCAATCGATTTCGTATAGAATCACCGCTTTTTTTCCTCGCACTGCATGGGGTGTGAAAATGACGGCATTGAAAGTTGGCGTTGTAATGGGCAGCCAGAGTGACTGGCCTGTGATGGAGCACGCGGTCAAACAGCTGGAAGCATTCGGCGTGTCATGCGAAGCGAAAGTCGTATCTGCGCACCGCACGCCGGACCTGTTGTTCGAGTATGCCGAAACCGCACGCGAGCGGGGCCTGGCCTGTATCATCGCGGGCGCCGGCGGCGCGGCCCATCTGCCGGGCATGCTGGCATCCAAGTGCACGGTGCCGGTGCTTGGTGTTCCGGTGCCGTCGAAATACCTTAAAGGCATGGACTCGCTGCTTTCGATTGTGCAGATGCCCAAGGGCATCCCGGTGGCGACGTTCGCGATAGGCGAGGCGGGCGCTGCGAACGCGGCGCTCTACGCGGTGTCGATTCTCGCGGTTCACGACGCCTCGCTCGCCGACAGGCTGGACGAGTTCCGGCGTCAACAGCACGCTTCGGTGCTGGAGATGCATCTGCCGCCGAAGGGCTGACATGAGCGCACCGATACTTCCAGGCGCAACACTGGGTATCCTGGGTGGCGGCCAGCTGGGCCGCATGTTCTGCTTTGCAGCGCGCAACATGGGTTACCGGTTGACCGTGCTGGATCCCGATCCTGAAAGTCCCGCCGGCCGGATCGCAGACGACCATATCGAGGCCGCCTATGACGACACGCAGGCCCTGGACACCCTCGCGAGCACCTGCGATGTAATCACAACAGAGTTCGAGAACGTTCCGGCTGACAGCATGCGTTACCTGGCGCGCAGCAAGCCCGTTTTTCCGTCGGCGGACATACTGGAGATCGCGCAGAATCGCAATCGCGAAAAAAGCTTTGCGAGCAGGGCCGGTTTGATGCCCGCGCCGAACCACGCGGTCTACAGTGAAGCGGACCTGGAGCGCGGGGTCGAGGTGACCGGTCTGCCGGCTGTTTTGAAGACGGCCACACTCGGATATGACGGCAAGGGCCAGGCCGTGGTCGACACGTTGGAACAGGCGCAACTGGCTTTTCGCGACCTGGGAGCGGTCGAGTGCGTGCTCGAGAAAAAGATCGAGCTGGCGCAAGAGGTTTCGGTTATCGTCGCGCGCAATCAACAGGGTGAAACCGCCGTCTATCCTGTCGGTGAAAACGAGCACAGAAACGGCATTCTCCATATGACCATCGTGCCTGCGCGCGTTGATGATGCACTGGTTCGGAAGGCCCGGCAGCAGGCGCTGCAACTGGCCGACGAGCTCGAGTATGTCGGTGTGCTCGCGGTCGAGTTTTTTATCGATACTGACGGTGAACTGCTGTTCAACGAAATGGCGCCGCGGCCGCACAACAGCGGTCACTACACCAAGGACGCCTGTGTGAGCTCGCAGTTCGAGCAGCAGGCACGCATGATATGCGGGCTGGCGCCCGGCGATGTCAGGCTGTTGTCACCGGTGGTGATGGTCAACCTGCTGGGCGACCTGTGGCGCCCGGACTGGCGCTTGCTGATGGATCAGCCTGATCTGAAACTGCATCTCTACGGCAAGAAGGAGGCACGGCCCGGGCGCAAGATGGGGCATTTCAATGTGCTGGACAGCGATGTCGATGTCGCGCTGGCTACGGCGCGGCGGGTGTTTGATGCGCTGTCGTCTGGCTAGGCCGTATCGACGGTTCGGCGATTTCGCAGCCTTTAAGGTTGTTCGCGGCTGAAGCCGCTCCTACAGGTTCCTGCCTAGGCGTTGCCGCCTGATTCCCGGCGGGCGGATTTTTTCCTGCTGTGTCCGCTGCGGTGTTTGCCGCCATGCTTGCGGCCGTCCTTGTCGGGTCTTCCGCCTTTGCCGTGCTTGTGACCGCGGCGCTGATCGGAGCCGCGGGGCTTTTTGGGCTTGCGTTTGATTGGCGGCTTAGGTTTCACCAGCAGATCATGGTTGACGGGTTCGTTGTCGATGCGGTGGCCGATGTATTCCTCGATGTCCACCAGGTAGGCGGCATAGTCTTCGCAGGCGAAGCTGATCGCTGCACCACTTGCGCCGGCGCGGGCCGTTCTGCCGACACGGTGCACATAGTCTTCGCCGGACTGCGGCAGGTCGAAATTGAACACGTGACTGACTTCCGGTATGTGCAGGCCGCGTGCGGCGACATCGGTGGCCACCAGGATCTTGTATTCGCCGTCCTGGAATTTCTTCAACAGTGTCTGGCGCTTTTTCTGCGGGACATCGCCGGACAGCAGTGCGGTTCTGTAGTCATTGCCTTCGAGCCAGGCGTAGAGCTTTTCCGCAACGCGCTTGGTGTTCACGAAGATGATGCTGCGGGTCGGGTGCAGGGATTGCATGAGGCCGAGCAGCAACGGCACTTTCTCGTCGTTCGCGGGGTAGTACACGGTCTGCTGCACCTTGTCTGCTGTCGGCCGGTCCGACTTGATGCGGACGGTCTCGGCGTTGTTCATGTGTTCGTAGGCCAGCTCCAGCACGCGGTGCGAGAGCGTTGCCGAGAACAGCATGCTCAGCCGTTTTTCCGGCGGCGGGCACCTGCGCAGCAGGTAGCGGATATCCTTGATGAAGCCGAGGTCAAACATGCGGTCGGCCTCGTCCAGCACCACGACCTGGCAGGCCTTGAGGTCGAACACGTGCTGCTTGAAGTAATCGATGATGCGTCCGGGCGTTCCAATCAATATATCGACCCCGGACTCGAGCTGTTCGCGTTGTTTCTCGTAACCGGTGCCGCCATAGGCGAGCCCGAACTCCAGGCCGGTATGGCTGCCCAGCAGTACAGCGTCCTTGTGGATCTGTATCGCGAGTTCACGTGTCGGCGCCAGCATCAGGGCGCGCGGCTGGTTCTGGCGCCGTTTTTCGCCGGCCGGATTGTGCAGCAGCTGGTTGAAGGCCGCGATAAGGAAAGCGGCCGTTTTACCTGTTCCGGTCTGGGCTTCGCCGGCCACATCGCGTCCTTGCAGCGCGATGGGCAGGGTTTGCTCCTGGATGGGGGTGCAGAATTCGAAGCCGGCATCGGCCAGGCCGCGGTTGATTTCATCCACCAGGTCGAAGCTGGCGTAGCGGGTTTTTGTCAGATGGTGTTCGCTCATGGCGCGTAGCTTACCCTAAAACCGCCGAACATGAGCCGCGGGGGGTGTACAAATCCGGAAAATAGTCTATTATAGCGCTCAAAACATATCCAAGAATTCATTTAACCACTTCGTTCGCTTTAAACAGTAGAAACTTCAACCATTGCACACAGCCGTCTGTGCGCGAGAACCGCAATCAATTCAGGAGAAAGGCATAGTGAGTGACAAGATTGTTCATGTAACAGATGACAGTTTTGACCAGGATGTAATCAAGTCTGATATACCGGTGCTGGTAGACTACTGGGCGGAGTGGTGTGGCCCCTGCAAGATGATTGCGCCGATCCTGGAAGAAGTCGTCGACGATTATGCGGGCAAGTTGAAAATCGCCAAACTGAATATTGATGAGAATCCGAATACACCGCCTAAATTTGGCATTCGGGGTATACCGACCCTGATTCTTTACAAAGACGGCGATGTCGAGGCAACCAAGGTCGGTGCCCTGTCAAAGTCGCAGCTGACAGCCTTTATCGACAGTAATCTGTAAAAAATACTTCGCTACTGGTAAATTGAGAAAAAATATCTATAAATAAAAAAACAAACACACCCGTACGCAGATCCTGCGACACATGCGACCGCTTCCTGTCGCAATAATCCGAATTCGTTGTTAATAACTCTTTAAATTTGAAAATACCTGAAAACCACCCCCAGACCGCCTATGAACCTCACAGAACTCAAACTTAAATCCGTACCAGAACTTGTAGAAATCGCCGAGTCCATGAAGCTCGACAGCGTTGCGCGAGCGAAAAAGCAGGACATTATTTTCGCAATACTCAAGGCGCACGCCAAAAGCGGCGAAGACATATTCGGCGACGGTGTGCTGGAAATCCTGCAGGACGGTTTCGGTTTTCTGAGAGCTGCAGACAGTTCATACCTCGCGGGTCCGGATGATATCTACGTTTCGCCGAGCCAGATACGGCGCTTCAACATGCGCACCGGCGACACCATTTCCGGAAAGATCAGGCCGCCCAAAGACAGCGAGCGTTATTTCGCGATGCTCAAGGTGGACCAGATCAATTTCGATACGCCGGAAAATGCGCGCAACAAGGTTGCGTTCGAGAACCTGACGCCCCTGCATCCAAATGAGCGCATGATAATGGAGCGGGGCAATGGCAGTACCGAAGACATTACTGCGCGCATGATCGATCTGATCGCGCCGTTCGGCAAGGGGCAGCGCGGGCTGATCGTGTCGCCGCCGAAGGCCGGCAAGACCATGTTGATGAACAACATCGCGCAGTCGATCGCCGCCAACCACCCGGAATGTTACCTGATCGTGCTGCTGATCGACGAGCGCCCTGAAGAGGTGACTGAAATGGAGCGCAGTGTTCGCGGCGAAGTGGTCTCCAGTACGTTTGACGAGCCTGCCAGCCGTCATGTGCAGGTCGCGGAAATGGTGATCGAAAAAGCCAAGCGGCTCGCCGAACACAAAAAGGACGTGGTCATCCTGCTCGACTCGATCACGCGCCTGGCGCGCGCCTACAACACGGTGATTCCGTCATCCGGCAAGGTGCTCACAGGGGGTGTCGACGCGCACGCACTGCACCGCCCGAAACGCTTCTTCGGCGCAGCGCGCAACATCGAGGAGGGTGGCAGCATCACAATTCTTGCAACGGCGCTGGTCGATACCGGCTCCAAGATGGATGAGGTTATCTACGAGGAATTCAAGGGTACCGGTAACATGGAGGTCCATCTCGACCGCCGTATCACCGAGAAGCGCATATTCCCTGCGATCAATATCAACCGCTCCGGCACGCGCCGTGAAGAGCTGCTGACCAAGCCTGATGAACTGCAGAAAATGTGGATCCTGCGCAAATTGCTGCAGCCCATGGATGAAATCGGTTCGATTGAATTCCTGATGGACAAACTGGTCGCGACCAAGACCAACAACGAGTTCTTCGATTCGATGAAGGGCTAGTTTTTACCGCAAAGGCGCAAAGGACGCAAAGTTCTTTTAATATTTTTGTAGGAGCGGCTTTAGCCGCGAATTTCTCGCAACCCGATGGGATATTCGCGGCTAAAGCCGCTCCTACGTGCAATCGAACGCACCGCGCCTCGACAAAAAACGAAATTCCCTTTGCGTCCTTTGCGGTGATAAATTCCTTAATCTTGCAGTTCTCTCGCAATCGCCCGGTAGCCGATGTCGGTGCGGTAGTAGACGCCGTTCCAGTTTATTTTCTTAACGACTTCGTAGGCTTTCTGCTGCGCTTCGGTAACTGAATCGCCGAGTGCGCAGACGCACAATACGCGTCCGCCGCTGGTTACAACTGCGCCGTCCTTTTCCGCGGTACCGGCATGGAACACCTTGGTGGATTCCGTTTCGGTATTTTCCAGGCCGCTGATCACGTCACCCTTGTTATAGCTGTCGGGATAACCACCGGCCGCCAGCACCACCCCGATCGACGTGCGGGCATCCCATTCTGCGGTTGCCAGGTCCAGCCTGCAGTCGAGCGCCTGAAGACACAGGTCGACAAGGTCCGAGTTCAGGCGCATCATGATGGGCTGTGTTTCCGGGTCACCGAAACGCACGTTGTATTCGAGCACTTTCGGCGTACCGTCTCCGGCGACCATGATGCCTGCGTACAGAAACCCGGTGTAGTCATTGCCTTCGGCAGCCATGCCGTCGACAGTCGGACGTATAACCTCGTTCATGATGCGTTCGTGGATTTCAGGTGTGACCACCGGTGCAGGGGAATAGGCGCCCATGCCGCCGGTGTTCGGTCCCTTGTCACCGTTGTCGCGCGCCTTGTGATCCTGTGAACTGGCCATTGCCAGTATGTTCTTTCCGTCGACCATGCAGATAAAGCTGGCTTCCTCGCCGGTAAGAAACTCCTCGACCACAACGCGCGCGCCGGCATCGCCGAACCTGTTGCCTGAAAGCATATCCTTGATCGCAGCGATGGCTTCGTCTTCGGTCTGCGCAAGAATTACGCCCTTGCCCGCGGCCAGGCCGTCGGCCTTGACCACGATAGGCGCGCCCTGCTGCCTGACGTAGGCGATGGCTTCTTCTTCATCGGTGAAGTTGCCATAGGCGGCCGTGGGTATACGGTGGCGCGCCAGAAAATCCTTGGTAAAAGCCTTTGAGCCTTCGAGCTGGGCAGCGCCTTTGCCGGGGCCGAATATCTTCAGCCCGGCGTCGCGGAATGTATCAACGATGCCCGCCACCAGCGGTGCTTCGGGTCCCACGATGGTCAGTCCGATACCGTTGCCGCGCGCGAATTCGAGCAGGCCGTCGATGTCTTCGGCTGCGATCGCGACGTTCTGTATATTGGCTTCCAGCGCCGTCCCCGCATTGCCGGGCGCCACGTAAACCGTTTCAACCTGGCTCGACTGTGCCGCCTTCCACGCCAGCGCATGCTCGCGGCCACCGCCGCCCACAATTAGTACATTCATCAATTATCACCCGAATTTTTTAACGCAAAGACGCAGAGGCGCAAAGTTCGCAAAGATCATTTAGATGTTTGTGATATCAGAAATGCATTTCTACTTACAAACATTTATATGCTTACAACTATAAAATAATTTGCGGTCTTTGCGTCTCTGCGTCTTTGCGTTGAAATTTTTTAGTGTCTAAAGTGCCGCATCCCCGTGAACACCATCGCCATGCCGTGTTCGTTTGCGGCTGCGATGACTTCTTCGTCGCGCATCGACCCGCCAGGCTGTATCACTGCGACGATGCCCGCTTCGTGCGCGGCATCGATACCGTCGCGGAACGGGAAAAAAGCGTCTGATGCCATCACCGAGCCTTTCACTTCCAGTCCTGCGTGCTCGGCCTTGATGCCCGCGATGCGCGCGCTGTTTATACGGCTCATCTGGCCGGCACCGACGCCGATGGTCATGCTGTTCCTGCCGTAGACGATTGCGTTCGATTTGACGAACTTCGCTACCTGCCAGCTGAACAGCAGGTCATCCATTTCATCGTCGCCAGGTTTGCGTTCGGTGACGATTTTGAGTTCATTGTGAAGCGCAAGATCGGCATCCTGCACCAGGAGGCCGCCGTTGACACGCTTGAAATCGAGGCGGGGCATCGCCGCGTTCCACGAGCCGCATTCCAGCAGTCTTACATTCTTCTTTTCCGCAACCGCCTTGACCGCATCGTCGCTGACACGCGGTGCGATGATGACTTCGACGAACTGCCTGTCGATGATGGCTTTTGCAGTATCGCCGTCGAGTTCGCGGTTGAATGCGATGATGCCGCCGAAGGCGGACTCGGGGTCGGTGCTGTAGGCGCGGTCATAGGCTTCCAGCAGGCTGCCGCTGATTGCCACACCGCACGGGTTGGCATGCTTGACGATAACACAGGCCGGCGCTTCGAACTGCTTGACGCACTCCAGTGCCGCGTCGGTATCACCGATATTATTGAACGAGAGTTCCTTGCCCTGTATTTGCCGGGCAGTGGCAATGCTGGCTTCGGACTGCGTCTTTTCAGTGTAGAACGCGGCGCCTTGATGCGGGTTTTCACCGTAGCGCATTTCCTGGGCCTTGTGAAACTGCAGGTTTATCGTGCGCGGCAGATCCTCCTTGCTGCCATCCTCGTTTATGCGGCCGAGGTAGTTGGCGATCGCCCCGTCGTAGTTCGATGTATGTTCGAAGGCTTTTACCGCGAGGTCAAAACGTGTTGCCTTGCTCACGCAACCGTCGTTCTCGTTGATTTCATTGAGGACGCGACCGTAGTCAGCCGGGTCAACGACGACGGTAACGAAAGCGCTGTTTTTCGCTGTTGCCCTGACCATGGCCGGGCCGCCAATATCGATGTTCTCGATCGCGTCTTCCAGGCTGCAGTTTTCATCGGCGACCGTGGCCTCGAACGGATACAGGTTGACGACGACCATGTCGATCGGCGCGATATCGTTGTCTTTCATGACGCCGTCGTCTATGCCCCGGCGGCCGAGAATGCCGCCATGGATTTTCGGGTGGAGCGTCTTGACCCTGCCGCCCATGATCTCGGGGAACCCGGTATGCTTCGAAACCTCCGTTACCGGGATGAAGTTTTCGATAAGCAGCCTGGCGGTCCCGCCGGTTGAGAGTATGTCTACGCCTTTCTGGTGCAGCGCCTTGGCAAACTCCACGATGCCGCTTTTGTCGGAGACGCTGATGAGCACACGGCGCACGGGCCGGTTGTTAGGGTCGAGCATGATTAATTTCTGTTGCCGTAAAAGCCGCGTATTATACCCAAGAACTTCGCTGGATAGTTAGGTGCGGTGTTGTGATCAGGGCTGTGCGTTTGAAAAAAACATTCGCAGAAAAACGGAAAGTTGTATTGACTTTTCGTTAGCGAATCTTGCGGAGAAGTTGGTAAAACGGTTTTCCTCGTCCCTCGTTACTCGTCCCTGGCGCCTGCTATTTATGCAGGTTATAGATACGCAGCTTCTTCCGCAGGGTGCCGCGGTTGAGACCGAGGTATTCGGCGGCCTTCGACTGGTTGCCCTTGGTGTGTTCCAGGATGGCTTCGAGCAGGGGCTGCTCGACCTGGCGCAGCACGAGGTCGTACATATCGTGCGGCTGCGTGCCGTCGAGTTCATACAGGTAGCGCCGGATGGAATGCTTGACCGCATTGTAAAGCTGCGCGATTCCCTGGTTGTCTTCCTTGTCGATCATTGTGTTTCTGATAGCCTGGACGTTGTCACTCATGCCGCCATTAATCCTCCTGTTGAACTACTGAAGAACCCGCTAACAAGTTCGAGTTGCTCTCGTGTCGTTTCAACGCGGTTTATTTGCTGTTTGAATTCGTCTGTGTCCGGATGTCGTCTGCAATACCAGCCAATATGCTTGCGCGCTATGCGGACACCCATATAGTGACCATAAAAATCATACAGGTTTTCGAGGTGATTAATCAATACATTCCTGATTTCACCGGGCGCCGGCGGCGCAAGCATTTCGCCGGTATCCAGAAAGTGGCTGATTTCCCTGAATATCCAGGGATTTCCCTGTGCGGCGCGCCCTATCATAATGGCGTTGGCGCCGGTGTGGTGCAGCACCTCTGCGGCTTTGCGTGGCGAGTCAATGTCGCCATTGGCAATCACGGGTATGGTGATACCGGCTTTCACCGACCTGATGGTATCGTACTCCGCGTTTCCCTTGAACGCGCAGGCGCGGGTGCGTCCGTGCACGGTCAGCGCCCTGATGCCCGAGGACTCCGCGATCCGGGCTATCGCCAGTGCGTTTCGGTTCCGCGCATCCCAGCCGGTGCGGATTTTCAGGGTCACGGGTACGTCGACAGCGTTGACGACGGCATCAAGAATTCTGCCGACCTTTTGTTCGTCTTTCATCAGGGCGGAGCCTGCCATGACATTGCATACTTTCTTCGCAGGGCAGCCCATGTTGATATCGATAATCTGTGCGCCATGGTCAACGTTGAACCTGGCGGCCTCGGCCATTTGGCGGGGATCGGTACCGGCGATCTGTATGCTTCGGGGCTCCTGTTCACCCTTATGGTCCAGGCGAAGCCGGGTCTTGCGTGTGTGCCAGAGATCCCTGTTGCTGGTCACCATTTCCGAAACGGCCATTCCGGCCCCCATGCGCATGCACAGGCTTCGAAACGGCCGGTCTGTCACGCCAGCCATCGGGGCCAGGATCAGCTGGTTCGAAAGTGTGTAGGGGCCTAGTTTCATGGGCGCATTATAGGGGCTGTCGAATTAATGGAAGCTGAACTCGTAGGTGATTGCTTCCCGTCCCGGGTCCCTGATTTCCAACGCAAAATCTTTCTGGCTGCCGGACTCGAGCAGATCGATACGCTCCCTATCAAGCTGCAGGTACTCCTCTGGCCGGAAGCGGCGTGATGCAACCAGTTCGCCTCTCACATTGGAAAAGTCGATTTGCACATCCGGGTAGGGTTGTGCGTAGGGCGCCTGGTTGACCAGGGTGGTGCTGATCATCAGCGCCTTTTTCTCATTAGGATGCGTGTAAACATTACGGCTGACCATTTCGATCAGGGAGGGATCGCGCTTCTGGAGATGGTCGCATTGAGTGAGTGCGCAAAGCTTTTCGGTCAGTGGCTCGTAGCGTTGATGCTGCAGCAGCTCGGGCTGGTTGAACCAGATAAATTCGACAATCAGCGTGGCGATCAGTGCAAGTATTGCCAGGCTCCATGCAATGGTTGCGGCTGTAGAGTAGGGGCGGGCCTGGCCATGCGCGGCGTATTCACCAATCGCCTGCAGTTCCGGTTCGTCATGATCACCTGGTGCGGGCGAATCGTATTCGGGCTCGTTGTCTGCGAGCGTTGCAGCCGGCGACCGGTTCTCATCGGGTTGCGACCTGGCAGCCGGTTCAGCCCTGGAAATGCCTTCGCTGACATCGCTATCCGGCCTCGCGTTGAACACGTGCTTGCAGAAGCCGCAACGCACCATGCCTTCAGCGATATCCAGCTGGGCCTCGGTGACGCGAAAGACGGTGTGGCAGTTGGGGCACTCGGTTTGCATGACGGAACCTTAGCATAGAGTCCTGAGTTTGGGTTCACCCCGGTTGCGCGGCAGAATCGTGGTTTGCGTGGCATTGCCGCCGCCCGCGCTACGATTTCCGTGTTCCGTGCAGCAGCACCCATTCGTCCAGTGTTTGTGTCGTGTGCATATCGAAAAATACGCTGTAGGCGACACGTACGGTATCTGCCTGTTCCGACAGGATGCCGGAAAGGACAATGTCAGCACCTTCATCGCAGTGGCGTGCCAGGGTCGGGGCCAGTTCGGTTAACGGTCCGGAAAGAATGTTGGCAAGGACCAGCTGATAGCGTCCGCGATCATCCAGGTCGCCCGGTAAGCATGTGCTGACACTTTTCAGTACATGATTCGCGCGTGCATTGTCCAGTGTGGCCTGCAGTGCCTGCTCATCGATATCGATGCAGTCCGCCTGTCGGGCGCCCAGCATGACCGCGGCAATCGCCAGGATTCCCGAGCCGCAGCCGTAGTCGAGCACCTTGCGGTAGCGTGAATCCGGAAATACATGCGCATCGAGCCAGCCGAGGCAGAGTGATGTTGTAGGGTGGGTGCCGGTACCGAATGCGAGTCCGGGATCGAGCCTGAGATTGATCGCGTGCGGGTCGGGCGGTTCGATGTGTTTCGGGCATACCCACAGGCGATCACCGAACTGCATGGGCCTGTAGTTTTCCATCCATGCGCGCGTCCAGTCCTGCTCCGGAAGCGCTGTGATATCAATCTGAGGTGCGTCTTCGGCGAGCTGCTGTTCGAGTCGTTCACGCAGCGTGTCTGCGCCCCGCCGATCATCGAACAGGCCGGTGACGATGACGTGCTGCCACAAGGGTGTTTCTCCCGGCAGCGGCTCAAGGATCGGATTGTCTGCAGCGTCCCTGTACGTTACTGACTGTGCACCCAGAGACATCAGGGCATCCTCCACGCGCCGGTAGTTGTCGCCGCTTGCGTTGACCGAAATCTGTATCCAGGGCATCAGGTGTCATTCAAATACATGGACCCGGGATTAGATATGACGGCAGCGGTGCTTGTCAATCGTGCATCCGCGTGGTTTTGCTTGCCTGGATGCTGGCGCAGAAGTAAATTTACGCCATGGACACCGAATCGTTCGACAAAGGTCGTGAAGCATTGAAGGCCGGGGATTACAGGGCCGCAGAATCCAAATTCAATCTGGCATTCCAGTCTATCGATGAGCAGCATGCGCTGTATAACAGGGTCGCCTCCTATCTTGGCATGTCTCAGGTGCTGGTATCGGACCTGAACGGACTGCTGTTATGCCGCGATGCGGCGAGTTCCGAAACGCACGATGGCGATGTCTTTCTCAATCTGGCATGTGCGGAATGGCACACCGAAAACCGGGGGCGCGCGTTCGATGCGATCGAGCGGGGGCGCAAGATCGACGGGAAGCACGAGCAACTGATTCGTGCCAGTCTGCTGCTCGATACGCGACGGCGCAATGTGATTCCACCGCTGCCGCGCAATCATTTTCTGAACCAGCTGCTGGGTCGCTTGATGCGGCGCAGTCGCGAACGGATCCCGGTGCACGACCTGCTGTACTGACATGCCGGTGTCCGCTTTCCGCTCTTGCTCCACGGTTTGGCCGCCAGGAATCCCTGTTTCTGTTATATTTGTCCCGGGAGTCGGCCAGGCAGTCGCTCTGATCGGGTCATCCCGGTCGGGGAGGAAAGTCCGGGCTCCGCAGGACAGGGTGCCAGGTAACACCTGGGGGGCGTGAGCCTACGGAAAGTGCCACAGAAAATATACCGCCCGATCGCATCTGTGCGGTCGGGTAAGGGTGAAATGGTGCGGTAAGAGCGCACCGCATGGCTGGCAACAGGCATGGCAGGGTAAACCCCATCCGGAGCAAGACCAAATAGGGGAACACAGGTGTGGTCCGCACTGTTCCCGGGTAGGTTGCACGAGATGTCCGGTGACGGGCATCCCAGATGAATGGCTGCTCAACGACAGAACCCGGCTTATCGGCCGACTCCCCCCCCCCATTTCAAGATACTTCCACGGGCATACCGTTCGTCGGGTACGCGCCAAAGTTAAAGTAGATTGTCAGCTTGAAGGAGCAAGCTGATGATTTAAAAATGGTCAAAAAATTCCCCTTCCGACCGCTATTCGATATCAAGGCTAAGTCGCTGTGAGATAAGGCATTTTTCTTTTGATTTTAGACCTCAAAATACTTGACAGTGTGGGGAATTGATACCTATAGTGTGGGTATGTGGAGGAAAGTGGTTTTTTGTGGGAGAAAGCCAGCGGATGAACTTCAGGGGGATCAACAATCTCGCGCTTGACGCGAAAGGCAGGATGGCAATGCCGTCCCGCTATCGCGATCGTCTGCTCGAGATTTGCGGCGGCCGCATTGTGGTAACGGTCGATCGCGATCATTGCCTGCTCGTGTACCCCCTGCCGGAGTGGGAAGTCATTGAAAACAAACTGGTTAATCTGCCCAGCCTGAACAAGCAGGCGCGCTTGCTGCAGCGTCTGTTGATCGGATACGCCACCGAATGTGAAATCGACAGCCAGGGCAGGATTCTGCTGCCCGCCATGTTACGCGAATTTGCCGGACTGAATAAAAAGGCTGTGCTGATCGGGCAGGGGAAAAAGTTTGAAATCTGGGACGAGGATGCCTGGAATGAAAGCCAGGGAGAATGGGTTGAGAGCGTGAAGAATGGTGATGATGATCTTCCGGCAGCGCTGGAAGATTTATCGCTTTGATCCGGATGGAATCGGGTCTGGAACACCAGCCGGTCTTAATAGAAGAAGCAATCAACGCACTCAACATCAAGGCTGATGGTGTTTATGTGGATGCAACATTTGGTCGGGGAGGACACTCGAAGTCGATTCTTGCTTGTTTGAATGAAAACGGTCGGTTGCTGGCGCTGGACCAGGACCCCGAGGCGGTTGCCTACGGTCGCCGGCAATTCAACAACGACAGGCGAATCGAAATTATTCATTGCAACTTCAGGAAGGTGGCGCAGATGGTTGCAGAACGCAATCTGGCACAGAAGGTGGACGGCGTGCTGATGGATCTGGGCGTGTCGTCGCCCCAGCTGGACGACGCTGATCGCGGATTCAGTTTCACCCGTTCGGGGCCTCTTGATATGCGCATGAACACCGAAGAGGGCGAGAGCGCGATGCAATGGCTCTCCAGGGTGGGCCTGGATGAGCTGACGCATGTACTGAGAAAGTACGGCGAGGAAAAATCGGCGCGCAGGATCTCGAAAGCGATCATCGACGCCAGGGAGGACAGGGAAATCACAGACACCCGGCAATTGTCCGAAATAATTGTTAAAGCGGTTCCCGGTTACGAAAAGCACAAGCATCCGGCGACCCGCAGCTTTCAGGCGATAAGAATATTTATTAACGAGGAGCTGCTGGCCCTGGAAGAAGGGCTGCAGGCTGCCGCGTCCGTTCTGGCTGTCGCCGGAAGGCTGGCGGTGATCAGTTTTCATTCGCTTGAAGACAGGATCGTAAAGCGTTTTATGCGTAATCTGGCGAGTCCCCCGGCAATACCGGCGGGTCTTCCGGTCATGAACGCCGACAGGGATGTGCCCTACAGACTCGTAGGCAAACCGGTTGTGCCCACTGAAGAGGAAATAACAAGAAACCCGCGCGCACGCAGTGCGCGCCTGAGGGTTCTGGAGCGAGTGTTATGAATGAGCGACAAGGTATGCTTTTGCTGGCGACCTTCCTGTTCGCACTGGTAATGGTGACAGCGATAGGCCTGGTGTACAGCAAACATAAAACACGTGTGCTTTTTGTCGAGCTGGAGCTGTTGAACAAGGAAGTGGTCAGTCTGGATACCGAATGGGGCCGCCTGCAGCTTGAGCAGAGCGCGTGGTCCGACCATGGCAGGATCGAACGCATTGCAAGGGAAAGGCTGGATATGAGAATGCCCGAGGCCGAGCAGGTGGCGTTCATCAGGCCATGAAGTCGAAGACCAGGACAGGCAGCCAGATCAAGAGCAGCAAGGCGCTGATGCCCTGGCGGCGGCTGTCCGTGCTGGCCGCGTTTGTCTGCCTGGTCGTCGTGCTTGCCGGGCGCGCGCTGGATATGCAGGTGCTGCACAGCACGTTCTTTGAGCAGCAGGGTGACGCCAGGCAGCTCCGTCACGTCACCATTCCGGCCAACCGGGGTGACATAGTCGATCGCAACGGCGAGCCTCTGGCGATCAGTACGCCGGTCAACAGTATCTGGCTGAATCCGCAGGCGTTCTCGGCTGACGCGGACAGCCTGAAAAAGCTCGGGCGTCTGCTGTCTATCGATCCGTCCAGGCTGCAGAAGAAGATCAGCACCTACAAGGATCGTGAATTCATGTATCTGAAGCGTCACGTGTCGCCGGAGACGGCCGCAAAGGTGCTTGAGCTGAACATCACGGGCATCGCCTTGCAGGACGAGTTCCGCCGGTACTACCCTGCCGGTGAGGTCGCGGCGCACATTGTCGGCTTTGCGGATATCGACGACAACGGCCAGGAGGGCGTCGAGCTCGCATTCGATGCCTGGCTCAAAGGC
>Ga0180437_10006673_pt1 | contig 15279 bp, 15 predicted proteins | sample SS_ome_4_FD_132410 | JGI IMG/M metagenome (GOLD analysis project Ga0180437, IMG submission 132410) | Hypersaline lake sediment archaeal communities from the Salton Sea, California, USA - SS_3_D_1 metaG | ecosystem: Environmental > Aquatic > Non-marine Saline and Alkaline > Hypersaline >...
CGTACTTTTGCGGAAACCGAGATTTAGCCCCTACGCGGATCCTGGCGGTTTTCTGCCAACCAGCTCGTCGAGGGAGATCTCCAGAGCCTCTGCGATGTTCAGAAGCGTCTGGATGGATGGGTTGGGTGTAACGCCGTTCTCCACCTTCAAGTAGGTGCTCAGAGACATGTTCAGAGGTCTGAGCAAACCGCCACGTTCAGGGTGAAATCTCGATAATTTCTTTCCGGGTCTTCATCTCACGCTGAACCAGATCGGCAGTCTATATTTATCCAAGGTCATGGGGTCCATCGCATTTAGATCTTCGCACAAACCACGGGCAGCATAGTCGATTTCCAGGTTCTTGAACCGCCTCAATTGGACTCGCAGTCGGTCGCCTACCAGCTTTACGTATCCACCTCGTTCAACGATCATCGACAGTGCCGGCAACACCTCTTTCTCCTTGTCATAGTGTTCCAGTAGCATTTCACACATCCTCTTGCGCGTGTTGTAGCCGTAGAGCTTGATGCAATCCAGGAACCGTTTTTTTTCGTAGTTGAGTTTCTCCAGTTTTCTACCCTCATGAGCCTGGTCATAAGGGATTTTCGCCGGGAGCTGCTCAAGCTCCTGCTCTAAAAACAACATCTCGTTCTGTCGTTTCACAATTTCTGTTAACAGCGGGATTTCTTTTCCTTTGATCTGCTGCCAGTTCGTTTCGTTTTTTGCTCCTTTCAGAATCTTGTCCGCCAGTTGAACCTTCAACGTATGTAGTTCGCCGGCCAACATTCTCCGTTGTTTCTTCATTTTTTTCACCTGGGGATTGTCCACCAACGGCTGCTCCTCCAGCCGCTGTGTTACGTATCCGGGCATGTAATTGATGAAATGTTTGCCCAGAAGCTCTTTGATCAGATTCTCCTGGCCCCATCGACGGCAAATCAACTGCACCACTTTTTCGCTGCCAATCTGCTGCCGGTCGGCATTCGTGTAGATCGCCATCCGCTTTCCGTCTGCCGCCCTTTCAATCACAATCGCGCGGATCTTCCCGTACTTGCTCATCCGTCGTTCGGTTTCAAAATACCGTGTCCGTTGAGGTTTTCGAATCTCGTAGCTCACCACAGCGGTTTGACCAAAGTTGTTCCCTGGAATCTCGTACACCCATTTGTCAGCATATTTCGCCCAGCTGACAAACATCGCTCGTTTCTTTCGATCCTCCCGATCTCGGCCATCCAAATATCCATACAGTGGACCGCTGAACCCTTCCCGATCGAACACTACGATCAGCTCATCAACTCTGGCCTCTTCCACCCCTGCGGCTTTCGCCGTCTCTTTCGCCTTGTGCACCATCTCCGGTATCTTTTGCAGCAGATCCTCCGAGGAGGATCGAACCATAAAAATCCACGGATGGAAGCGCTCATCCACCCCAAGAAAATGATAGCTTCCTTTCATCGCCATCTGCCGCACCCCATGCCAGCCCTTGGTGATCGGAACCATCCCGTGGTAGGGCAGAAAATGGGCATCGATGTACAGCACACCCCAATCGGCCAGCCCTGTCTTTAGATATAGCGTGGCAAATGCTTCGATCAGTTCTTCGCCTCGGCCAAGCGCTCTCACCTTGTGCAGAAATCGCCGCAGCGTGAAAAGACTCGGGCTGCTTGATCGTCCCATCAACAGCCCAAACTCTTCCGGATACACCCGCTTGAAGTCCTCCATCGAACGAAACCTAAACACATCGAAATAGAATAGAGTTCGTACAAGCTCCTCCAGGCTGTATCCTTCATGAGTAGGGATATCGATAATACTTCCTACAGTGGGTGAAAGCGGGTAGTGTGCTAAAAACGGGGTGAACAGCAGCCCCCCTGCGTAGCTGTTGTAGCCGCCTTGCTTCAACTGATCCAAATACATCCGCTGCCCTGCAGAGTACCGTCGCCTCGGCTTCGCTGTAGAGGGCGAGAAAACATGGTCCATGTTCTGCTGTTCACTGACCGGAGGATGGCTTGGTTGCTCCTGCTGCTGCGCATTCCTCTGCCAATTCTCCGCTTCTGACCCAGGAAAATCAAAAACCAACTGGTTCTCATCTTCGTTAGTATGAAACAGCTCTGCAGGATTTGCCAGATCAGCAAACGCAGGCACTTCTTGCACCAGCCCGTTTTCAAGCAATACTTTGCGGATGCTGGTAAGTCCTACCCTCTCCCCCCAGCCATGGAGCCTTGCTTTGATCTGCCCATAGTCGACCGCCCCTTCTTTTAAAAACGTGTAGAGAATCTTGGCGCGGACTTCCGGACTGATCTTCCATTGTCCTTTGGGTCCTTTCTTCCTAAGGATAAATCCGGCGGAGCCCTTCGTAGCAAAGATGCGAACGTAATTGTAGACGGACTTGGTACTGATCCCAAACGCCGCGGCAATCTCCTCTTGGGAACCCATGTCCAGTTCGTACAGTTGTGCGATGGCTATCCGTTTTGTCAGACGATCTTCATCGGTCCACTGCATATACCGACGACCTTCTACCATGAGAACCTGCATGCTCTGGTCGTGGATGAGCACAATACGCTTGCCCGACGGACGGGCGAACCCGCTGAGATCGGACTGCTCCATCTCGAATCCCCCTGTGGAACACCAATTTTCGCATGGTTGGACTGAAATGCAAAACCAGAAAGAAATTTTTGAAACGGCGCTGAGGGAATGGGTTTACAACTTTATATATTGAAGAGAATTAGAGAGCATGCTTGGTTAGACGCAAAAGGGTGGCGGTTTGCTCAGACCTCTGATGTTTGCCTTGCGGGCTGTCTGATCTTGGGATAATCCGGTTTTATCCCTCAGTTTTTTAATATTTTTCGAGATGATTTTGCTTGACACTATATCCAAGTTAGGTCATCCTAATTAGGTCATGCTTGTATCTGCTCGCATGCATGATTCTACCAGGACTCCCGTAATGGATCAAACATCAGTCTGTGTTCCGACGGCCTGCCCGCCCCCGCGCCCTCCGGAGCCGGAGGGCGCGGGGGCGGGCTATTGTTTGATCCTTCCATAGAACCTTGTTATGATCATGAAAACAGTTAGATCCATTATTTACCTATCACTTGAGCAGATCCCCCACGACTTCCTCGAGCACTTCGCGAAATTGCTCAGGAGGTTCCTTCGCCATAGGTTGGAGATCGGCCCGGTCACCAAAATATGGATAGATCGTGATACACCGAACCTGTTTGAGTGGATTATCACCAGCTATCTTACCTACCAGATAGTGTACCCGATCCCTAAACTCATCCAGTGAGAATCCTTGGCTGATCATGTTTACCGAAAGAGCCAAGGTCGCGAAGTCCCAATCACTCCTTATTCAAGTCGTCGAAGATGCCGCAAGGTTGAGATTTGTCCTGTGTCTTCCATTCCGTTCAAAACAATAGGAATTAGTTGCATTTGCTGTACAATTGAAAAAACAGGACGGGGTGCGAGATTTATAATTGTCTTATTTCCCGATCCATTCTATATTTTTCAGTACTTACAGACAGAGAAAAAGCCCTGTTCGCAGCGCTGTAAAAAAGGAAGAAAGTGGTGGACGATACGCGGACGATCAAAACTCTCAACCTTGACGATGAGCTTTTTGCTCCTTATGGTCGGATTCTCACGCCCCGAAAAGATGAAACACCCGAAGTATCAGAAGCGGGGATATTCGATTTTTACGTGCCCTTTTCCGATTCATCGCAGGGGTGGCAGATCGGATATCTCGTCAATGTAGCAAAACGCATAGACAAACTGGAGCGCCACCCCAACACTCCTGAAGTGTTTTCACCCCTCGATGGGAAATCTGTGCTTGTGGTCTCAGAAGATCCCGGGGATCCAGATTCAATTTTCGGATTTTTCCTTTCCAAACCTATCGTGTTCAACCGCGGGACGTGGCACGGGGTGATAAGCATCACGAAAACATCAGAGATACTGATCGTTGAAAGTCCCGATGTAATCGATGAATTTTTTCATTTGCCCTTTCCCGTGACAGTGAGCGAGTGGAAGGAGGAAGACGTATGAAAGCTGCAGTTTGGAATGGTCCGTATGATTTATCCATTCAAGATGTCGACGTCCCGTCTCCAGGAAGAGGGGAAGTGCTGATTGAGACAAAGGCAGTGGGTATTTGCGGAAGTGACCTCGAAATCTACGACGGACGCTTCAAGCAGAGTGTGCCTCCCATGATTCTGGGACACGAAGGCGGTGGTATAGTGCATACTGTTGGAGATGGTGCGTCCATGGTCCATAAGGGCGACAGGGTGAGCGTCGAGTGCGTACTATCCTGCGGTAGATGCGAGTACTGCAAAAAAGGGCTCTCCGGATTATGTGAAAACGGAGGGGTTTTGGGGATGATTGGGGCGAATGGTGAGTACGCCGAGTTCTTCGTTGCTCCTGAGAAGAACTGCCACATCCTGCCGGATGAAATATCCTGGTCTGAAGCCGGTTTGATTGATACGCTCGCAGGACCTGCCTACGCAGCGGAAAAGCTGAACTTTCCCCTCGAGAGCTCGGTTGCGGTGTTTGGACCGGGACCTGCCGGACTGTTTTTCTGTGCGCTCTCCAAGTTGCGGGGAGCGGCAAAGGTGTTTCTTGTGGGAACGAGAGAATACAGGCTGAAGCATGGGCCAGAGTATGGTGCTGACCGTCTGATAAACGTGCATGAAGAAGACGCCGTCGAATCCATAAAAGCAGAAACAGAGGGGAAAGGAGTGGACATCGTGATCGAGGCCGCAGGCTCGGAGGGAGCGCTGAACGGGAGCCTTAGCGTGCTGAAGAAGGGAGGAGTCATGTTACTCTACGGAGTGCACGGAGGCGGACCGATTTCGGTTAATGTTCAGCCGATACAGATGTTCGAGTACACGGTGCTGGGCAGCGCCACGGTCGATTACCCCCCTGCGATCAAGCTCATCAAGACGGGAAAGATCAAAGTGCAGAATCTTGTGTCCCACAGGTTTACGCTTGATCAGCTCCCAAAAGCGTTTTCCAGCGGGTTGATCGAAAAGAGACACGAAAACTACATGAAGGGGGTTGTGCTTTTCTAACAGCAGGAGCGGACAAAAGAGGAATACGGCTAGAAGGAGAGATGGTTGTTGAGGTTAGAGGGGCTTGAAGAGAGTGGTTGTAAAGCCTACCTTCACACAGTTTGAAGAATATAGTTTGACAGGGAGATACAAATGATCGACATCGAAGAAGTACGGAAAAAAATCGAAGCATTTCCGCGTGAAAAACTTGCGGATCTACCCACTCCACTGCAGGAGGTGCCACGTTTTTCTCAGGCGCTTGGAGGACCGCGAATTTTCATCAAGAGAGATGATCTCACGGGGCTTGCATTCGGCGGGAACAAAACGAGGATGTTTGAATTTCTTCTGGCACGGGCCAGAAATGAGGGTGCCGATACGGTGATCGGGGGCGCAGGTGTTCAGTCAAATTACTGTCGCCAGCTCACCGCTGCGTGCAACGTGATTGGGTTTGAAACCCATCTCGTTTTGCGAAGGATTCGTGGGGTCAAGGACAACACCGTGCAGGGCAATCTTCTGCTCGACCTGCTCGCAGGTGCACACGTTCATGTCATCGATGCAGACGCAGAAACGCAGTCAAAGGAAATTTATGCTCTTGCTGAAGAGCTGAAAAAGAAGGGGAAAAAGCCATTTGTTGTCAGGCTGGCGGCTCAGGATGACCTCACACCTGACGTGGTTTCCTACGTGAACTGCTTCTGCGAGATACAGGAGCAGTGCGATGCGCTCGGTATTCAACCCACCTATCTGTACGTCTCGTCCTACGACAGCACCCAGGCGGGACTTGAAGTGGGTCGCGAAGTGCTTGGCAATCCGGTAAAGATAAGAGGGATCGCACCTGCAGCATGGGAATCTGACGCTGCCGGACTGATTGCCCGGTATGCGAACCAGGTCGCGGGGGCACTGAAGGTGCCCTGTGAGTTTACTGCAGAAAAAGTGTACAACACTAAAGCCTATGTCGGTGAGGGGTACGGCATCCCCACACCGGAAGCGGTAGAGATGATAAAGCTGATGGCACGGACCGAAGGGATCTTTCTCGATCCTGTGTACACGTGCAAGGCGATGGCGGCGGTTGCGGATCACATTAAGAAAAACAAGCTCACAGCAAGGGATACCGTGATTTTTCTGCACACAGGGGGAACGCCGGCGCTCTTTGCATACGCGGAGGAGCTCGGCACCGGTGATCTGACTGAGCACCTCGCGTTTGATGATCGATAAAGTGGAATTCGCCGCACGCCAACGGCTTTCAGGCAGAAAAAAACCTATGTATATATAGAGGGAAAATATATGATGGAGCCTGAAGTCGTTGTCGACTATGAGCTGAAGATCGGAGAAAGTCCGCTCTGGAACTCAGAAGAAGGGATGGTCTACTGGGAAGATATCCATACCGGAAGAATTTTCCGCTTCGATCCTGTGAGCGGGATCCACGAAACGGTCTATGAAGGCAAAGTTGTGGGAGGATTTACCATAGAGGAGGACGGCGCTTTGCTCCTCTTCATGGAAAACGGGAGTGTCAAGGTGTTCCGTGATGGATCAGTTACGACTGTAGTGGAGGAGATCCCCGAAGAGCGCGGGACCCGTTTCAATGACGTGATTGCAGATCCTGAAGGGCGTGTTTTTTGCGGAACCATGCCGGGGAAGGATCATCCTGCAAGTGTCTACAGGCTGGACAGAGACGGTTCGATTACGAAAGTAATAGAAGGAGTCGGCCTTTCCAACGGAATGGGCTTCACCCCCGACCTGGAAAAAATGTACCACACAGATTCTCGCAAAAGGACTATATATTCGTACGAGTATGACAGGAATAGCGGTGCGCTCGGCAGTAGGTCGGAGTTCGTGTGCACACCCGAAGGCGAAGGTGTCCCGGATGGGATGACCGTTGATGAGGAAGGGTGCGTTTGGTCTGCCCGTTGGGACGGCGGATGTATTGTTCGCTACAGCCCAGGAGGAAACGAAATGCTGCGTATCAGGTTTCCTGCAAAAAAAGTGTCAAGCCTTACCATGGGGGGCAGGGACTACACGGACCTGTATATCACCACGGCAGGTGGCGACAACAGAGATGAAGAGGGACGGGAAGCGGGGGCACTCTTTCGAGTGCGGACTGCAATTCGGGGTGTCGGAGAGTTCAGGTCAAGGGTAACTCTCTAACTATGCACACAGGAGAAGATCTGTTTATGGAAGAGAAAAAGAAGAAAGTGGGGCTCATTACTCTTAGCCTTGAACGTGAGCGGACCGACTGTGCCAGAAGTTTCGGAGAAAAGGGCGCCCGACAGCTGAAATCCGCCGGATTCGAGGTTTTTGTTGCGGATGATCTCATCTTCGACACAGAGGGGTGCATACAAGCGGCACGCGATTTTCAAACAAAGGGAGCGCAGTGCATACTCATTCAGCTGGGCACATGGGTATCCACCCCAACTGTTGTAGACACGCTCCGCGCGATCGACCTTCCGTTCGGGATCTGGGCTGAAGACAATCCTGCCTCGTTTTCACTCACCGCCGGTGGAATCGTGCACGGTTCCCTCGAAGAGATGGGGCTGAAGCATCGGTTTTTCTACGGTTCACCCCTTTCAGAATCGCTGATAGAAGAGATCGGCGCGTTCATCAGCGCGTCGGCCGCAGTGCGGGAACTCAGCGGACAGAGGTTATGCGTGGTGGGAGGACGGGTGATGGGGATGTACACCACGATGGCTGACCTCATTCAGCTCAAGGAGGTGTTTGGTGTAGAGCTGGAGCACATGGATGCGGTCCGTCTGTATCTCGAGGGAGAAAACGCTCCTGATGAAGAGGTCGACAAGGTCGCCTCTTGGATCCATGAGACCTTCGGAAGCATCAGCGTGCCGGACCCGATCCTCCGGAAATCGATTCGGCTCTATCTTGCACTCAAAGGTGCGCTGCAGGAGGAATCCTATACACTCGTCGCGGTCAAGTGTCAGGATGAAATGATCAACAACTACGCGTCATCCTGCCTGGCAATCTCGCTTCTCAACGATGAAGGGCTTACCGTTTCCTGCGAATCAGACATATACGCCGCGGTCACGATGCATATACTGCGAACCCTCTCAGGCGGCATTTCACTTTTCGGTGATGTGAATCATCTCGACACTGAACAGGCACTCCTGCGAGTGGTGAACTGCGGTTCCATGCCGACCCTCATGGCGGCGCGAAGAAAAGACGTGGATTTCGGTCTGCAGTATGAGTACATGGGCAAGGCGCAGGGTGCCACGACCGTGATGAGCGTGAAAGAGTCGCCCGTAACCGTTGCCCGGCTTTCGAGAGTCAAGGGCCGTTTTGTGCTGCTTGCAGCGAAAGGCGCAACCCAGGCGGTTGATAAAAAGAGGTTCAAGGAGTCCCGTGAGAACTGGCCCCATGCGTTTATCGAACTTAGGGGAGACATGGAAAAACTAATCCAGAATCTCCGCTCCAACCATATTCATCTCTGTTTCGGGAATCATTTGCTAGAACTCGAGGAGTTCTGTAAAATAATGGACATTGAGCTCATCGACCTTTGAGGGAGCCACGGAGGCGTGCATGAATACAGAAAGAACAGGGGAAAACACACCTGTACTGCGGGTGGAAAACGTGAGCAAGAGTTTTGGCATGGTCCAGGCACTGAAAAACGTGAGCCTCGAGGTTTACCCCGGAGAAGTGCTCGGCCTTCTAGGTGACAACGGTGCGGGAAAATCGACACTCATAAAGATAATATCGGGAAATTTTCCCGCGGATGAGGGTTCGATCTACCTCGAGGGAAACCAGGTAAGGTTCGACAGTCCTGCAGAATCCCGGAAAGCGGGTATCGAGACCGTGTATCAGAACAGCGAGATATGCGAAAATGCCTCTGTTGCAGCGAATTTTTTCATAGGGCGCGAGTTGTGCGGAAATGTACCGGGATTTCGTGTGCTCAAGGAACGCACCATGGTACAGGAAACTGAAAAAGTCCTCTCTGATATCGGCATAAAGGTATACTCCGTAAAGTCGAAGATGGGCTTTTTGTCGGGCGGGCAGCGTCAGGCGATTGTGCTCGGACGCTTTTTTCACTGGGGGGGGAAAGTTGCTCTTCTGGACGAGCCGTTTGCAGCGCTGGGTGTAGCCGAGTCCAGAAAAGGGTTGCAGCTCATCAGGCAAGTGAGCGCGCGGGGCCTTCCCATCATATTGATCACCCACAACATCGAGCACGCGTTCGAGGTTTCAAACAGATTTGTCGTGCTCCGACACGGTGAGGTGGTGGGAAAAGGCCAAATCAAAGATGTCACGGTCGATGATGTCGTGTCCATGATCACGGGCGCAATCCATGTAGCAACTTGATTTTTTCCTTTGGTCGAAATATAATTTTTTTACATTTTTATTTTAAGAGGAGGAAGAGATGAGAAAAATCACGAAACTAGCATGTGTGCTGTGTATTTTCGTCATGTTAGGATCCGTCGCATTCGCGGGAGGTGCGAAAGCAACGGCCGGGAAAGGTCTGGTGTTCTACCTTTCCCCTAATCAGTTCGATGAGTTTCAAACGACCGCCTCCAAGCTCATTCGAAAATATGTGGAGGACGCGGGCTATGAGCTCAAAGAAATGGTTGCACAGTCGGGACAGGCAGAAGATGTGGCACTCCAGCTGAGCCAGCTCGATAATGCAATCACTCAGAATCCCAAGGCGATCATCATCGCCGCATGTGACGCCTCTGCGGTTGTCGACGGGATTGAGAGAGCCCGTGCCGAAGGAATTCCTGTGATCGTGTTTGACCGGACGATCTCGGAAACGGAAGTTGATTTTAGCTCCGTAGCAGGGTGCAGGAGAATCGGTATCCTCGCCGGCGGTGAAATCGTGCGTTTGCTCAAAGAGAAGTACGGATCTGTGAAAGGATCCATACTCGATATCATGGGCGATCCGGGCGACATGTACACCGTGCTCATAGAGGAAGGGTTTCAGGAGGTCCTGGCAGACTATCCCGATGTGGAGATCAACACGAAGATCGCCGATGGATGGGAGGCCTCCAATGCTGCGGACATTGCCGATGACTGGCTTGTGGCACGTCCGGACACCGACCTCATATTCTCTCACGCAGAACACCTGGCAGCTGCAATCACCTCAGTGCTCGAAACAAAGGGCTACAGCAAGAACCAGGTCATCATGGTTTCGACCGCGGGAATGCCTATGGGACTCGACCTGGTGAGAGACGGCTGGCTTCAGGCCACTGTGGAGCAGCCTCTCACAGCACAGGCGGAGGGAGTCGCGATGTTCCTGGATGACGTGATTGCAGGAAAGACAATCAAGCCCGGTACCTATACTGTCGGCGGATTTGAAGCCGATCTGGTGATCAAGGAGTATGGCCCCGAGCTCATGATTCCCGGAAGCGTAATCACAAAGGAAAACGTGGACGACATGAAATTCTGGGGCAACCAGGTTGGCGAGTAGGCGCTGCGAGCCTGTTACAGACTTATAGTGCATAAGTGACAAGCGGGGGCTGTGGTAATTTTTAACACAGCCCCCAATTTGTACTGTTTCGTTGGAATAATCAGGTAAATACCAACACACAAGGGGAGAAAATGCTTTCTATCACGAAGAAAGATATTCTTCGGTGGGTGCTCGATAACATCGTGTGGTTTATCCTCCTTCTTGTTCTTATTGGCTTTTCCGCAGGGATACGGGGATTTGCGCAGTGGGGGATTTACAGGAATATACTCTATCATGCCGTGTTCGTCGGCATCCTCGCAATTGCTGAAGCACTCTGTATTATCGGCAGGGAGCTCGATCTGTCTGTCGAATCCGTATTGGGACTCGCAACAGTTGTCACCGCCTATCTGACCGGATCGAGCTCCGATGCATCGGGGCTTCTACTCAATGGATTTCTAACACTGGGGCTCGTACTGCTCATGGGAGCACTCATCGGCCTTTTTAACGGATTATTCATTGTGAAGCTCAAAATCAGCTCATTTATCATAACCCTGTCGAGTTATTTGATTTTCCGTGCGGTCGGTCTGGTTATCACGAAAGGTCACGGCGTCATCAGGCTCCGACCGGAGGTCGTTGCAGTGGCCCGTATCAATTTTGGCCCGATCCCTCTGCTGGTCATCATAATGGTTTTTATGTACGCGCTCTTCTATTTCATTCTCACACGAACACAATTCGGCAGGCACCTCTATCTTGTCGGAGACAGCCGTGAGGCGAGTTTTAATGCCGGAATACGGGTGAACAATGTTTTGTTCGGTGTATTCATTTTAAGCGGCCTGCTCTCTGCGTTTGCCGGATGGCTGTTGGCAGCGCGTACAAACGGTTCATCGCCTGGAATCGGTGTGGGCATGCTGTTCGAGGCCTTTGCAGCAGTCGTCATCGGTGGTGTGAGCCTCCAGGGCGGCGTGGGAAGGCTTACCGGCGTGTTTGCGGGAGCAATCCTCCTGAGTGCCATTTCCACTGCGATTTCCATCCTCGGTATGCCGCCTTTTTACATGAACATCATCAGGGGCGGGTTTATTATCATCGCGGTGCTGATCGATGCAATCATCAGCCGCATCAGGCCGTGGTTGATGAGGTGAAAAACGGCCGTTTCTACCCTGTGCACTTTTATCCTTTGAGGTAAAGATATGCGTAAAGAAGAACTCTTTCCAAGCTGGCCTGTATGGGACGAGGAAGATGTGGAAGCAGTATCATCTGCGGTACGATCGGGGAACTGGTGGTGTGGTGCCCCAATGGAGCAGGTGGGGGAAAACGTGTGGGAGTTTCAGAAGGAGTTTGCGCGCTTTCAGGAGGCGAAACACTGCGTTGCAGTGGCGAACGGTACCGTTGCTATAGAAACGGTACTGCTCGCGCTCGGATTGGGAATGGGTGATGAGGTGATCGTTTCGGATTACACGTTTGTTGCATCCGCCAGTGCGGTCGTCGCGGCAAATGCAGTTCCCGTCTTCTGTGATATCGATCCTGAAACCTTTGTTCTTGATGTAGACAAATTCGAGTCTCTCATCACTTCACGTACCAGGGCCGTAATCGCTGTCCACCTCGGTGGAAATCCGGTGGAGATGGACAGGTTGTGCGAAATAGCTTCGAAAAATGGCTTGAAAGTGGTGGAAGACTGTGCCCACGCGCACGGATCTCGCTACAGGGGTAAACGTGCCGGTAACTGGGGCGATGCGGGAACCTTCAGCTTTCAGGCGTCCAAGGTCTTGACGGCAGGAGAAGGCGGGGCGATCGTTTGTAACGATGACCTCCTCGCGGAACGGATATACAGTGTTTCAGACTGTGGGAGAAAACCGGGAAAGTACTTTTACTCCCACTACGAATATGGAACGAACTATCGTTTGCCGGAGCTGAACGCGGCGCTGCTTCGTTCGCAGCTGAAAAAGTTACCCGCCCAGCACGCGCTGCGAAACGGGAATGCGCGCTATCTGGCAGATCGGTTGAACTCGATCGACGGGATCACCGTAATGAAACCGACGGACGGTGCAGAGGAGATTGGCTACTACGTATATCCATTCATTTTTGACCCTTCGAAGTTTGAAAACATCACAAAGGAAGGCTTCAAGAGGAAGCTCAACGAAAACGGCATTCCCACGGATGACTGCTACCCACCTCTGCACAGGCTCACCTGCTTCCGGGAGTCTGTCCTCAGGGAGAAAATCGACTATACCCAGGCGAACTGGGGAGGGAATAAGTCCGATGATGCGCTGTTCCCGGTTGTTTCGGATATCTACGAGCGGTCCCTTCAGCTGCCCCACTATGTGCTCCTGGCAGACCGAGAAAAGCTCGATTACATCGCACAAACCATTGAACACATCAGATACTGAATTCTCCTGTTCCACGGGCGCGGTTGGTGCATACCGTTGCTGTATGTAAAGACAGAAAGATCTCTTTTTTTTGGGGGGGGGGAATTCTATACCGAGTAACATAATCAGAATGTTCAAAAGGAAACTTCGCGATGATTTCATGCTCGGGCTCTTTTCCAAGGCATCTGACCCGAAATTCATAGAAATAATGGGATATGGAGGGTTTGATTTTGTTATCATAGATCTTGAACACGGGCTAAACAGTGTACAGAGCGCACAGAACCCCATTCGGGCAGCGGAGATAGGCGGTGTGCTCCCCATTGTAAGGGTTAAGGAAGACAATTTATCGGTTGCGGGTGAAGTTCTCGGCATCGGAGCGTCAGGAATACAGGTTCCCCAGGTGAACGATTAGGAGGGGACTCGGGAAGTTGTGCGGCGTGTGAAGTTTGCGCCCCTCGGAATGCGTGGTGTGTGCCGTTTTGTGGGGGCTGCACGCATTATTCTTCTCTGGACAGATTTGCATATTTTCGTGAGGCGAACGAAACCCTGGTTGTTGTATAGCTTGAAGGCGTACGCGGCTTATCGAACCTGGAGAATATCGTGGAAGTTGAAGGCATAGACGTGGTGTTTGTCGAACCCTATGACTTCTCGCAGTCCCTGGGGATTCCGGCAGAGATAGAGCACCATGAGGTCGAAAAAAAATGAAGGAAATCACAAGAAAATCCCTTCAGAGAAATGTTGCAGTTGGCACCTTTGTGGATACCCTCGGGATTGCCATGAAGTGGCGGGAGGCGGGAGTTCGGTACATCGCCTATTCGGTGGATGTGGGTATATTTCAGGATGCGTGCAAGGATCTCGTACAAAAGCTCAGAGCGTAGAGACAATAATTCGATAATATTTTAATGAAGAGAAATCTTTGTTGTTTTCAGAGGCAAAAGATCTTTTGCACAACTGTCAGGGTTCGAGGGGAGGGTCTCCTCTTCTGATCCTCCGCACGAGTTCCAGGTAATAGTTGAGGTTCTTTATCGACATCTCGGGAGGAACACCTCCAGCACCTGAAAGGATGAAACGGGTGTGGCCCCCCGTAGCGACCACCTTCTGGAGGTGCTCTTTCAACTCGACCGGGCTCATGTGCCCGATGGTGCAGGTAATACCCCCTTTGAGCACAGTACGGTCACCGTAATTTTTCTTCAAAACCTCTAGGTCCATTCCATCATAGCTATCCAGAGGATCTATGGAATCAAATCCCACATCGACAAGGTCTTCGAACAGCTGCATCACGTTTCCGTGTGAATGATACGTGACTTTTAACCCTCTTTCGTGGAATGCTTCGACCATCCTGCAACTCGGCTCCCTGAATATGGTCCGATATGTCACAGGGCTGAAGTAAGGGGCATGTTGGGTTCCCATATCGTCGGTGATCCAAATTGCATCGACCTCGCACTCCTCAACGACCATGAGCCCGAGTCTAATGATCGCGTCCACCGCACGATCGGACATCAGCCTCACAAACTCTGGGTCGTCGGCAACGTCATGCCATATTTCCTCCAGCCCCCGAAAGAGCATCCAGGTTGCCTCGAACGCGCCTTTTCCTTCCATTGTGACCCAGTACCCTCTATCCTTCAGCTTCCTGATGGGGTCCCGAAGCTGTTTGACACGCTTTCGTAACCCCTCCCAGTCGGGTTCAGGAATTTTGTGTAGATCGTCGGGGTGCTGCACGGGATTGTAAATCGCTTTTGCGTAGTACGGCTTTTTCCTCCAGTACCAGGTCCCGCCGAAGAACGTGCGGGACAAAATGTGTGTCTCGTCCTCTGCGATGGTATCGCAGAAAATACCAGGCCCTCCGGGGATGTTGAGAGGTGCAGGAATGACGATCCAGTCTGATTCGAAGAGTTCCGCTTCGGCAAGCGCGATGTCTTCCCAGCTCCCTTTCATCACATTGGGGCCGAAAAATGCGCGACTCGCCTCCATATTGCTGAACCCATCGACAAATGGAAGAATATCTGTGGGCTTCCCTTCGAGTACGTGCATGGTTCGTTCATAGGGCAGCATGTTGTATCACTCCTTGGTTGAATTATACCGCTCGAGGATTTTCTTTGCCATCATCTTTTAAATTGATAGTAATTTCGTAACTATTCAGCTGTTTCCTAGCATATCTGTGGTACCAACTGCTTTCCAGAGAATATGTCGAGGTTGTTTCAGAATTCTTAAAGTGATGGGTTTTTATAACCTGAGTTGGGCAAGCAGGCCCCGAATGTGTTGACCATGGAGGCGATCGAGGAGATTCTTTTGCTCAACCTCGGCTGCTCAAAGCGCCTCCGGCGGCAACTGCACCTCCTAGCTACTACGCCGAATACACCAAACGAGAAACATGGCTCTTTAGAAGGCCGAGGAACGCCGCGGAGACATGCTCATCCCCTGGGGTCAAAAAACTCGTCCGGAGTTCAAACGGCGGTCGCATAAGGACGTCGATGCGGATTCGATCACGTTACGTTGCTGACTCTGTTTTGTCCATTCGTTATTCTCCAGTCTGCTTTCTCATCTTAAC
>Ga0180437_10006674_pt1 | contig 15275 bp, 11 predicted proteins | sample SS_ome_4_FD_132410 | JGI IMG/M metagenome (GOLD analysis project Ga0180437, IMG submission 132410) | Hypersaline lake sediment archaeal communities from the Salton Sea, California, USA - SS_3_D_1 metaG | ecosystem: Environmental > Aquatic > Non-marine Saline and Alkaline > Hypersaline >...
ATGGTGTGACAGTTCCGCGATAGAAAGCAATTCTCAACGGATCCACCCACTCTGCGCTACCTAAGAAAGGGTAAAGCGGTGAAGCCGTGAAGATCAGATTTTTTCCCAACCATAGGAGGACGATCGTCCCCGCGGAACCCGTAAAAGTGAGAAGCGCAGACAAGGTACGCTTCCGATTCCGCATGCATAAGATGAAAGCCCAACCCATCGGAATTAGTACACCAGCGGTATATTTTGTTCCGAAACCAAAACCTGCAAGTAATCCTGCAATCACAAGAGTCCTTTTAGAGTCCCTTTCTCTCCATGCATCCAGGGCGATCAGCACTGCGATACCTTGTAGTGCAGTCATCCAATCTGCGTACGCCCAGCTTAGAGAGCTCGAAATGGTTTCGCCTGCTAGAAGTACTCCTGCTGCAACCCAGCCAGCTCTTGGATGGATGTTCTTACCCAATCCTATCACCCCCATCAGGGTGAGTACACCTATGCACCAACCTAATACCGCAGCTGTTTGTGGTCGACCAAGAGCCATAGCCCAGGTGAAAAGCAATTCAACAGACAGAGGCATCCCCCAATAGGGATTCTCAGCTATGAATTCGAGCTGGCCTGATTCGAGAAACTCTGATGGGAGCGAGAGATGGTATACAAGAGCATCAAAATGAGTGGGAGGCGCCTGGGCTTCGAAGAGACGAAAGAGCAGGATCGCTAGACTGATGGCAGCTAAAAGCTTGGGAAAACGCTTTGCTCCTCGGAACTTTTTTAAAAGCGATACGAAATCCGCTGTCCAGCTAAAAACTAAACGCCATATAAAGAACCAAGGAATCAGGAATAACGCCCAGAATAACCAAGTTTGAAAGGAGCCTAACAATCCAGTTCCAAGTAATATTAAAGTACATACTCCTAAGCCAAAAGCAGCCTGGATGACTAAATTAGACAGTGGATTAGAATGGACTTCACCCAAGGATCTTCGACCGATACCTCCTGCAAGGACGATGACTCCAAAAGCCAGGATGATATCCTTAACAGCTTCCATGCAGGCTAAAAAGATCCCCTGATTAAACGGTTTATGAGGGATATAGTACACAGCAATGGTGACAAGCAACAATATAAGTGCCACCCAAGCGAAAAGTCGCCTCCATGCTGGTCGATCAATCATATCACTAGCCCATTCTAAAACCTGTAATTATTTTCCATTTATTCGTTCATGATCAACAATGCAGTCAAAGCTCGAGTGGTAAACGAACAGGACGGATAAACCACCATCTTATCCACCACAACGAGAACAGTAAAAAAACGGGAAACGGGAGATACATGACCGGCCCCTCAATATTGCCGTCTATCGTGGTCAGGAAGAGCGCCCATAGCCCGATCAGCAGAGATATTAGAATAGTCACAACAACCGCTGAACCAGTCTTTTTCCATCGATCCACGAGCATACTGAACAAAAACATCAAACCTGGGACCATGGCTAAATAATTCGTTGTAGCCGTTCGGACCACAATGAGATTCGTTATGAGAATGGTCATTGCTGCTGTCCATTGGAACCATCGATCATCTTTTCGCAAAGCAAGGATCCACTCCCAGAACATATACAACACGAAGATAACTATGCCGGCCAGATTAATCCACGATGAAAACATGGGAAAGAGGTCAGCGATGATGGCGACAGGGGGACGAGCTGGGGAATAGTCTGGATAGGTGAGCACTTGGCGAATCCATTGTAAAGGCCAGTCTGGCATAAGGAGGACCGATATTCCGATGATAAAACCGAAGGATCCTGCAGACCACAGGATTAAAGACCATCGCCTCTTTGAGACCGCCCATAAAATAACAAAGGGAATGAAAAGGAAGGACATTTGAGGCTTTGAAATCGATAACGCAAGAAGTATTCCGGCTAACCCATCCTGTTTCTGCTGGATTGCCAGAAGAGAACCGGCCATTAATAAAGCTTCAAAAACTGCAAATTGTCCCAGGATAACCGCTCGAAATCCATGATACCAAAGCACAGAAAATACGAGCAGAAAGACCATCATAAACCTGGAAGGTTTCCATCCTGAAAGACGTATTCCAATCCAGGTCAGAAGAGGCAAACCGATTTCCAGAAGTGTCATCCATATCGTTCTTGCGATGGTATAGGGTATAAGACCAAAAGGTCCAAAGAAGATCATCGCGGGGAGTGGGTATACAAAATGGGCGATATCCTCTCCATCTTCAGGACGGGCGGGTCGACCATATATGATCTCTTGTGAACGCAGACTTACTTCCGGATCATAAGGACTCAATCCATCAACCAGCCAAGATTTCGCACCCATCCATCTAGCCAGAAAGTCGTTCCCCCCTGGTTCTCGAAGTACAAATTGATAGTTTGTGTAATATAAAACACCGAGGATCGTGACTGCCAAAAGTATAATTAAGATACGGATCCAAGCTGGGAAAGAAGGGCGCAATCTTCACCTCACGACATCGAGTTTCAATCTGCATTCACGCTTACGTGCATCATCCAAGAAATTTTCCTCACCGAGTATACTTCCGTGCCTAGTACTCAGCAATAACCCGATGCTGATCGTAGATTTAGAAACCAAGTAAACGATAAATTACAGATCCCCACCAACTGACGAATACAATGGTCGCCTCCCAGCCTTTAAGAAGGGATGCCAGAGCCATCCATGGTCCTAATAAGGACGAGGTTGCGGCATAAGGCGAAAGAAAAGGAGAGGCCGCAATCAGGAACCGCTCATCCTTACGCCGGATACCCAATAGTAATATTCCAATCCCTGCTGGAACCTGAAAAGGCCAGAGACCTATCCAGAGATTATGGGCTGCATCGATGAAGGGTGTCGGTTGTTGAATAATTTTCAGCGGCCAGAACCCGAAGAAGGGTAAGGTCAGTAAGAAGAACAGAACCGCGATCCCAACAGCCTTAATGATTCTCTCTCTTCCAACACCCAATACTAAACCAACCGCAACTTGTGGTTTCGTTGCTGCAACGACTAACCATGTTTCCTTGGGCAACAACAAGCCTGCAATCACAAGGGCATCGATCTCACCATGCAACAATAAGTAAAAGGTCGCGGGTGACATGAGCACAAGAACGGTTTTCCAAGGCCCTATCTGCCAGGATCGGCATACTAAGACGATCAATACCAAGCTTGTGACACATAGGATCGACCATCCCCATTGAAAGGGCAACAGACCCAGCGGGATCAAGAGGACCGCTAGCCAAGGTGGATTGGAGTAATAAGCATGGGTAACCCGCTCACCATATAAAGGCGTCCCAGTAAGGACCCTTTCCGATGCGCCTTTGAAGGTTTCCCAATCATCGCCTACACCGGCTGGGATAGGGACAAGTGCAAAGACAGTTACAAGAAAACCCAATACCAAGATTCCTAAAAGGGTTTCTTTTGAGAAACGGCCCATGATGCCTCTCAACGTATTACCACTTGACCTCATCATTTGACGAAATTGCCCAATTGGACTCACGGATTGGTTGGGCGCCTCCTTAAAATAACTGCTTGTTCATCTTGAAATTCAACGACCCACCCCTCATGGATCATTACATTTACAAGCGGAGCCTTCGTTTCTAGCAAAGCAAGTTGAATCTCCCACTGATCCAGGAACTCTTCCCATTCCGGTTCAGCCAACCAAGTACGAATGTATTCATCCAGGATCTCATCCTTAAATAGATCCGTTCTACCATCCACAAAACTTAGATACTCAGGATAGAGATCCCACAAAATATAAGCACCCCAGTTATAAGAATTGAAAATAGGACCGGGTGGTTTATTTTCGTGGATGTACTCGAATGCATCTAAAGGAATCAGATCGCCAACGTGATCGATATTCTCCTGATCTGGAAGTTGTAGCGAAATTTGAAGGAGCGCCGCAAAGGAGATGAGAACTGCCAGGATAAGATTGATCCAATTGGCCAAGCGCTTAGGTAGTTCCTCACGTGAACGAAAACGCTCGAAGATCGGTTGTAATCCGGTAACAAGATGGCGGGACAAGATTGGAGCTGCTGTCAAAGCGAATAAACTTACATTCCGAACCGCGAGAAGGCTCATGTAACCGAATAATCCCACGATGAGGAAGTCTCTTACCTCTCGTTTTCGGCCAGATATGGCCATCGCGAATAAGGTTAAGAACAATAACAGAATAAAAGGTTGTACTTCCGTTGATTGAAAATTGGGAGGTTGCCACTCTGCGATGTACTCTCGTAATGTTCCAATTGATAGGGTCTTAAAAGGATAGTACAGGATCTTGGGACCCAGGGGATTAATCATGGAAGTAATAAGACTACCCAACCCCACCGTGCCTAACGTTGATAAGTACCGCTTTCGACTCTGCCAGGTCTCTGCTAAAGGCTGTGAGGATACGAGTTTAGCCAGGAGCATGTCGGCTATGTCACTCACAAAGTACAGTCCTATTAAAAGGAAGCCCACTGCAAAGCCTCCGTGAATATTTGCCCAGAAGGCCATTAGAATGGGCATCCACCAAATTCGTTTTAAATTTCCTTTCCTGGCAGCTTCTAAAAGGTAAATGGATATTCCAGTTAAGGTAAACGTGATGATTTGAGGTCTCGCGGACCAATACAATCCAGACGCAGCTGCTGCGAGAAGGATGACGGAGGCTTTAAGAAGTCCCGGCCCTTCAAGCGCTGCCCATAAGAAGACAAATGCGATGAATACCATCATGGCAGTAAAAATATTTAGTCCCGCGAAACTGAATTGATTAAAAAGGAAGTACAGGATGATTTGTGCAATCCAACCAGGATATTCCCAGGTTTGACCTTGTCGAGTCAAAGAGAAAGGATCTGTCCTTAGAAGCTCTCCATTTTCAAGCATCCAAGCACCCGAACGTAAATGCCACCAACTATCTGTATCCACAGACGGTTGGGCAGCCATTGTAAAAACAGCCAACAATGTCAGGAATGGCACTAATCGATTGAAACGCACTCTAGAACTCCCTTACTCAGAACGCGAATCGTACATAACCATACAGCGTTATTCTGCATATGCAACTATGATCCATCAGGAATGATTTCATCAAGATCCAACTCCCTTGGTCGTACAGCTTCCGATAATCCATAGAAAACATGGTAATTGCCAATCCATTTTTCATCCCATGATACCCCTAACGATCGAAATCCATCTCGCAACACGTCATCCAATGCTGGATGGTTAGTGGTGATGTATGCCACTTTTTCACTTTCCTCTACCAGGGTGTTATAAGGCAAGTAGCGGTTATCTCTCGTTGTGTAACGGAAATCTTGCTGATAGGGCAAACGTGGAACGAAGATCAGCTTCTCCTCTGATTGAAAAGCCAAGGGATAAGCTACCCAGTAGTTTGTGTATCCCCGTCGTTCCCCCTCCTTTTCTAAAAATGCAATCAATGGTTCATCAAAACGATGATCGATCCAAGTTACGGGGTCAAATTGCGTGGTTAATCCGGGCGGGTAATTCCTTGCCGCTTCGACCGTACTCCAGAGGTTGAAGGTCAGAAGGAAGAGAATCAATGCATAGATCCATTTTCCTAGATGAGTTTGTTTGTGTAAATTCGAGCAGAATTCTGCTGCGAATATAGCTAGCGGAATGGTGAATGGTAAAAAATAACGTCCAGATGGATCCGCACCAAAGGGTGTGAAAATGAATCCCAATAGGAGGGTTGCTAGGATACCGAACAGGATCCACCTACCTACCGATGCATCATCTCTCTTGTTAAGATTCCGAAGGGCAAAGGCGAATACGATCAACCAAAATCCAAGGGCTAGTGGAAGGAGGGGTTTCGCTAACCATCGGATCTCCCAGGGTGGTCTCAAGCCCATGATAACTGTAGTACCAAACAACAGGAAATTGTACGCATGCGAAAGGATCGCCATTCCTAAATTCGATGGACTTGCACCAGAGATTGCAGAGCCAAAGAGTTCTTCAATCAATGGAGAAAAGCCATTGGTAATTGCGTAAAGGAACCATGGAAATAATCCTATAACCAGAAAAATCCCTGCGTATGAAAGGTCCTTGAAGCGTTGGGCTTTCCTCTTGTCCATGATCGAAACATAAAGAATTAGAAATGCCGTAGGAACAACATAAACGAGGATGAGACCAAATGCCCAAATGCCTAATCCAGTTAAGAATCCCCAAAGGATGTACCAGATCCGTTTTGAATTTTCATGAACTTTTAAGGCAGCGATCAAGAGGACATTACCAATCAGGAGAATCTCTCCATAACCACCCAAAGAAACCGTTGTATAAAGAGTCGTATTCACATTGGGAATGGCTACGAGTATGGCGGCGATCAAACCTACTTGATCTGAACGAAAAATCTGCCGCCCTAAATATCCTGTGGTCACTACAGTACCGGCAAAGAGCAGGATTTGCACGACTCGGATTAGGATCACATGAGGGCCAAAAAGCGCAAAAACAGCTGCAACAAGGCTAGCATCCAGGGTGCCCATGTAGGCTTGTCCATAGAAAAAAATTTGCCATTCTCCTCTGAGAAAGTGCCGCGCCAGCAAACCAACAATGGCCTCATCAGCGTTGAAAGGAATCACATCAACCAACAGTAAGGCTACTTTCAGTAATATTGAGGAAAGGACAATGACGATCATCCAGATCGCGTATGTGTTCCATTTAGCGAATATGCGCTTTCGGAGAGTTTCCTGCATCAGTATAATCCCAGCGTGCGTGGAAATACTCTTCGATACATAACCATAGCAATCATCCTTGTTGCTCTATTGGCTCGCCTGATTCCTGGGCCGCGAACGATTGATGACGCCTACATCACATTCCGATATGCCCGGAATATCTTGCAAAGCCAGGGGATGGTCTACAACCTTGGCCAACGAGTGCTTGGTACAACCACTCCCCTTTACACACTTCTGATGGCTTTCTTGGGTGTGTTTCTGGGAGGGGCTGATGCACCATTCCCCTGGATCGCTCTCGTCATCAACGCAATAGCCGACAGTTTCACTTGTCTGTTGTTGATACACCTCGGTCGACGTTTCAGACGCCAGCGGGTGGGCTTCGTCGTCGCAGCCTTATGGGCAATCGCTCCCATGTCTGTCAGCTTTGCTATCGGTGGCATGGAGACCAGTGTTTTTATTGCCTTAATGACGGGCACATTTTACTTCTATTCTGAAGACAGGCTAGTCCCCGCAGCATTCTTAGCTAGCTTAAGTTTGGTTACACGCCCAGACAGCTTACTTTTCATCTTGCCTTTAGTCCTCGATCGGCTTCGGCGGATTACTCCCTGGCCTCAGATCAATCCAAATCCTGCACCCATCACAACCCTTGAGGTTTCAGCATTCATTCTCCCCGCACTTCTGTGGTTCAGTTTTGCAACACTCTATTATGGGAATCCACTCCCCAATTCTCTTTCCGCAAAACTTGTCGCCTACAATTTAAATGGAAAAGAAACTTTCATTCGACTTTTACAACACTATTCCACCCCATTCTTTGGGCACCTTATGTTAGGGAATCTATGGAATGGTTTGGGTTTTTTTCTGTACTTTATGCTCTATCTCCTAGGCTCTATCCGAGCCTTCCGAAGTTGGAGAAGCTCTTGGGCGATATTTATTTTTCCATTAACCTATTTCGTCGCGTATTCAATAGCCAACCCTCTCCTCTTCCGTTGGTATCTTGCTCCCCCACTCCCCATTTATTTCCTCGGGATCCTGATGGGCTTGGATTTTGTCTTCACAGATCTTAAGATTCCAAAAGGTTTTTATCTGGCTTCAAGCATTCTCATCCTGTTCACACTAAACGCATGGACCCTTAAGCCTGATCATGGACCGTCACAACCCGCTCCAGAGATGGCATTTATCCGTCTTGAACTGCTCTATGAGAAGGTAGGGAAGGACCTTAAACAAACCATTGATGAAGGGCAGGTCGTGGCTGCTGGTGATATTGGTGCTATCGGTTATTTCACGGAGGCTAGGATCCTCGATGCGGTTGGGCTGGTAACCCCGGTCGCTACGAAGTATTACCCTTTACCAGAATCATCCTACATTATTAACTTCGCAATCTCCTCTGATCTTATCGTAGAGCAGTTACCCGACTACCTCGTGATCCTGGAAATTTATGGACGAAATACATTGTTGAAAGATCCAGACTTCAATGCCATCTACACTCTGATGAAGCGGTATACAACAGATCTATATGGAAGCAAGGATATGTTGGTCTTCATGAAGGAGACAGGGGAGTGACTCGTATTCGATCTATAGACCTCGCGGCGGCTATGGTTGTTGTTCTCCTGGGAGTATTGTTTTTCTCAAATATCTCCCAAATCCCATTTCATCCGGATGAGGCTTCCTTACTTTTCCAGAGCAGAGATTTTGAAGCATGGTTACGTGATCCCCTTGAGCTCTCCTTCAACCCAAATCGAATGGAAGATGTCGCTCAAATCTACCGCATCCTCAACCCACCTTTACCGAAATATATCCTGGCGATGGGAAGGAGCTTTGCAGGTTTTGGTCCGGAACAGGTCTCTATTGACTGGGATTGGGCCTTGACGTGGGAAGAAAATGCTATCGCGGGCGCACTTCCAGCCTCCGATTTGCGCAACGCTCCCCGGGTTGCGAGCACCATCATGGTCGTTCTTTCCCTTGCTATCATCTACTTATGTGGAAAAAGGATCCATAGCCCTGCGCTGGGATTAATTGCAACCCTCCTCCTTGGTATACATGCTCTCGTGCTCCTTCATGGTCGTCGATCAATGGCTGAGGGTACCTTGTTATTTGGGATCTCTCTCGCCCTCTTGGGTATCTTTGAAGGCGATAAAAAACCATGGTTTGCTGGATTGGGAAGTGCAATTGCAGTATGCTCGAAACTCTCTGCCGGTGCACTTCTTCCAATTGCTCTTGTTTCTGTTCTTCCCTTCCTTTCGAATGAAATCCCGTCTAGCGCTCGACAGGCCCAGGGAAAAACTTCGTTTCTCTTAAAGTCCGCTTCACGAACTCAGGGAAAAACTTCGTTTTTCTTAAAGTTCACTTCACGAATTCAGCCACCAGCAGAATTTTTGAAGATGACCCTGCGGAGAACTATACGTAACGTAATTGTCTTCGTACTGTCCTTTGTTATCGTTTATACACTTTTGAGTCCGCTAATATGGAAAAACCCATTCCAAGCCATTCAAGCCCAATGGATGGAACGGAAGCATTTCCTTCAAACCATGATAGATGAGTTCGAGCAACTCGCACCGGACCAAGTGCTTGATGACCCAACAGAACGTGTTGGCGTGCTCATCACACATTTGTTTATCCACGAACCGCAATTCGCTGAGGTTGGGAATTATTCAGAGGCAACATCCGCATCCGAGAAAGATTATTCAAACTCTCTCTTCTTCTCCTTATTTCGAGGTTATTTTTGGGGAAGTCTATTCTTTACGATCACTCTCCTGGGAGTAGCATTTTGGCTCTTGGATTTCAGAAATCTGGATAAGGAAAGGAAACGCATAACCTTGCTTCTGTTTTTTGCATCCCTGGCACTCCTGATCGCTTTGATCTGGGCAATTCCGCTTCCCTTCCAACGGTATTATGTTCCTCTTCTCCCAATCACAATTTTATGGCTTGCTCTGGGATTCGTTCACTCCTTGCAATTAATCAAAAAGGCCATCTCTAACTTGAGATGGCCTATAAATGAAACAAAATAAAATTCATTCCCTCAGATAATCTACAAGCTTCCTGCGATGTCCTGGATGCCGAAGTCTGCTTAATGCCTGGGCCTCGATTTGGCGCACACGCTCCCGAGTAACCCCCATCTTCCGTCCAACTTCTTCAAGCGTATAACTTTGACCATCCAGGAGGCCATATCTAAGCTGAAGGATCCTAACCTCCCTAGGAGGAAGCGAATTGAGAACTTCTTTCAGGTGTTCTTGAAGCAGATTTTGGGTAACTGCTTCAACTGGAGCAGGAGATTCCTCATCCTGGATGAAATCTGCAAGGACGGAGTCTTCTTCTTCATCCGTAGGCGTTTCTAAAGATAATGGGCGTCGTGCAACCTGGATCATATTTTCAACTTTTTTCGGCGGCACACCCAATAAATCCGCCATTTCCTCTGTGGTTGGATCTCGTCCTAATTTCTGGGTAAGTTGATGGGAAACACGGAGTAATTTGTTGATCTGATCTCCCATGTGAACGGGGACACGGATAGTCCGGCCCTGATCAGCTATGGCACGAGTGACAGCCTGGCGAATCCACCAAGTAGCATAGGTTGAGAACTTATGACCCCTGCGGTAATCGAATTTCTTAGCGGCTCGAATCAACCCGATATTCCCTTCCTGAATCAAATCAAGGAAGGGTACGCCCCGACCCATGTATTTCTTTGCAACACTAATGACAAGCCGCGAATTGGCGGTGATGAGGTGTTCACGCGCAGCCCATCCATCTTCGATGGATAAACGTAGTTCCTTCTTCCGGTTATCACTAACCAGGCTACGGGCTAATTCCTCCCTTGCCATCCGGCCATTTTCAATTCTTTTGGCAAGGTCAACTTCCTCTTCAGCAGTTAATAGCGGAACACGTCCAACTTCTTTAAGATAAAGCCCCACGGTATCATCAGCATCAACAGTAGAGAGGTGGTTTTCTTCCTCCTCAGCAATACTGGCTAGTTCGTCTTCTGATATTTTCTCCCCCGGTTGATCTTCGTCCGGAGCTTCGTCTCTGTAAGGAATTTCAGCAGCGAGTAATGCCGCGTAAGCCTCTTCGAGTTGATCAATCTCCCGTTCGGCTTCTGGGAATACCAGGAGAATGTCATCAATAGTAACAAAACCCTTCTCGCTACCAATTTCGATGAGTTTCCGAATTGCTAGTGTTTTTTGTTCTTTGAACGATCCCTCACCCATTAGGTCAGCTTGTAAGGAATCTCCAAAGTCCGATCGTGGGTGATCGGAGTATCCATTTGATCGTCGTTTTTCTCGTCTTTTAGTCATTAACTCTCACAGCATATAGCGAAACTATAGGAATTTCAATAACGAATCTCATCCACTTGGTAGGTTCGCAATTTTGAATATCATATGTTACTTATATTAACAACACACAAACACACAAAAGGATCTACAAATACCTAAAATAAAGTTTGAATTAGGGAACCTCTGGCTCCATAATTGTCTGAGTTCCCTCCGGCTCAGGAGTAAGCAACAATTCCATACCAACGAGTTCCATAACTGAGTCTACATCAATTTTGTTAATAAGTAGAACTTCATAGGTGTTCGGCACAATTGTATATGTTTGGTTTCCTGTGGGTGAGTCCTCGCCCACCAACAAAATTTGTATTTCTCCATCTTGTGTGAACAGCGTGATCAGTCCTTTAGGTTCATCGAGTCCGTATTGTGCCAAGCCTCCTTCTGTTAGGATTTTTCGGTTTACAATCGGCATTGTAAGCCAAGTCAAGGCTTGTTCCACTCTCTCCGCATCCACTTGCCCTTCTTGCGGAGCAATTTCTATCCATTTACCTTCTATAGTCTTTTGAAGTTCAAGAGTCTCACCTAGTTCATAACTTGCAATGGTCACACTCTCAATCTCTGTGAGAGAGATGTTCCAAGGCGATTCTGGTAAAGCAGTTGGATCTTTGGATTCCTCAGGAATTCGAGAACGGTTCCAATAAATCACAAACCCCAGAAGAAAAATAAATACAACTATCGTGATCCAAGTGGAGCGCCGTATCATCCCTCATCTCCTATTCGCGTTTCCTTCGCTGCCACCATGTCGACACACCAGCAACAACTACCACTCCCGGGATCAGCACAATCGTGATCAAGAACACCATACCCACAACTTGATTCGTTGGAGGTAATACATAGCGGCTTGTAGTTTCCTTTGGAGTAAGGTTGATAAATTGCTCCTCTCCAACGATCCAATCGATGCTATACAAGAATAAGTCACGATTCCCGTATTGGTAGAAGAACAAATTCGTGACAAAATCTGAATCTCCAAACACCAGGATCCGTGAATTTTGAACAGAATCCTCCGCGCTGACGATTAAAGGTAAGGGTCCACCTTCTTCTATATCCTCATTGAATTCCACCTGCCCCTGCTCTTCGATGGCTTTCCAATCTGTCTCGCCCCAGGACCTTTCGCCTGTTAATACCAGCTCTGTTCTTGTTATGGTCGGTACTTGATTGTCTAAAACCTTTAGGCTCCTTACCGTTGGGAAATACGAGTAGAGATTTCCCATATTCTTTGTAATTGGGTGGTCAGCGTAGTAGGTGGAGACTCCGTAAAAGGGTTGATTTGAACTCATATCGACAACAATATTATTAACAGCATCAATACCCCATTCCGCCCTTAAGTAATTCTCAAGAAGATTAGTTTCAATTTCCTCCGCGGCGGGTGGCATGGGTTCAAAAAGGACGATCAAAGATCCGGCCTCTTGCATGTAATCAGAAATAAGCTCAACCTCTGTTTCTAAAAACTGAGCCATGGGTACACCAATGACTAGGGCAGATGCATCCTCCGGTACATTTCCCTCTGAGAGGAGATTCAGATTCTCAAATTGATAATTTTTCGATTCCAATGATCGGGCTAATTCACTGAAACCAAATTCATCCGTCCCGTTTATGTCTCGCTCCCCATGTCCAACGACGAAATACAACTTATGTTCTTGTGGGTTAAGGACTCTGTACAAAGCTGCGGTGATCTCTTCTTCAGAGACAATATCTACTACTTCTGAAGTTTCCCCCATCGTTATGACAAGCGAACCATCCCGAATGACATTAAATTGCTGTGCCATAATAGGATCTTCATCTGGATCAATGAATTCGTAATCCAACCTACCCTTACTGTTTAAATGATATTGATCCAGGAGCGGTCGTACGTTTTCCCTTGAGGAAAACATATTGACACTGTAAAAGCCAAAGATCTTCACCTGTTCTTCTAATTCATCAAGGATTTGTATCGTTTCAGGGGAAAGACTGTAAAGCTTATCTTCAGTTAGATCCAACTTGATCGGATTGGCAAACACTATAAAATTCAAAACAGCTAATATGCCCACAAAGGCAAGTGAGAAAAGCACAGCATTACTTCCATAGCGTGCTTGCCGACCCGTTATGGCTTTCCGAACCCGTTCGGGATCTGCCAAGACACCTAGCATTAGAGCGATGATCGCCATGATTAGCGCGATGCGGATCAAAACATCAAACTCGCGATTCAAGACATACCAGGCTCCAGCAGCCATAAGAATTGCAACACAAACCCAGTAAGCAATGGTAGCGAGATGACTTCTTCGGATCTTCATCGCCACCTCCGCGCTTCAATCACACGGGTTCCCAAGAATAAAGCTAAGGCGGTTAAACTTAAGTAGTAAAGCAAGTCCGCAATATCAAGAATTCCAATGAAAAGGTTATCGTAATATTGATCTACAAAGCTAAGACTACGGGCAATCTCACTCCCCGTCCCAACTCCACTTCCAAAACCGCCAACAATCCATAATCCCAACATGACAGCAAGCGTCGTAAAGAACGCCGCAACTGAACTCGTAAATAAAGAAGAGATAAATACCCCAATTGCGATTAATGAACTAACCATCGCAAGGAGACCTAAATACGCAGAAACGAGCACGCCCTGATCGATTCCTGGATCTGTCATCTGGTTGATGATAATTGGATAAATCCAGGTAACTGCAATCAGGAGGAACATGAAGGCAAAGGATCCCAACCATTTTCCTACGATAAGTTCCCAATCGCGCACTGGACTTGTCAAGACAAGCTCAATCGTCCCCATACGATTTTCATCCGCCAAAAGACGCATCGTAATCGCAGGAGTTGCAAAGAGCAAAATAGTAATCAATGGATTGATCACAATTCGACCATCCGGAGGAATTTGTCCGCCGCGCATACCCACATCAATGTTTAAAAAGAAAATGATGCCCAAGATTAAAAATATTGCGGTTGCCACTGCATAGGCTACAGGTGAAACAAAGTAATGCCGCAATTCCCGCCATCCAATGGTGATCACATTTCTCATGATCTACTCCGCCTGTTCCAACCCAGGATCTTCTCTCGTTAGTTGAAGGAAGATTTCCTCTAAACTTAGCCCAGCAGGACGTAATTCAAGAAGATCGATGCCAGCCTTGACGATCTTCTCCGCAACTTTCGGTCGAATATCCTCTCCGGGTTTGCTTCTAACCTGCACCTCACCCTCCTCTTCCCCGAGGACAACCTCTAGTACACCAGGCAGAGATCGGATCAATTCTGACAAGGACTCATTCTTTGCTGAAGCGCGAACGATTAACAAATCTACGCCCGAAATCTGTGCCTGTAAGTTCGCGGGGGAATCTTCAGCAACCAATTGACCATGATTGATGATGATCACTCTATCACAAACCTGTTGAGCCTCTGAGAGAATGTGGGTGGAAAGGAGTATTGTCCGATCCTTGCCTAAGGACTGTATTAAATGGCGAACTTCGATGATTTGAGCTGGATCAAGACCGATCGTTGGCTCATCGAGAATCAAAACCTCTGGCTTATGCAGCAATGCTTGTGCCAATCCAACCCGTTGTTTCAGACCTTTTGATAAATTCCCAATAAAGCTTTCATACCGATCTTCAAGGTGAACCTCCTCGACGATCTCATCAATCCTATCCTCAAGCATGGGAACTCGCCGCAAGGACCCCATAAATTGAAGGTAATCTCTAACCGACATCTCTGGGTAAAGCGGAACTGTCTCCGGCAAGTATCCAATTCTTCGTCGAACATCCAGGGATTGATCTACAACATCATATCCTGCAATGCGTGCTGTACCCTCTGTGGGAGGCATATACCCTGTAAGAATACGCATCGTTGTTGTCTTACCGGCAGCATTTGGCCCCAGAAAACCTAAGATTTCACCGCGCCTGGCATTGAAGGTGATATCCTGAATGGCAAGATGTCTGCCATAATACTTGGTCAAGCCTTCGACTTCAATCATCATTTTTCCTAGAATTCTTGCTGCTTTGGATGTGAGGAGAAAGCACTGCACTCAAAATCTCTATCATCTTGTGCTAACATCCTTCCCATCCCCCAAGAAAAGACTATACAGAAAAAAAGGGGTCGGAGTCAATACCTTTCTCTTACCTTAATAAAATATTCATATTGTCACATTTTTCCTCCATTCACAATTCGATGGACTGAACGGGTGCGTTTCACGAAAGTCGGCAAATTTACCTCCAGCATACGGAGAGGAGAGAGGTTTGGAGCTTATCGTAAATAGGGAAGAAATTTTCACCATGGCACAAAACTGGCCTCCAACCTGGATAGTCCGTTTTCCACAAAACGTCCAGGAGGAGGCCATGTTTGAGTTTATCTCGATG
>Ga0180437_10006675_pt1 | contig 15274 bp, 6 predicted proteins | sample SS_ome_4_FD_132410 | JGI IMG/M metagenome (GOLD analysis project Ga0180437, IMG submission 132410) | Hypersaline lake sediment archaeal communities from the Salton Sea, California, USA - SS_3_D_1 metaG | ecosystem: Environmental > Aquatic > Non-marine Saline and Alkaline > Hypersaline > Sediment...
CATTGTGGCCCAAGAACTCGGCCAATGGAAGGGGGCGCGGCAGCCTTTCCCTGGGGCGATGACCGGGCGGCTGAATGCGCCTACAGGCTGCTTTTCCCCAAAAGAGACACCTTAAGGCCGCATAGGTGCTTAATTTAGCGTATAGGCTCGGTTAACTAACGCGGCCTTAACTGGACTTACGTCATCTGAGGCCGTCGCGGGGTGGATGCAAGGTGTTGGCGGGCAATCGGTTCGGGCGAGCGGTCGGGCCGGCGAGTTGGCGTAAGTCGGTGCGCGCACTTGGCCCAATTTCCGGGGGTGTACGAAATCCGACATAACTCGCGGCGGCGGCGTGACTTAAGTACAAAATCCAGGCTCCTTTGTTCCCTCTCGGGGTAAATCCGTGATCTGTCCATATGTATATTATACCAAACCTAACCCCAAACCACAAGCCAACTTATTGGCCACCGGCAGCCTGCCGGAAAACCACGCCGGTACAAGGGGGCTACGATAAACCGGCTTCCGGCCGATTTCGGAGGAAAAACAGCGGAAGACAACCACGGAGGCACGGAGAATACGGAGAAGAGGTTGGGGATGGGTGGCCGACGATCGCTGTCGGAGGAAGAATGGGGCGAGCGTAATGTCCTTGACTTAAGAGAACCTCCGTGTCCTCCGTGACTCCGTGGTGAGCAATGGGTGGGGCAGAAAGGGACGGTCGGTTGGGATGGAGACAGAAGGGGACAGGTCTTTCGGGATGGAGGCGAAGGGGACAGTCCCATTTTCGCTCGTCCCGGTGGAGACAGAAGGGGACAGTCCCATTTTCGCTCGTCCCGGTGGAGACAGAAGGGGACAGTCCCATTTTCGCTGCGCGAAAATTGGGACAGTCCCCTCTCCAGGTCCTAACCTGGGAACTCGATCTTCTCTTCGTCGACCGCCTTGCGGAGTTTGCTCAGCGCCCGGGCTTCGATCTGGCGGATCCGCTCCTTGGTCACGCCCAACTCGGCGCCGACCTGCTTGAGCGTGCGGGGCTCGTGGCCGCGCTGCAGGCCGAAGCGGCGGACGATGATCCGCTGCTCCCGCTCGTCGAGCCGGTCCAGGATGCGGCCCACCTGCACCTCACGCTGCAACTGCGACGACTCCTGCTCGAACTGGTCGGTCCGGTCGTCCTCGGCCGAGGTGAACATCTCGGCGTGACTGGTGCGGAACCGGTCGCGCTGGCGGTGCTCGTCGGGGATGGTGCGGGCGAAGTTCTTCATGATCGCCCAGCTGGCGTAGGTGCTGAACTTGTTGCCCCGGGCGTAGTCGAACTTCTCCACCGCCCGCATCAGCGACATATTGCCGTCGCTGACCAGCTCGAAGAAGTTCTCCATCGGCCCCACGTGCCGCTTGGCGATGGAGACCACCAGCCGCAAGTTGGCCCGGATGATCTTGTTCTTGGTGGCCACCGCGTCGTCGTAGAGCCGCTCGATCTGGTCCATCAGGCTGCTCTTGGGGCGCGACGCGTCGAGCCGCTGGCGGAGCTTGCCCGCCTTGAACTTCAGGTAGTTCATCTTGCGGAACAGGTGGGCCTCCTGCTCGCGCGTCAACAGCGGCACCTCGTAAAGGCTGGCCAGGTAAGGCGGCAGGCCGCTGGGCAGGCGGGGCTTCTTGGTCGGCAGCTCGCTCTCGGGAGGCGGGCCCAAAACCTGCTTCTCCCGGCTCTTCTGCGACCACGCCCGGTGGAACTCGTCGTTGGGGATATGGTCCAACGGCAACTCCAGGATCCGGTGCGCCCGCATCTCGCCGATGATCCGGTAGATGCTCGTACGGGTGCGGCAGAAGGCGCGTGCCAGGTTCTCGACCGACTCGCCGCGGCGATACTGCTGGTAGACCTTCCGCTTGGTCTCCAGCCGCAAGGGGCCGTAGTTGTCGGGAAAGACGGCCAAATCGGGGTGTTCCTGGTCGAATTGCTTCAAGGTGTAGCGGATCGTTTCCGCACTGCGGCCCGTCTTCCGCGCCAGCCGCTTGGTGACGTCGGCGGGGCATCCGCCGGCACGGGCCAGGCGTCGGGCCCGCTCGATGATGGACATCCGCTCCTCGTCGCTGAGTTGGCTGAACTGCGCCCCGCGGCGGACCCGGTCGGGATTCTCGGTGACGAATCGATCCACGGAACTCTGCAGGAAGCCGACCCGCTTGCGGCCGTCGAATACGAACCGGCGGCTGATCAGGCCGTGGCGTCGCCAGCGAGAGATAGTCTTGGTGGAAACCTTGAACTTCTTGGCCAATTCGTCGACCGTCAGCACCCGTTCGCCGGCCGTCTCGGCGGGCACGTTGGCGGCGTCGGAGACGTCCTCGACGAACAGCCGCAGATCGTGGGTGGCCTCCTGTCCGGAGAGTTTCAAGTCGGGATAGGCCTCCGGGCGGAAATTGGTGATCCGGAAACAAACGTACTGGTAGGTGTAGGTCCGGGTGGGATCGAGTTCGGCCAGTAGCTTCTCGGCCTGATCGACCTGCTCGAGCTTCTTCTCTCGCGGCGCAAAACGGACCTGCTGGTCTCGAAGTTGTCGAATCGCTGGGTTTAGGTAGTCACTATGCATCTTTCACTCATTCTCCAGCGGGCCTGGAAGGAGAGCCGGCGGATCCTTCGCCGGCCCAAGCCCGCTTGCTTCTGTCCCCGTGGCCGTCACTGGCCAACCTGCTTTGGCAATCATACATAAGCTGCCAGGTTTCAACAGGGCCGGGCCGCAGGGGTCCGGCCAGCGTTGCATCTGCATTGCGGTCAGTAATCCTCCCCCCCGAGGGTGTTGACCTTGAGATTCCTGACGACTCCAGTCCCGTATTGTCCACATCCCGGCGCCGGCACCAATACGAATACGCACGCCGTTGGGTTCTGTCTCCTGTGTACGCAGTAAGATGCTCGGAGGCCCATGTAAAGTTCGCTTTGCGGCCGATTTTTGCCATATTCTTTATCTCGGTTGCGGCCGCCGCCCGTGTTGGTGTCTCGTTGTAAACCATTTGGTGTCCTTGTATTGAATTTAGACGGTAATTCCTGTCAAAAGGTTACAGGAATTCCTTTCCGAAGCCGACTTTTCCGGAAATGGAGTCCGATCGTTCCCAGACGGTTTGCCGTATGGGGCCGCCAAAGGCGGTTTCTGATGAGGACCGCACCCCCCATGGCTACGCACTGAGCCATACAACCGGAAGAACTGTCAGATTCCGTTGAACTTTGCCAACGGCTGAGGTCGATCTACCGACTACCGGGCAAACGGGGGGGAACTGCGCCTTTGCGGTCGCCCGCGTGCCGGCCGCCAGGCCTGCCCGGAAATCTAACCACCATGTTGGCCGATTTCGCACGGGTAACCCGCCATGAGAACGAACCACCTTCTATCTGTCGCAGTGATTCTGACCCTTCTGGCGGCCGCGTCTGGCCCGGCGTGGTCGGCCGAGGCGAAACCGAGCTGCCTGCTCCAAAGTAGCCGGAAACCGGGAGATACCGATCAGGTCGTGGTCCTGCTGGAGGTGGGCGGCGACGTGAGCGAGTTGGCCGAGAACAAGGTCCAAGAGATGAAGATGAGCGTCGTGTGCAATCTGCGCTACGACGAGAAGATGCTCGAAGTGCCCGGCGGTTCGGCCGATCGTCTGCGGTCGGTCCGTCATTACGATCAGGCGAATGCAGTCATCAAGATCGACGAGGACGGGATCAAACCGGCCTTGCGGTCCGAGCGACGGCTGATCGGCGTGCAGATCGATTTGCCCAAGGTAACGCTCTTTTCGCCCAAAGGTATGCTGACGCGCGATGAACTCGAACTGATCGATGTCTTGGGCAACAGCCTTTTGCTGGACGGATTGTTGCCAGAGGATCCGGTGGCGGTCGACGATAGCTGGAAGCACTCTCCGGAGATGATGGCCGCACTGTTGGGTCTGGACGCGGTGAGCCAAACCGACGTGGAAAGCAGGTTGCGCGAGCTGACGGACAGCGCGGCGCGCATGGAGATGAGCGGAAAGGTCGAGGGGGCATACGGAGGTGCTTCGACCGAAATCGAGCTGAAAGCCAAGTACCGCTTCGACCGCCGCAGTCAGCGGATCGACTGGATCGCCATGCTGGTGCAGGAGAAGCGGAGCATCGGCCACGTGGAATGGGGTGTGGACGCGGTTGCCCGGATTCAGGTTACGATCTCGCCACAGTCGAAAGCCCCCCAGCTTGCCGACACGGCTTTGGAGCAACTTCCCCTCAGCTCGACCGCCGAGTTGAACCGGTTGACCTACAAGTCGGCGAAAGGTTGGCAATTGACGCACGACCGATCCTGGTATGTAACCGGAGACCACTCCAATCTGACGATCTTGCGAATGCTCGACCGCGGGGAGTTGGTGGCCCAATGCAACATTTCGACGCTGCCGAAGCTGGCCCCGGACAAGACCGTGACCTTGACCGAATTCCAGCACGACGTCCAGAAGGCCTTGGGCAAGAGCTTCGGAGAATTCGTCGAGGCGGGTCAGTGGGCCGGTGAGGCCGACTACCGGGTATATCGGGTGGTCGTTCGAGGCGAGGTCTCGGAGGTGCCGATCCAGTGGTACTACTACCTGATCACTGACCGTCACGGCCGGCAAGCCGCTCCGGCATTCAGCGTGGGAGCCGACCTTGTGGAGCGGTTTGACGAGGCCGACCGAGAGCTGGTCCGCTCGCTTCGCTTTCTCGACCCTCAATTGGCCAGCAACGGCCAACGATAATCTGTGGGCCGGGCGCCGATTGTTTCAGAAAAAAAAGCCGCCGGCTTTCCTTGATCGGAAAGCGGCGGCCTTGAAATCAAACCTCCCGCTGATTGCGACCGGATGCGTCGCTGCGAGACGAGCGAGGGTCTGGCGTGCTACGAGCACCAGCCGTTGGTGACCCCGGCTAACGCTAAAGGGTTGGCACCTCCGTCGGAATACCAAGCGAGAGGCTCGATTCCTCTTCCCTTGAAGTCGTTCTGCAAGACATATCGGCAGTTTTCTCGAGTCACTTGCGACTGAATTGCCATGCTTGCAGATGATAGCCGGATCATTCAAGCGCGACGTACAAAACGTCTACTGATATTGTACCCTACGAAATCCCAGAATCCACCTTTCGTCCAACCCGAGCCGCATTCTAAGCCGGCAGCAATTATCGGGCCAATCCGCAACGAAGTGGTCACCGCCACGTGCCGCACGGACGCTTTGCCACTGACAGTGCGAAACCGACGAAAGCGCAAGCGGTTACGTCAATGCCCTCTTGCAGCTACAGAAAACTCTCCAACACGTCCGGCGGGGCCGGGCCGTAGGAGTGGGGTTCCATCGTGCAGGTTGCACGGCCTTGAGTCAGGCTCCGCATGGCGTTGGAGTAGCCGAAGAGATTAGCCAGCGGGGCATGGGCCTCGATGACCGTGCTTTTGCCCCGATTGTGGGTACGGGTGATGATTGCCCGGCGCTGCTGAAGATCGCTGACGATCACCCCCCGGGTTTCCTCCGGGGTGGTGACCTCTAAACGCATGATCGGCTCCAAGAGTACGATGCCGCCCTCGCGCAGTCCCTTGTCGAAGGCGTCGGCCGCGGCAATGCGGAAGGCCAACTCGTTGGACTCGGTTTCGTGAACCTTGCCGCCGAGGATGGAGATCTTCACTTGCATCAGCGGGAAGCCCAGACTGCCCCCGCCTTGGCCCTGCTCGGTGAGCACTTCGGAGACGGCCGAGAAGAACGGATCGGGTAACTCGTCGCTCGCAAAGCCGAAGACGGTGACCGGCGCGACCCCTCCGCTGAATGGCTCCATTCGGATGGTCACTCTTGCCGAGAGCTGCTGGCCGGCCACGGTGCGGTGGCACTCGCCAGTCACCTCCACCGCGTTCTGCACTGTTTCACGGTAACTTACCCGGGGATTGTGCACCTTGACGTTGAGCTTGAAGTCTCGCAACAGCCGGTGCTTGATCACCTCCAGGTGCAACTCGCCCATCCCGCTGATCAACGTCTGGCCGGTTTCCTCGCTTTCGCGGGCGAGGAACGTAGGGTCCTGACGCTTCATCATCTCCAGCACGTCGGCCAGCTTCTTCCGCTCGAGCGAGGTTTCCGGCTCGATGGCCATGGAAATGACGGTTTCGGGGAAGGAGATCGACTCGAGCAGCACGGGGGCTTTGGTCGCACACAAGGTATCGCCGGTAACCGAATGCCGCAACCCGATGACCCCGATGATATCGCCTGCCGCGACCCGCTCGACCTGCTCGCGGCGGTCGCACTGGATCCGCCACAGTTGCGGAACGTTTTCTTTCTTGTCCTTGCCGGGATTGTAGACTCGGGAGTTGGCTTTCAACTCGCCGGAATAGACCCGGACATAGTGCAGATCGCCGTGCCGGTCCGACTGGATCTTGAATACCAGACCACAGAAGGGTTCGGACGCATCGGGTTTTCGAGTTGCTTTGGCTTCCTTCTTGCCGGGACAGATACCTTCGACCGGCGGCATGTCGGCCGGACTGGGCAAATAGGCGGCCACCGCATCCAACACCGGCTGGACGCCGATCCCGTCCAACGCCGTTCCGCACAGCACCGGGCAGATCATGTTGTGCAAAGTGGCATCGCGGAGCACCTTGCGAATGAGTTCCTCGGAGACCGGCTCTTCTTCCAGCAATCGCGTCAGCAACTCGTCGTTGAAGTGCGAGAGTTCCTCGAGCATCTGCCCTCGCCACAGTTCGGCCTCTTCGCGAAACTCCTGCGGAATCTCCTCCGCCCGGACCTGTCCCTCCTTGGCTGTGTTGGTGAACGTGAGCATCTTCATGGAGATCAAGTCCAGCAGCCCGCGAAAGGCGTCGTCCAGATGCGGCGGGCCGGCGCCGACCGGTAGATTGATGGACACCGGATTGGCTCCCAGGCGTTCGCGGATCTCTTCCAGCGTGGCGTAATAGTCGGCCCCTTCGCGATCCATTTTGTTGATGAACGCGATCCGAGGCACGTGGTACTTGTCGGCCTGGTGCCAGACGGTTTCGCTCTGGGCTTCGACGCCCTCCCGAGCGCTGAAGACGACTACGCCGCCATCGAGCACCCGCAGGCTACGCTCCACCTCGGCGGTAAAATCGACGTGGCCTGGCGTGTCGATCAGATTGATGGTGACGTCTTTCCACGGGAAAGTCACACAGGCGGACATGATGGTGATGCCGCGCTGTTGCTCCTCTTGATCGTAGTCGGTATGGGTCGTCCCTTTATCGACCTCACCTACCCGATGGCTGAACCCGCAGTAGAACAGCATCCGCTCGGTCAAGGTCGTCTTGCCGGCGTCGATGTGGGCAATGATGCCGATGTTGCGGAGATTCTGGAGTTTGTCGGCCATCGCGGAAAGTCAAACGTTGGACGATCCCTTGTGCAAGTATGGAAAGGGAAAGGGGAAAAAGGCGGGAATATCAACGCACAAGATTGGGAGAGATTCGTTTGTTCCAGGACCAACAGCTCAACACTTCAAAGTCAGACACCAAGATCCATTCGTGCTTCTTCCTTTTCCCTCTTCCCCCTTTCCCGTCTTACCTTTTGGCACGCTTCCCATCTTACAAGCGCAAAAGAACGCCGCACCGGCAGGGGGGAACCGGCACGGCGCACAAAGAAAATCGGGTTTACCAGGCGAAGTGGGCGAACGCTTTGTTGGCCTCGGCCATACGGTGGACGTTTTCCCGCCGGGTCATGGCGGCCCCTTCGCGATTGTAGGCGGCCAGCAGTTCGTTGGCCAGCTTCTCGTGCGTGGGCCGCCCTTTCTTCTCGCGACAGGCCATCAGGATCCAACGGATCGCCAGCGACTGCTGCCGGTTCTTGTTCACCTGCATCGGCACCTGGTAAGAGGCACCACCGACGCGCTTCGAGCGGACCTCAATGTTCGGTTTGACGTTCTCTACCGCCTGGGTGAAGACGTCGATCGGCTCCGCGTCGGAGACTTTTTTTCCGATGATGTCCAGTGCGCCGTAGAAGACGCACTGCGCGGTGCTCTTCTTGCCGTCCCACATCAGGCAATTGATGAATTTGCTTGCCAAGAGCGACCCGTGGCGCGGGTCCCCAACGAGTTGTTTCTTGCTGGCAGTGATACGACCCATAATAACGCTCTATCGGTCCTCTGCTTGTGTCTGACTTACGTCGACTTTTTCGCCCCGTACCGGCTACGAGACTGCTTGCGATCTTCGACCCCCAGTGTATCCATCGACCCTCGGATCACCTGGTAGCGGACCCCGGGCAAATCCCGCACTCGGCCGCCGCGTACCAGCACGATCGAGTGTTCCTGGAGGCTGTGCCCCTCACCGGGAATATAGACGGTGACCTCCTTTCCGTTGGAGAGCCTCACGCGGGTGATCTTCCGCAAGGCCGAATTCGGCTTTTTCGGGGTCATGGTCTTGACCTGCAAGCACACCCCCCTTTTCTGTGGGCATCTATCCAAGACGGGCGCCTTGCTGAGCTTTCGCGGCGGCTTGCGGCGCTTGCGAACCAGTTGGTTGATCGTAGGCATGGGCACTCTCAAATCACTTCAAAGTCGTTTTCGAAGCTGGGAAACACTCAATTGTGCAAGATTTCGGCTCGCGGTCAAGGCCCTTGGGCGGTTCCACAAGCGAACTGAGCGACACTATTCTGCGGGGGGTGAGGGCTCCGGAGGGTCGCCGAACAAGTTTTCCAATGGACTGGGGATCGGCTCGGCTGGCGCCTGCTCCTCCACCGGGACGCCGCCACTTCCGTCGCCGGTTTGCCCGGCGGGCTCGGCAACCGGTTCCTGCGCCGGACCGTCCAGTAGTGGAAAGTGTCGCGAAAGCACGCTCTCCTTCTCCACGGCCAGCGCGTCCAGCGCCTGCGGCCGGATTCGAACCTCCGAATCCTGATAGCTACGGAAGCCGGTGCCGGCCGGCACCAAGTGGCCCAGGATCACATTTTCCTTCAAGCCAACCAGCGGATCGGTTTTGCCGGCCAGGGCCGCCTCGGTCAACACTTTGGTGGTTTCCTGGAAACTGGCCGCCGAGATGAAGCTGGAACTCTGAACGGCGGCCTTGGTGATCCCCAGTAGCTGGGTCGAAGCGGTGGCCGGTTTAGGTTTAGCGCCCTTGGCCGGATCGCCGCCAAGGGCCTCAATCTGGGCGTTGACCTGTTCGAGAGTCTCAACCGGAACGATGGCTCCTTCCTCGAAATCGCTGTCGCCGGGCTCCGTAATGCGGACACAATTGGCTAATTCCTCGTTGGCGGCGCGGAATTCGAACTTGTCCATCACGCTGCCGGGCAACAAGCCGGTGTTGCCGATCGTCTCGACGCGAACCTTCCGCAACATCTGAGCCACGATGATCTCGATATGCTTGTCGTTGATCTCGACGCGTTGGCTTCGGTAGACGTTCTGGATTTCCCGAGTCAGGTACTGCTGAACGGCCTCCTCGCCCGAAATCCGCAGGATGTCGTGCGGCACCAGCGGCCCATCGACCAGGGCTTCACCGGCCCGGACGAAGTTCCCAGCGTGGACGCGGAGGTGTTTGCCATGCGAGACGAGGTGTTCGCGTTCGATGCCGCTCTCGCTGCGGACGATGATGGTTCGCTTTCCACGTCGCTTCTCACCCAACAACTCGACCACGCCGTCGATTTCGGCGATCACGGCCGGCTCTTTGGGTTTTCGAGCCTCGAAGATTTCGGTGACCCGGGGCAAACCGCCAGTGATGTCCTGCGTGCCGGAAACCTCGCGCGGCGTCTTGGCCAGCAGCGTTCCGGCCGAGATCTGCTCTCCTTCCACGGCCTCGATGTGCGCCTTTTCGGGAAGATAGTAGAAGTCGAGGATCTTGCCGGTGGCGTCTTCCAGCACGACCTGCGGGTGCAAGTCACCTTTATGTTCCATGACCAGTTGCCGAACGTGGCCGCCGGGGTCTTTCTCAATCCGCATGGTTTCGCCTTCAATCACGTCTTCGTAGCGGACCTTTCCGCCCACTTCGGCGAGGATCGGGATGCTGTGCGGGTCCCACTGGCAGAGCACGGCCCCGGTGTCGACTTCCTGGTTCTCTTCGACGGTCAGGTTGGCCCCGGCAGGGATTTCGTACTTCTCCAGTTCACGACCTTTGGGATCGAGAATCAGGACTTCACCGTTTCGAGTGAGCACCACTTGCTGGCCTGCGTCGTTGCGGACGACTTTCATGCGCGTAAACTTGACCTGGCCGGCCTTCTTGGCCCTGATCTCACTCTCTTCGACGTCGCGGGCCGCCGTACCGCCGATATGGAAGGTCCGCATCGTCAGTTGGGTTCCCGGCTCGCCGATACTTTGAGCGGCGATGATTCCGACGGCCATTCCCTGCTCGACCAGGCTGCCGGTGGAGAGGTCCATGCCATAGCAGAGCGCACAGATACCCAATGGGGCGTCGCAGGTCATGGGGCTGCGGACCTGGATCTTCTCCAGGCCCATCTCCTCGATTTTTCGAGCGATATCGGCCGTGATCAACTCATTTTCGCGAACGATAACTTCGTCGGTAATGGGATTGACGATGTTGGCCCGGCTGACACGTCCGCGGATCGAGTCGGCCAGGCTTACCTCGACCTTCTCACCCCGGTAGATCACGCCCTTGGTGATTCCTTGGGTTGTACCGCAGTCGTGCCGCGTGACCACCACGTTCTGGGCGACGTCAGCCAGTTTCCGCGTCAGGTAGCCGGAGTCGGCCGTTTTCAGTGCCGTATCGGCCAAGCCCTTGCGGGCACCGTGCGTGGAGCTGAAGTATTCCAACACACTGAGGCCTTCGCGGAAGTTGGCCTTGATCGGCGTCTCGATAATCTTGCCCGACGGCTTGGCCATCAAACCTCGCATCCCGGCCAGTTGTCGGATCTGCTCCACGCCGCCGCGGGCGCCGGAGTGAGCCATCAGGAAGATCGGGTTGACGTAGCCGGGGAAACGCTGGTCGCTCTCCAACTCCTGCATCATTTCGCCGGTGATCTGTTCGCGGGCGTGCGTCCAGGCGTCGAGCACCTGGTTGTAGCGCTCGCCTTCAGTGATGATGCCGCGTTGGTAGAGCTTAAGGATGCGGATCACCGACTTCTCGGCGGCGGAGATGATCCTTGACTTATTGGGCGGGGTGATCAGGTCGTCAGTAGCGAAGCTCAACCCGCTGAGGGTGCTTTCGCGGAATCCCAATCGGTTCATCGTGTCCAACAGGTCGATGGTCGCCCGGCGTCCCAGGATTTCATAGCAGTCGGAAATGACGGCCGCCAGATCAGAGGAACGCAGCGGCGTGTTGTAGAAGGGCATGCCTTTAGGGAGCATGGAGTTGAAGACCACGCGTCCGACCGTGGTTTCCGTCAAGCCGCCGTCGGCGGTCTCCGGCTGGCCTTTGATTTCACGATCGCGCGGCAGCTTGACCTTGATTGCCGCATGCGTATCGACGACGCCCAGCGAGTAGGCCAGTTGCACCTCGTCGGTCGACGAGAACACCATGCCGTCACCCTTGCGATCGGGCAACGAAGTGGTCATGTAATAGCAGCCCATCACCACGTCCTGAGAAGGGCTGATGATCGGCGATCCATTGGCCGGGCTGAAAATATTGTTGGTCGACATCAGCAACGTATGGGCTTCCACCTGCGCTTCGATCGACAACGGCAAGTGGACTGCCATCTGGTCGCCGTCGAAGTCGGCGTTGAATCCCTTGCAGACCAGCGGGTGGAGCTTAATGGCGTTGCCTTCTACCAGAATCGGCTCGAAGGCTTGGATTCCCATGCGGTGCAAGGTGGGCGCGCGGTTCAGCAGCACGGGATGGTTCTGAATCACCTCTTCCAGGATGTCCCAGACCTCCTCGTCCTTCCGCTCCAACATTTTCTTGGCGCTTTTGATCGTGTCGGCGTGGCCCAGTTCCTTCAGGCGCCGGATGATGAACGGCTGGTATAATTCAAGGGCGATCTTCTTGGGCAGCCCGGTTTGGTGAAGGCGCAGCGAAGGCCCCACCACGATCACGCTTCGTGCGGAGTAGTCGACGCGTTTGCCCAGCAGGTTTTCCCGGAACCGACCCTGCTTGCCCTTGATCATGTCGGTCAACGATTTCAGCGGCCGGTTGCTCGAGCCCAGGACGGGCCGCTTGCAGCGATTGTTGTCGAACAGGGCATCGACCGACTGCTGCAGCATTCGCTTCTCGTTGCGGATAATCACTTCCGGTGCATTGAGGTCCACCAGCTTCTTCAACCGGTTGTTGCGATTGATGATCCGGCGGTAGAGGTCGTTCAGATCGCTGGTGGCGAAGTTCCCGGAGTCCAAGAGCACCAGCGGGCGCAAATCCGGGGGGATCACCGGGATCACGTCCAGCACCATCCACTCCGGCCGGTTATCACTGTCGCGGATCGCCTCGACGATTTTCAGCCGGTTGATCAGGTCCTTCCGCTTCTGCTTCGAGCCGGTCTCGGCCAGATCCACCCGCAGCTGGGCAGAAAGTTGCACCAAGTCCAGGCCGACCAGCAGCTTGCGGATCGCTTCGGCGCCCATATCGGCCTCGAAAGTACCGTCGGGATACTGGGCCCGGGCTGCACGATATTCCTCTTCGGTGAGCAACTGCTGAGGCTTCAGCGGCGTATCACCCGGGTCCGTGACCACGTAGTCCTGGAAGTAGATCACTTTCTCCAAGCTGGTCGTCTTCATGCTCAGCAGGGCGCCCAGGCGACTGGGCATGGCCTTGAAGAACCAGATGTGAACGACCGGGGCGGCCAATTCGATGTGCCCCATCCGCTTGCGGCGCACCCGGCTGTGCGTGATCTTCACCCCGCAGCGGTCGCAAATCATCCCCTTGTATTTCATCCCGCGATACTTGCCGCAGGAGCATTCCCAGTCCTTCTCCGGACCGAAAATCCGCTCGCAAAACAGCCCGTCCTTTTCGGGGCGGTACGTGCGGTAATTGATCGTCTCGGGCTTCTTGACCTCGCCGAACGACCAGCTACGAATGTCGTGCGGCCGGGCCAGAGAGATCTTGACCGAAGCGTAGTCGTTGATCCGGTCGTAAGTGCTTTCACCGATACTCACTGCTGGCGCTCCTTGTGATGGGCCGAAAGGATCAGCTTTTTTCGGGTGTTCATACGCGGGCTTTTTCGAGCTGCATGTTCAATCCCAGCCCGCGGATTTCGTTGGTCAATACGTCGAAGCTGGCAGGGGTGCCGGCTTCCAGAGTGTTTTCGCCTTTGACCATGGATTCGTAGATTTTGGTACGACCTTCAACGTCGTCGCTCTTGACGGTGAGTAACTCTTGGAGGATGTAGGCTGCCCCGTAGGCCTCCAACGCCCAGACCTCCATTTCCCCGAAGCGTTGTCCGCCGAAGCGGGCTTTTCCGCCCAGCGGCTGCTGGGTGATCAGTGAATAGGGGCCGGTGCTGCGGGCATGGACCTTGTCGTCGACCAGGTGGTGAAGCTTCATCATGTAGATGTATCCCACCGTGGAAAGCTGTTCGAATGGTTCGCCCGTTCGGCCGTCGTACAGTTGGGCCTTGCCGGAAGCCGGTAGCTCGGCTTCCTCCAGACACTGCTGGATGGCTTCCTCGTCGGCGCCGTCAAAGATCGGAGTGATAGCCTGGAATTCCAATTTGGCCCCGGCCCAGCCCAGGTGGGTCTCCAAAATCTGCCCCACGTTCATTCGACTGGGTACGCCCAGAGGATTCAACAAGATCTGCACGGGAGTTCCGTCCGCCAAGTGTGGCATGTCCTCTTTGGGGAGGATCTTTGCAATGACTCCCTTGTTTCCGTGCCGACCGGCCATCTTGTCGCCTACCGAAACCACGCGCTTGGCCGCCAGGTAAACCTTGACCATTTGCAGCACGCCGCTGCGCAACTCGTCGCCGCGCTTCATCGAGTTCAGTTGCCGATCCCGAGCGTCGATCGCCGCCTCCACGTTCGGCCAAAGGTTTTTGTGGATCTTCTCTACTTCGGCCCTTCGTTGGGGGCTGCGGATATCCAGGGCCTCCAGGTTAAAGCGCTGGGCTTGCTCGGTGACGAAGCGATGCTCCTGATCCTGGACCAGCGGGGTGCCGTCCTCATCGGTCAGTTTCTTCTTGAGCACCTCTTCGATCTGCCCTACCAGTTCACCGAAGGCGGCGGCAATCTTCGCATTCCCTTCGGTTTCGGCCTCCTTCAGGGCGTTCTCGAACTCCTTGCGTTCCTCTTCCGAGAGGCTCATCCGCCGAGAGAACTTCTGGGTGTCGATCACGATGCCTTCCACGCCGGACGGCACCTCCAGCGAGTCGTTCTTGACGTCCTCGCCGGCACGGCCGAAAATGGCGTGCAACAGCTTCTCCTCGGGAGTCAACTCGGTCTTCGACTTCGGCGAAACCTTGCCCACCAGGATATCGCCGGGACGAACGTATGTGCCAACCCGCACGATGCCGTTCTCGTCGAGATTGCGCAACATCTTCTCGCTGACGTTGGGGATGTCGCGGGTAAACTCCTCGCGGCCGAGCTTGGTTTCGCGGATTTCGATGTCGAACTCTTCGATATGGACCGAGGTATAGGTATCGTTTTCGACAAGCTCCTCGCTGATGATGATCGCGTCCTCGAAATTGAATCCGTCCCAGGCCATGAAGGCCACCAGCACGTTGCGCCCCAGAGCCAACTCGCCTTGGTGGGTCGCCGCACCATCCGCGATCACCTGGCCCTTTTCCACTTTCTCGCCCAGCGCGACGATCGGTTTCTGGTTCTGACAGGTCCGCTCGTTGAGCCCGACGAATTTTCTGAGGGGATAGACTTCGCTGCCGATCTCGATCCTTCTTGCATCGACGTAGGTCACGGTCCCCTTGCGGCGAGCGCAGATCGGCATACTGGAGTTTTGGGCGGCCTCCCTCTCCATGCCCGTGGCCACCAAGGGTGGCTCGGTGATCAACAAAGGCACGGCCTGGCGCTGCATGTTGGATCCCATCAGGGCCCGGTTCGCGTCGTCGTGTTCCAGGAACGGGATCAAGCCGGCCGAAACGCCCACCATTTGTGACGGCGCCACGTCAATATACTGGACTTGTTCGACCGGAATGAGTTCGAAATCGCCGTAGTGCCGGGCGATAATCGTGTCGCCGGCCAGGCGACCTTTCTCGATCAAGGCGTCGGCCGGAGCCAGATACGCCTCGTGCTCCTGGTCTGCACGAAGCCACTCGATCTCGTCGGTCAGCTTTCCATTCTTGACTTTCTGATACGGCGTGACCAGGAAGCCGTAGCCGTCCACTCCGGCGTAGATCGCCAGGCTGGAGATCAAGCCGATGTTAGTGCCTTCGGGAGTCTCGATGGGGCAAATCCTCCCGTAATGAGAGATGTGAACGTCGCGGACCTCGAAACCTGCCCGCTTCCGATTCAACCCGCCGGGACCCAACGCCGAAAGCCGCC
>Ga0180437_10006677_pt1 | contig 15270 bp, 16 predicted proteins | sample SS_ome_4_FD_132410 | JGI IMG/M metagenome (GOLD analysis project Ga0180437, IMG submission 132410) | Hypersaline lake sediment archaeal communities from the Salton Sea, California, USA - SS_3_D_1 metaG | ecosystem: Environmental > Aquatic > Non-marine Saline and Alkaline > Hypersaline >...
AGGTATGACCACACATGTGTTCTTTTCATCGCTCCTTCTCCTTCTTTTGTGCGGATATGGAATTCGAGTCTGTCAACTGCAATTGGCTGACGCACGACCTTCAGTAGGTTTGCTCGATAGACGTCACCTGCCTTTCAGTAGCGATTAGGACGCTGCTTGGGCTGACTTTGGGACTCGCCCCAATATTGGTAAAGAAGAAACTCTATGAACGAAAACAAGCGCAGAACTGTGGCTGAATTGCGGCCGCATCCTGTGCGGCCGCATCCTGTGCGGTTTCATCATCTATCTGGGAACTGGGGTTGGCTTTTCAGAAGGTGCCTCGGTAGGCAAGTAAGGCTACGTGTGTTAAGAATACCACACTTCTTTTCCTCACGCAATCACCCCTTACTATTTCACGGTGACTCCAACTCTCTCAGCCACTTGTCATACTGCTCGCGGCAATCCGGGCAGCGGGCGAGGTGTTTTTGCACCGCCTGTCGCATGCTTTCCAGGTCGGCTCCTTGGGCTGCCTCGTCGGCCAGGTAGTCCAGGATCGCGATACATTCGTCGCAGGTCAAGGGGGCGTCTGTTGAGGTCTGGGTCTTGAGCAGAATTTGCCAGAAGGTCACTCTGAATTCAATCCTATTTCACAGACGCCGGAGGGTTGGTCGAGTCTTACCCAAAACGAGTTGATACCTGTGTTGCGTTGATCTGCCCCTGTCATCGCCCAGCGGGGGGGACTCCTATGATCTTTGTCCGGGGGTGCGCAAGAAATCTTGCACCGCTTCTTCCACTTCCTGCGAGAGTTGCTCGTAAAGCTCCGGGTTGAAGGCCTTAAGTTCATTGCAGAACTCGCGCAGGGCAGCCACCTCGGTGTCCAGATCCGGGGCGTCGACGTCCTGGAGGGGGGGAGCTTCACCGCTATCGGCGGCGATGCGGTCCAGCAGATCGGCCCCAGCCTGGCGTAATACGCCCATCGCCAGGTCGCGCGTACTGGGCGTAGATGTCGTCTGGCGCAATTGCTCGAGGATAAGCTTTTCCAAATAGCCAGCGCCGACGTACAGGGTGCGCCGAAACACCGCTGTTCTGTTGACGGTCTCCTGGCTGTGTCTGAGCGGACTGCTGGTGAGCATGTCGTAGGTCTGGCTGGCCAGTTCGATGTGATCGCCGGCTACCAGCGCACACAGAGTACCCAGCAACACTTGAGCCAGTTGGCTTGTTCGGTCGCCGGTGCTGTTAAGATAGATGAGATAGCTGGCAGGCTGGGTGAGTTGGGGGATCTGTACGATGGGCAGTTGCGCTGGTTGCTCTTTGGTGGCGCTCGGCGTCCTCTCAAACAGACGCTGCCCCAGCGAGATGAGCAGGCGCCGCCGCGCGCCGGTGGCTGTACTGCGCGACTCACCGCTGCGCAACGAAATGAGCCCCAACCACAGGACGGCGGCAACCAGCCATAGCGAACCCAGGCACACCCCGCCGGGCAGATTGAGACTGGCAAAGCTGGCCACTGCCCCCATGCCCAGAAGCGATAGCAGGATCAATCCCACCAGGCCAACCGTCCAGCGTGGCCCGTGGCTCAGTACCGGGGCCAGGTCCTTTGGCTGCGTTGGGGGGGCGCGGTACAACGGCGGAGGGACGAGAGGTCGCTGTGGCGGCGGAGCGGCAAAGTCTTCAACCGTGGGGATGGGCATCGGCTCCGGTACCTGGATGGGGTCGGGCATAGTGATGGCCAGGTCCAGGGCGGGATCGGCTATCGGGACCGGGTCAGGCACGCTGATGGACAGTTCCTGGTGCGTGGTTGCCTTCTCCAGCGCTGGCGGCGCTCCGGGCACGGGGATCTCGGGGGGCATGAACAGGTCGCGCCCGCTGATGGGATCGCGTCCGCATTCCAGGCACAGCAACAGCCCGGGCGGGTTCTCGGCGCCGCAGTGGGCGCAGGCTTTGACCTTCTCTTCGAAGGGCTTTACTTGATCAGTCGTATCTTTGTTCACAGACTGCTAGCCGTTTCGCTGGTTATTCGGTCTAGTCTTCGTCTTCCTCGTCTTCCTCGGCCTCGCCCCGGGAGAAAGGAGACGCCAATAGATCAAAGCCGTCTTCTTGACTGTCGCCCTTGCCCCTCAAGTTTAGATTGTGGTGTTCGGCGTCGGTCTCCTCGTCCGGCACCAGGTCGTCATCGACCGGGGGCCGCGCCGGCGCCCAAGGTTCCTCTTCATCCGGCACCAACTCTTCGTCGGCCGATGGCGTTGCCGGCGCCGAGGGTTCCTCCTCGCTTATCGCCAGTTCCTCATCGGGCGATGGCAGCGTTGCTGGTTCAGGTTCCTCTTCCTCTGGAACTTCGACCGTCCAGGTATCCGGGATACCTGGCAGTGGCTCTGGCGCATAATAGGCCTGATCCAGGGTACGCAGATGCTGATAGGCCTCACTCAGCGGCCCGTAGGCGAGCACGCGCATTCCTTGCCGCAGGCGGGGCGTCTGTTGGGTCCACTGCTGGCGCATAGCGGCCAGGTCCAGTTGCTCGGCGATGATGCCCTCGACCGTCATCGCGCCCACCTCAAACAAAATGCCGTCGAGCCGAGGAGAAAGCGGAATGGTCGTGAATATACCCGACTTGCCCACAAAGTCTTGACCGCTGGACGTCAGCCGGTTGGGGCCGATCAAACAGCTCTGCGCGCCTACCAGTTCGTTCTCGTTGAGCCGGGCCAGGAAGGCGTGTCTGGCCTGATAAAAAGATGTCGGCCCATCGCAGGCGGCCACGTTGATCAGGATGTCGCTCTTCTGATAGGCCAACAGGCGTCCCGATTCGGGAAAGAGGACATCCTGGCCGATCATAATGCCGATGCGCCCAACTTCGGTCTCAATTGCGTTAAAACTCTCACCCGCCTGGCAGAAGTTCATCTCTTCGACCGTCAGATGAATCTTCTCCTGCTGGCCGATGATCTGCCCATCCGGGCCGAAGACGAAGCAAACGTGTTTGCTATTGGCCTCTTCGCTGACACGCAGATTAAGACTACCGGCGACGATGGTCGTCTTGAATTTCAGTGCCGCGGCGCTGAAAAGGTCTACATAGGCCTCGTAAAGCGCTTCGGGGGCGTTGTTCAGCAGGCGGTTCATCTCACCGCGTAGCCCTCCGCCCAGGGCCTGACCCGCAGCGCTGGCGGCCCGGCCCATCAGCCGATCTTTGAGTGAGGCCCAGGAACCGCGCCCCTTGTCTGCCTGTTTCATCAAGCCCAGCCGGGGGCTGGAGGCCAGCGGTGGGACAAGCATCACCGGTGATAGGGCGGGGAAGATGACCAACTTGGCGCCTTTGGCTTGCGCCATTCGCAAGTAGCGAAAGATGTCTTCCTGGTAGGCTTCTTGTGTCTCGAAAATCCGTATCTGCTGCTGTGTGGTAGCGACTATAGCTTTATCCATAGTTTTGCACTCGTGCTGGGTGTAATGGTATACGACGATCGGCCCTCAATGCATCGGAAAGGGACTCGGCACGACCGCCCCGGTACACGTTGACAATCTCGGCGATAATACAGACACCAATCTCGGCGGGCGATTCAGCGCCTATGTCAATGCCGATCGGTGCGTACACGCGACTGAACTTCTCGCGAGAGATACCCTGCTCCTGTTCCAGCAGATCAAACACCGCCTGCACACGGCGCTTGCTGCCGATCATTCCGATGTAGCGAGCCGGCGAGTCAAGGACTTCCAGCAGGCACTCGACATCGTGGCTGTGACCGCGAGTAACCAATACGATAAAGGTGTCCGCATCAATCGGCCAGTCGCGCAAGGTAGAGCGAAAGGGGGCAGCGATGACCCGGTCCGCCTGTGGAAAGCGTTCGGGATTGGCGTATTGTGGCCGGTCGTCAATGACGACCACTTCAAAGTTGATCAGTTTGCCTAGCGCAGCCAGTGGTTGGGCCACATGGCCTGCACCAACGATGATCAGCGTCGGCGGGCGGCGTTGCACTTCGACGAACAACTCAACCTGGTTCTCTGCGTAGGTCAGCAATTGGGGCCGGCGTTGGGTGAGTGCCTTAGTGGCGTCGGCCAACGCCTGAGCCTCAATGTCACCCAGGTTCAGGCTCCCCAACGGGTCCCGGTCCAACCATACCAGTGTGCGACGACCCAGTCCTGCCGCGTAGTCTCCGTTAGCTTTGACGACGGTCACCACGGCCACAGCGCGGCCATCATCAATGGATTTGAGCAATTCGGCCAGCAACGTTGAGGTCTCTCTGGGGGATAGGTCGGCGTTGCCAACTGTGCTCATTGCTTTTTGGTCACCCCACCTTGGTTCATTGCGCCTGGCCAGCGTTCCACGTATACATCCATAATGCCGCCGCAAACGCCCAGGCTCTGCATCGAGATGTCCTCGGTCAAATCCACTTCAACTCGTTGCGGCACCCCCGTATCAATCACGTCAAGCCCGGCGCGAATTACATCCGCTTCGCCACAGCCACCACCCACCGTGCCCACGTGCTGGCCCGCCGGATGGATGATCATTTTGGTGCCCACTTCGCGTGGCACTGATCCGCGCACACCCACGATGGTCGCCACCGCGACAGGTGTGTCGTCGCGCACGAGTTGAGCCAGTTTCTGATAAAGACCTTTGGCGCTTTCCACATCCAATCTCGCTTCCCAACTCTATCCGCACCATGTGCGAAACATTATAACACGCTGGTCGTGTCGGTGCAACACGCAAGGGGCACGCCTTGCACAACGGTAGGTTTTTCCAGGGGGCTGGAAACATGCTATAATATGTAAAGCGCCGAGGATGGGGATGTGAGAGACCCATGAAACCAGGCATCAAATATTATCCCTTGTACGAATATTTGCGCCCGCAAGCCCAGGATGAGCCGATCAGTCTGACATTTGACCAGATTGAAGCGATCATTGGCGCTGCCTTACCACGTAGCGCGAGGGTCAGCCGGGCGTGGTGGGCAAACAGCGCCACACCTCAAGGCCAGGCCTGGCTGGACGCTGGCTGGCTGGTAGACGCGGTGGATTTGAATGAGGCCTGGGCCGTCTTTAGACCGGAGCGCATTACCTATCGCATCACACCCCGTCGCCGCCGGTCAGCGGGTTGGAGTGGAGAGCACGTAAAGGCGCTGCGCGAGTTCGCTGGCTGGTCCCAGCAGGAACTGGCAGATCAACTGGGTATGCGCCAGCAGACGGTCAGTGAGTGGGAGACGGGCAGGTATATGCCCCGCCGTTCGACCGGGGTGCTGTTAGAGTTCATCGCTGAACGGGTAGGCTTCCGCTATTTCGAGGACAAAGAAGACAAACCTTAAAATCCCTTGCACACCCTTGACACGTACACGTAAACGTGTTATAATCACAGCCAGTTGAGCGGGCAAAAACTCGCTTTTATTTCGCATCATATTACACGGTTGCGTGTTGATCAAAGGAGAGGCAAACAATGGGCAACTACAATCTCGATGAACTCATCACCCTTTGGGAGCGAGAGAAGCTGACGACTGAGCAGGTGGTCGGTCAGATTCTGCTGACGCTGCGTTCGTTAAGCGAGCAGATCCGAGAGCTCGAGCGACGCTGGTGGCGACAGGATCAGGCCGACAACGCAACCAAGTAATTATCTTAGGTATTGCGGTCTCCAACTTCCCGATCTTACTCATCCAGCGTCAATTATGGCATTTGTCTATGCTATGGGCCGATGGTAGAATACCCATCTGGGTCGTGGCGATTTTCTCGTCGCAGGGGCGTATCGCGCTTGGTCTTCGTCGGCCACCCTCCCCACTCAAATTGCGATGGTGGTTTGCGCAAGGGATAGAGACTGTGGAACTAACCGATTACGTGCGTATCTTTCGTAAGCGAGGCTGGATTGTGATCCTGGTAGCCTTGATAGCTGCTGCCAGCGCCTTCGCTTTTAGCAAGCTGCAGACACCGGTCTATAGCGCCAGTGTCAAACTGAGCATCAACCCGGCCCGCGCCGACTGGGGCCTGAGCAATGTTACCAAGGACTTGCTGCGTAACTATGCGGAGAACATCCGCACCCACAGAATGGCCAAAGAGGTCATTGATCGCGCTCAGCTCGACATGGATACCACCTCACTGCTGGGCAAACTCTTCGTGAGCCCGGCAGCCGACACCTTCACACTGCAACTCGAAGGCCGTGACACCGATCCTGAAGTGGCGATGACCATTGTGCAGACTATGGCCGAAGTTTTCGTTGAAGACCGGGATGCCTGGAACCAAAAACAAGACAAGCGGGACCAAATCGACGTCACCATTCTTGATAATGTGTGGAATCTGGGCTATCAACAGTACTCTCCCAATACCAAAATCAACACTGCTGCCGCAGGATTGTTTGGCCTCCTGGTTGGCTTGTTGGTCATCTTCTTCCTGGAATGGCTGGAGCAGGACGTGATCCGCTCTGCGGCCGACGTCGAGCGGGCTATCGGCGTGACGGTCTTGGGCAGCATCCCGCCTGGCCCGGCCGACGCGAGTGCTCGCCAGCCATCCGAACGGCGCAGATTCGTTCGTCCCCGCGCCGTATAGCACGCGAGCAATCATAGGAGAGGTTTCTGAGCTATGGACTCAATCATCACCCTCACCGACCCTACCTCGCCTGCGGCCGAAGCCTATCGGACGCTGCGCATTAACCTGGAGTTCGCCAGTGTTGACGAGCCGTTGCTCACATTGCTCGTCACTTCCTCTGGGCCTGGCGAGGGCAAAAGCACCGCGCTGGCCAACTTGGCTGTGGCCATGGCTGACGGCGATCGGTCCGTCATCCTGGTAGACGCCGACTTGCGGCGGCCCAGTCAGCACGAGTTGTTTGGCCTCTCCAATGAGCAAGGCCTGAGCGATATGTTTCGAAGCGAATCCGCCTTCGACGACCCGCCCCTACAACCTGTCCCCAACAGCACCCTTAATGTGCTGACCAGCGGGCCGCTTCCCCCCATTCCCAGCCAACTGTTGGCTGCGCGCAAAATGGACGAGGTGATCACCCGCTTGGTGGAACAAGCCGATATGGTGCTGTTTGACGCGCCTCCAGTAGTAGCCGTCACGGACGCTTCGTTGCTGGCCAGCAAAGTGGACGGTGTTTTGTTGGTGATCAAGGCTGGCGACACCCGGCGTGACCACGTGCGGGCCGCCAAGGATCGCCTGGAGAAGGTGAATGCACGCCTGGTGGGGGCGGTGCTTCTCAATGCACCATTCGATACCAGCTTAGAGCGTTATTACAGTAGCCAGTAAACGGTAGTCAGTAGTCAGAACCCAGCCCCCGACCGGGTGCCGAGTCTCGGCATATGGGGCTGAGCCCAGGCAAGCAGTGTTTTCTGCCTACTGCCTACTGCCTACTGTCTACTTTTTACTGACTGCTGAACTGGAGGACACATCAGCCATGAAAGGACTCGTGCTGAGCGGGGGCAAAGGTACCCGCTTGTATCCCCTGACTTATACCAGTGCTAAACAGTTGATCCCAGTTGCGAACAAGCCGGTGCTCGTTCGAGTTATTGAGGCCATCCGCGACGCTGGGATCACCGACATTGGTATCGTGGTCGGGGACACAGCCGAGGAGATCAAGCGAGCGGTCGGGCGTGGCGGGGAATGGGGCGTCAACGTCACCTACATCCAGCAGGAGGCGCCGCTGGGTCTGGCTCACGCTGTGAAAATCTCTGAGGATTTCATAGGGGACGAACGTTTCGTGATGTTCCTGGGAGATAACGTGATCCAAGGTGGTATCAGTCCCCTCATTGCACAATTTGCCGAGAGCGAGTACAACTGCCAGATTGTGCTCACCCGGGTAGACGTGCCAGAGCAATATGGCGTGGCGGAGTTGGATGACCAGGGCCGCATCGTGCGTCTCATTGAAAAGCCCAAAGAGCCACCCAGCGACCTGGCCTTGGTCGGCATCTATATGTTCGATCATCATGTCTTTGAGGCCGTGGAAAGCATCGCTCCCTCATGGCGGGGCGAGTTAGAGATCACCGACGCCATCCAGTGGCTCGTTGAACACGGCTATGCAGTTTACCCTTATGTACACCGGGGTTGGTGGATTGACACTGGCGCGCCTGGCGACATGTTGGAGGCCAATAGTCTGGTGCTGGAAGAGTTGTCACCCCACATCCAAGGCTATGTTGATCGTGGTTCTGAGGTAGACAGCCGGGTGACGGTTGAGAAAGGTGCAGAGATCATCAACAGCGTGGTCCGCGGACCGGCCATCATCGGCGAAGAAACCCGCATCATCAATGCTTATGTGGGGCCGTTTACGTCGATCTACCACCACGTCCTCATCGAAAATGCGGAGATCAGTCGCTCGATTGTGCTGGAACATAGCCAAATTCGCAATCTGGATCACCGCATTGAGGATAGCCTGATTGGGCGGCACGTGGTCGTTCACCGTTCTCCTATCCGGCCCCGTGCCTACAAATTCACCATCGGTGATCATTCACTGCTGGGCCTGTTGGGAAACGGTCAATAGCGCATTCTGCGCTACGTGCAGCTACCCGTGAAGCCCGGCCGCTGGCATTCTTGTGCTGGCGGCCGGGCTTCACGGCATAGTGGCACTTACCCAGCCTCTCCGAAGCATCCAGCCCCATTCGCCAGGCACTTTGATGGCGCCCGGCACCTGAGCAGTCGCAGGCATTCTACGCATTAGGTAAAAAGGATGGTTGACACGCTGCTTGTTACCCTTTATACTGCTAAGTGTAGTTTCGACACCAATTCAACCAACTCATTGATCTCCCGCACACCATACCGGAGGCGCGCATGAGCGAAACCGCAGACAGCTATGATGCCGCCCGATACGAACGGCTCTCGGTAACGGCAGATGTGGTTGTCTTTACCATCCTCGAGGTAGAGTTGAAGGTCCTTCTCGTCAAACGCAAGAATTGGCCCTACCAGGGGATGTGGGCCATCCCTGGCGGTTTTGTCGACATAAATGAGGGGCTGGAAGAGGCCGCTTATCGCGAACTGCGGGAAGAAACCGGCGTGTGCGGCGAAGACGTTTACTTGGAACAACTTTACACGTTCGGTGACCCTGGACGTGATCCGCGCACACGTGTCATCACCGTCGCCTACTTCGCCTTGGTGAGTGCAGACAAGCTCCAATTACGTGCTGCCAGCGACGCTGCTGACGTCGGCTGGTTCAGTGCCTACTCACCCCCTTCTTTGGCCTTTGACCATGCTGAGATTCTGAAATACGCCATTACCCGGTTGCGCTACAAATTGGAATACAGCGCGGCTGGCTTCCAGCTTCTCCCCGAGCGCTTCACTTTGCGCGAGCTCCAGCAAGCCTACGAAACCGTGCTGGGTGAGAAGCTGGACAAGGGCAACTTTCGCAGCAAGTTACGCAAGAGCCGGGTGGTAGAGCCGACCGATGGCTATCAGGAAACTGGTGGCCGGCCGGCCCGGCTATATCGATTCCGCGACGATGCCGTGGCCGAGATCAAAACCCGTCGCCTCTTCCCCTGACTGTGGAACCCCTCATGCAACATCCACCAACTGAGAAATGCGAGCGATGGAGTCTTCCACCAACTGGCCATATTCAATGTAAATCTTGATCGCTTCTTGGGGACAGACGCTGACACAGCGACCGCAACCCCGGCACGCCTGGCTGATGACCGCCCGCCCGTCCACCAACTGGATGGCGTCCACAAAACATACATCCTGCGTGCACACCCCACAACCGACACAGTGATCGTTTACCTCGACCGTAACGCCAGGCATACGGCTTATCTTGTCGCCAATGCGGGGGGCGATGTGAGGTAGCACCCGCCAAAGGCAACAGCAGGGGCAGCAGTTGCAGATGGTGAGTAGTCTTTCCCCTGGACCGACGCCCAGCCACATCGTGTCCAGCTTGTTGCGTCCAATCAGGTGAACCAGGCCAGCCTCGCGACAGCGCCGTACGTGTTCTAATGCTTCCTCTTTCGTAACATGGCGACCGAGTTGAGGGTTGATGTCCAGTGTTGCCTCCCCCAGGAACAGGCAGCCCAGGTCGATGGGGTACTCCCGGCAGTTGTCAGCGTCGCGGCACAGGCAGGTATTCATGATCCAGTGATAATTGGCCCTCTCAATGAAATGATCCACAACTTCATATGGTAGCACCATCTCATCGACGGGCTGGACGGACTGGTTAATCTGGATCACCCGGTTTTTGGGGAGATACATCAAGTCATCGCCGTCGAAGAAATATCGCTCAGCGATGTCTCCCAGGATGGGCACCCTGGTTGCCCCGGCAACCAGAAAGCGACCCGGATATGCCTTTTTGAGGAGTTTCACAAACCAGAGGGGGCGACTCATGGCGTCACAACCTACCATACCATCCTGGAAGTTCGGAACTTCCAGGATGGTACGGTTTTACAGAATGTCGAAGATCGAGATGTCCCGCTCCTGGGCGCGTTGGGCCATCCATTCCTTGATGTCGGCCGGTGGTGGGGCGATCTCACCCTCGGGGCGGCGCTCCAACTGCATCGAACCGGTGGGGCACGCCACGGCGCACAGCCCACAACCCACACAGCGAGTATCGTCCACCACACAAACGTACTCTGGGATTGAAAGCGCCCCGAACTGACAGCTCTCAACGCAGTCGCCGCAAGCGATGCATCCATCCTCATCTACGACGGCGTGGAAATCGGAACTGGCAATAGCGGTGGGTATCCCGAACTCGGCTACGCCGCGCATCACACCACAGCAACAGGTGCAGCAGTTGCAGATGTAGTAGTGTTGATCACGGTGGTTGGCGGCAGAGTGTACCAGACCTGCCTCCTCAGCTTCGCGCAGTATGCGCAAGGCTTCCTCCTTGCTGATGGCGCGGGTTGTTTGGCTATGTTCGAAAGCGCCCTCCACCGGCGCGAAGATCAGGCAGTTCTCGACCGGATGATCGCAGCCTTTGCCGACCAACTGCTGCTGGACGCGACAGATGCAGTCACGCACTCCCCACGACCGGGCTTCATCCAGCATTTCAAATGCCTGTTCGTAGGGGAAAATCTCTACCTCGAAGGGGATGGCCTTCTCGACGGGGATGACGCGGTGCAGGGAAGGCGTGTTACGTGTGATGCCGGCCTGCGTCTCCTGGTAATACGCTTCGAACAGCGCCGCCAACTCCTCATCCATGCGGGGCAATTGCTCCTCGTAGATGCCGACCACGAAGGGCATCAGGCCGAAGCTGAGCTGGCCTTCGCCCTTTTGGACGCGGATCAGCCCCCGGCGGACCATGCCTTTGAGGGTGCGACCAGCGGTCTTAGGTTCCACGCCAGCGCGAGCGGCGATGTCGGCCGCTGGCTCGCACGTCAGGCGCATCACGCTCGCCAGCGCCGCTTCCTCCTCGGTGAAGATTTTGGCCAACAGCCGCAGTTCCACGCCGCTCTCGGTGGCGGGAAAGCCATTGGGAATGGCGTCAAGTCGTTGGGCCAGTCTGCGATAGACATCTTCAGGCATTGCTCGTACTCCCTACATCTAATTCATCTCCGCATCGATTTCTACGATTATCCCTTATACTCGAAAGCCGTGCTCAATCAAACCCGGAATGGCCTCTAGCCGGCCCAGGTCAGCGTCCACCGGTACGCGGTCGGCCACACCCAGGATTATGCGCCCATCGCCCGCCGCCTCTTGAGCGGCACTCGCCACGGCAGTCTCGAATTCCTCTCGATCGTGGGTGTCGTGCACGAAGTCTTGGGGGATGCCGCCCCACAAGGTCAGCGCCGGGCCGGCGATTTCGCGTGCCTCTGCAAATGTGACGTCCCCCTGTGGCGGGCCGCAGACTCCCTCAATGCCGTCCACGCCGGCCTCAGCCAACGGAGCCAGCAAATGCCGGATTGGACCTCCGACGTGGACCACCAGATACTTATCGTGTTGATGCAATGTTTCGGTAGTGACACGGTAGCTATCGGCCATGTGTGCCTTGAATGCCCCCGGTGGGATGAACTGGCCGTCAAGATTATCCGGGGCGAGAACCACCGGACCCGCCAATTCCGCTACCTCTTGTACCAGGCGCTGCAGTTTACTCTCCAGGATGCTGATGATCTGCTCAACCGCTGGCTCGTTTAACAGCAACAGTCCCTCACTCCAGCCCAGGAGTTCGTGCAATACGTCAGAATAAGGCCGGCGTGGAATCTCAATCGCCAGCACACCGTTGTCACCGACCATCGCCTCCATTCGGGCTAGCTTGCTTGTGTCCAGGACGTAAGTACGTGCATTGACCAGTTCCAAGGCAGCCACCAGATCCTCCTTGGTTTTGACCGGATACTCAGTTTGCCACCAATCGCCGTCGGTGCCCATCAGAGTCCAGCTCGCCACCAAGCTGCCAGAGGATGTCTGGGAGCGAACAATACGCTTTCCATCCTCCTCTGTCCTCAGTATCTCCACGCTGCTGGGTGTCTCAACCCGCCAGGGACGGGCCACCCACCACACAGGAGCACCCATGGCCCGCGCAACCTGGGCCAGCGAGTAGTCCTGCCATCCGTCTGGTAGCGTGTCTCTCGTTCGGTGCCAGTCGTACCATAAGGTAAGGTCGGGCAGGTACATAGGAAGTCCGTCCGCCTCGCCTGAGAATCGGGCAAGTATCTCTGCTTTCCGTGTCATAGCCAAACTCCTGATGGTCAGTTTCTGCTGAAATTGCTTGCATAGGCGATTCTCAGTATACCACGAATAGACTCAGAATTGCAATGCCAGCTAACTGGCCGCCACCCCCCCCTTGCGAAACCGATGACATTTGTCATCCCTTTTTCGTTTGTGAATGACTTGACAAATTCGTCAGTCTTCCGATATACTTTGGAATGGTGTCAAGTGACAGAAGTCACAATTACTTGATGGTCTTTTTCAAAACGGGTATCTAGGGGGTATGTTTGATGGCTGAGGATAATGGTAGACCCTCTTCACGCAATGCTTTCTCTGAAGAGGTCATAGCAAATACGCCAGGGGGTGAAGCATTGCGTCTTTGCCTTCAATGCGGCACGTGCGGGGGATCGTGTCCGTCGGGTGACGACATGGATCACACTCCGCGTCGCATTTTTGCTATGATCGAGGCCGGTCAGAAGGACAAGGTGCTACGTAGCAATACTCCCTGGTACTGTGTATCGTGCTATTATTGCACTGAACGTTGCCCGCAACATATCCCTATCACCGACATCATGTACACATTGAAGCGCATGGCTATCTCCGATGGGCTGTACGAGGACTCTGACGCGCCCGATTGGTCGCAGACCTTTATCGGCAGGGTGGAGCAGTTTGGACGCAGCTATGAGCTAGGACTGGCCACCCGGTATCACATCACCCACCGGCCGTTGGGCAAAATCAGGCTGGGGACCTTCGCCCTCGATATGCTACGTCGTGACCGACTGGCGCTGACGCCTAGCTCTATCAAGAATATTGATCAACTCAGGGCTATTTTGAAGAAAGCAAGGGAATTGGAAGGTGCTCAATGAGATATGCTTATTATCCTGGCTGTTCTCTGGAGCGCAATGCGGCCTCCTATTACAAATCATTGATGGCAGTCGCCGAAAAACTGGGCTTGGTCTTTCAAGAAGTTGATGATTGGAATTGCTGTGGCGCTACCGAGTATTTTGCCGTCAATCAGTTGCCAGCCTATGCACTGGTTGCGCGGAACTTGGCGCTGGTGCCTGATGACCTTAACGAGATGGTTGCGCCGTGCAGTGCTTGCTATGTTAATCTGAAGAAAACCGAAAAGTATATGGGCAAATACCCTGAGCTGGCGAGGCAGGTGAACGAGGCGTTGGCGGCTGGCGGGCTTGGTTATGAGTCTGGCCGTTTGCAAGTGCGGAATATCTTGGACGTAATTGTCAATGATGTTGGCTGTGAAACGGTCGCCCGAGATGTGGTTAAGCCCCTTGCAGGGCTGCGGGTGGCTCCGTACTATGGCTGCTTGATTGTTCGACCTGAAAATGGTTTTGATAATCCCGAGTATCCTACCTCAATGGATCGCCTGATGCGCGCTCTGGGTGCTGAGGTAGTAGACTATCCACTCAAGGCCCAATGCTGTGGCGGCCATATGGCACAAATCAGCGATAAGGTGGCCTATGAGCTCATCCGTCGTTTGCTACACAGCGCCGCTGAGTATCAAGCCGATGTGATCGCTTGCGTTTGCCCCATGTGCCAGCTCAACCTGGATGCCTACCAAGCCAACGTCAATCGGCACTTCGGCACCGATTACCACATACCCATCTTGTACTTCACCCAGTTGATGGCTTTGGCTTTTGGTTTGAGCACCAGGGAGGCTGATCTGGGCTCTGAGATCGTCTCTGCACGAAAAGCCCTGGCCAAGATCGACGTCGAATTGCCAAGGCAGGAAGAGAGAAAGCCCAAGAAGCGGCCTAGCAAACAGGCGTTGCCAATGCCCGTGATGCCGGTTGAGGAGACAAATTGATGGGTGAGAAAATCGGTGTATACGTTTGCCATTGTGGTTCAAACATCGCTGGCAAAGTCGACGTAGAACAAGTCGCCGAGTGGGCGGCCGATTTGCCCGACGTCGAGATTTCCCGTGACTACGAGTTTATGTGCTCCAGCCTGGGCCAGGAATTGGTAGAGAATGACATCAAGGAGAAAGGGCTCACGCGGGTAGTAGTCGCCGCCTGTTCCCCCCATATGCACGAGCAGACCTTCCGGGGGGCATGTGCCCGGGCGGGACTGAATCCTTATCTTTTCGAAATGGCCAATATCCGCGAGCACGACTCGTGGATTCACGATGACCAGGATAGGGCTACCGACAAGGCCAAAGCGTTGGTCAGCGCCGCGGCCCATCGTGTCGTTTACCACGAGCCACTGGAGCCTATGAAGGCGAATATCAAACCCGCCACGTTGGTGGTGGGGGGGGGTGTGGCCGGTATCCAGGCTGCCCTGGAGATTGCAGAAGCCGGTTACCCTGTCTATCTGGTTGAACGTGAGCCAAGCATCGGCGGTCATATGGCCCAACTAGACAAAACTTTCCCCACCCTCGATTGTTCGGCCTGTATTCTCACCCCCAAGATGTTTGATGCCGGCAATCATCCCAACATCACCCTCCTCAGTTACAGTGAGGTCGAAAGGGTGGACGGGTACGTGGGCAATTTCACTGTCACTATTCGCAAGAAGGCTCGTTACGTGAAGGAGGATCTGTGCACCGGTTGTGGCATTTGCGTCGAGAAGTGTCCCAAGCGGGTGGTCGATGATGCGTTCGAGGCGGGCCTGGGCTATCGCAAAGCTATCTATCGCCCCTTTCCCCAGGCGGTACCCAAATACCCGGTGATTGATACCGAATACTGCATCTACTTTGGGCGGGGCAAGTGTAAGGCGTGCCAGATGTTTTGCCCTACCGGGGCCATTGATTTTGAGCAGGAAGACGAGGTGGTTACC
>Ga0180437_10006678_pt1 | contig 15269 bp, 11 predicted proteins | sample SS_ome_4_FD_132410 | JGI IMG/M metagenome (GOLD analysis project Ga0180437, IMG submission 132410) | Hypersaline lake sediment archaeal communities from the Salton Sea, California, USA - SS_3_D_1 metaG | ecosystem: Environmental > Aquatic > Non-marine Saline and Alkaline > Hypersaline >...
CCATTTTTTTGCGTATTACAAACTGGAAAGTTCCTTTTTTTTTTAAATAGCTAGGTAATTCTCCAAAAAGGTTTAAAAATTGCTTTCTCCCTAACCTCATTGGAGGATTCATATATATTCCATCAAAGTGAATATCTTTAGAATTAAATGGTTCAAAATACTTCCCATAAAACACTTTGATTCGAGATTTTTCTCGTGGTAAGTTAACTTGAACATTTTGTTTTGTACACCATAAAGCCCTCTTATTAATGTCAGTTAAATATACTTTACTTGTAGGGGACTCATATGCTAATACAATCCCGATAGCACCATATCCACATCCGAGATCAAGTAATGTAACATCGTTTTTAGGAATAATCATATTCTCAATTAAAACTCTAGTTCCTAAATCTAATTTCTTGTAAGAAAAAATCCCAGTTGTAGTTTTAAAAAGATATAAATGCTTCCTTAAACTAACAGATACTGTAAAAATCCTTAGATCAGAATTGGAAAACTTAGTAAAATAATGTTCTTCGTTTTGATCCATGCTTTTAACTTATTCTGTTTCATTTTTACTTTTTATTTCTGTCCACCTAGGATACGTGCCTCGTTCCATGAACACTTTATTCGATGACGCGACAATTCCTGATTTAGCTTTGTAAATCTTCATCGCATCCATTTTTGCTACGCTAAATCCAACAAGCTCTTTTTTTAGGGTCATTAATGCAATATCTGTGCCAGTTTTTATCCTAGCATCTATTAAACAGACTCCTGCAGCAGCTAGATCTGCACCATGACATATCGCGTCTACTGCTGTATCTCTAATATATATCTTAGGAACATGAGCGACCATTTTTTCCATAGGCATTACAATTTTTCTTAAATAGGATGTATCTCCTTCTTCTTGATATATCCTAAACGCGTCTTTTACATCATGAAGTTTAACAAGACTATTATCTTCTTTAAACTTTCCAACTCTAGTTCTTCTTAATTCTAACATATGAGCTCCTGAGCATAAAGCCTCACCAATATCATAACATAGCTTTCTTATATATGTTCCCGCTTCGCATCCCACACGAAATAAAATGTGATGCTTATCGACTTCGAGAAGTTGATTATAATAAATTTCCCGGATTCGCAATTTTCTAACTACGGATGATTTTAACGGGGGTGTTTGGTATATTTTCCCAGTAAATATCTGAAAAGCTTTTTCTATTTTATTTTTATTTTCAATAGTATGCAAGTACATAACTCCAATATATTCTTTCCCGGCAGATAATAAAGCAGATAATACTCTCGTTGCCTTTCCTAAAGCACAAGGTAAGACTCCGGTTACTTTTGGATCTAGCGTCCCTCCATGACCTGATAAAGGAACGTTTAAAATTTTCCTAATCCATGACACTACTTCATGGCTCGTGGGTCCACTTGGTTTATCAAGATTTATAACGCCATAGTTTAATAAGGAATCAATGTCTCTTTTTTCTGGTTCCTGACCATAATGTGGATCGGTTGATTCTTGAGATTTCACCAATAGTTGTTCCGGATCATCAGATGGTAATGAGTCTTTAGATTCCATTTTGGAAAGTGAATAAATAAGAATTAATATATGATTCTTCTAAAGATTTTATTTTAATTAGATTTATGGTTTCAAAATAGAAAATTATATTTCATGAAATTCAATATATTTAGTTTTCATGGTCATAACGTTTGAGATTAATAATATTAGCGGGCCATGTGGGATTTTCGCATTCTGGGTAAGTCCCAGATTTGTATTGAACCCACGACCTTCAGGTTAAAAGCCTGCTGCGCTACCTGCCTGCGCTAATGGCCCAGATAATAACCCTTGAGTGTGTTAATAGTTCAAGAGTAATTAATTAGTGTACTTATAATTTGAAAATGGGTAATTTAACTTAAAGTTTTTCTTTTAGACTGAGTCTTCTTCTCTATAAAATCAATAAATATCAATTCTAATGGATAAAAAATCTTACAAAATTATAAGTAAATAATTAGAAATAATTAATTTACAATTTAATAGAGCATTTTTTTTAAAAGAAATAAAGATAGAGAGAAAATACGTAATCAAATCTCTATTGATCAAACAATTCAACAAATTTATTAGCAAAATCCTTAATTTGTTCCCAGTCTCGAAAGTCGTGAAACTTTCCTTCAGGGTTCTCAATACCTTCCTCTTTTTGCATAATGCCAATGACAATTTTTCTTGTCATACCTGAAACAGCCGAACCTTCTCTTAAATCATAAGCACCTCCAAATGCATCTAATAGTTTTGGCTCTAATCCAAGATCCTTCAAATTAGATATAATATAATTATTAATTGCATCTTTGATCTTATTTTTCTTTGAAGCTTCTCCACAACACACATAGAATCCCAGCTTATCCTGCATCGCTTTTAACTCCGATTTTCTTTTCTTGACAAATTTTTTAACTTCTTTCGTCCATCTTTTTATCTTAATGCCCGTTCCTATGATAATACCATCATATTGATTTAAGGGAGGGATACTTTTCGAATCTGTATCTTTTAAATTATGACTCTCGGTTCTGATTCCCTTTTCCTGAATTATTTTTTCTATTTCATCAGATATATCTTTTGTAGTCCCATATCTTGTTCCGTAAAGAATTAATACTTTACTCAATGTAGTTCATCTCATTTCTTTTAATAATTATTTAGTTTGTTATAAAAATTTTTTATGATATTTAAACAAATATAACTCTAAAAAAGATTTGTTCTTAACCTTTCTATTTGCACGATATACTATTTGAAGTGCTCATAACCATTATCTGTTATTTCCAACCTTTCATTTTCTTTTAAGAAATAGATTTTCTCTCCAGGAATTACTTTGCCAACCTTTATTAAGAATCCTCCTTCTGATTTAGCCAATCTAATAGATTTCTTATAATTTTCAGGAGGGATTGTAAATAAATGAATAAACTCCTCACCCCCTTTTAAAATTAAACTCTCTATAGATACATTGTATTCAATAGCATATTTAATTGCTTCAGGATCTACTAAATTATCATTGATTTCAATTTCAAATCCCAAATCTTTATTGGATTGCATAAGATCTCTAAGAGATTTTACTAAACCATCAGATGAATCTATACTAGCACTCGCTAATCCCATATTTGATAAAAAAATTCCTTCATTCGCTGTTATATTTGGTTCTAAAACACTTTTAATCGATCTTGCATACTTGGGATAAGTCTTTATATCTCCTTTTTTATTGAGAAGTATATCAAATCCAACACTCGTTAAGCCAAATTTATTATTAATTACTAAAAAATCACCCTCCTTCACTCCTGCTCTACGAATTATATTTTTAGGATTTTTAAACCCAAAAACTGTAGGACTTATTATAATTTCTTTTGATTCATTCAAGTCTCCACCCAGATAGTTTAAATTCCAGTTTTTAGAACAAGCAATGATTCCTCTTATCAAATCTTCAAACTCAGCTCTTAATAAAGTCATTGGTAATCCTAATGAGATGATAATTCCTTTTGGTTTTACTCCCTTAACAACCAAATCGCTTATATTCATAATTACTGACTTATGTCCCATCTGAAAATAATTCATCTTAACAGGAGCGTCAGTAGTAGAAACAAACATATCAGTATTTAAAATAATGGATTTGGGTGGTGCTTGAGACTCAAAAAAGAATACGTCATCTCTTATTAGGTTATATCCAGTCTCCTGGAATAATATATCTTCGATGATTTTTATTAATTGAACTTCTCCAATATGTTTAATATAATCCTTGGAAGTCATTGGGAAAATTTTATAATTTTTTAAAATTTATATTAATAAGATCAATTTTTTGCCTCTGTGGCTTAGTGGTATAGCGATTGATTCGTAATCAATTGATCGAGTAAGTCACTCGATCAGAAGATTCGGTCGGGGGTTCAATTCCCCCCAGGGGCTCTAATCATACATCTTCAGTAATAACATACTTTTTTATCATTAATAACGCAAGCATTTTAAATGCGTCATTAATATTTTCTCCCGTTTTTGCAGATGTTTCGATGTAAGATAGACCTAACTTGTCTGCCAACTCAGTACCCTCTTGAGTCTTCACCTCTCGATCCTCCTTTAAATCTATTTTATTTCCGACTAAGATCAGAGCGATATTTGGTGATGCTTTTTTAATCTCATTATACCAATTTTCAATATTTTCAAAAGAGTTGCGATTTGTCACGTCATAAACTAATATACCCGCTTCAGCGTTTGCTAGATAAGACTTTCTTACTCTTTGAAATTGACTTTGACCTGCTAAATCCCAAATAATAAATCTAACAGCACTATCTAATTCTTTAAAATTACATTCTTTTTTCATAATTGAGGTCCCAATCGTTGATTTATAATCTACTGCGAATTTGTTCTCAACAAATCGATGAACTAAAGATGTTTTTCCGACAGCACCATCTCCACCTAATATTAACTTAAACGCATACTCACTAGATTTTACTTTTACTTTTTGTAATTTTTCGATTTTCCTTTTAATGTTTTCTGCGCTATTATCTGAGATGAGCTTAGGAATGACAGGGCTGACCGTTCTACCATCAAAAATCCGTGCGATTTTTTCTGCTGTCAAATAAGCATAGGGAAATACGGGATCTACTCCTGCAATTGCTTTTAATATCGTTACAAATACCGCTTCAGGACCAGCTTCGCAAAAAATAAAACGAAATTCCTCAGTATCGAAGGTTCCCGTGCCAAAAGATCCTGAACTGAATTCTTTCGTGATCCTAGTTAAAACAGGTTCTACTAAAGCACTCACTCCCCCAACTATTTCTTCATCTACATTCTCATCACTAGAATTGGTTAAAGCATCTATCACAAGACCTTCTCGATTTACAACCAGAGCAGTAACTAAATTCTCACCGATGCTTTGCTTATACCATTGGAGCAGAGCTTGTAACTTTTTAGTATCAATAGACATCTAACCACAACCGCCAGTTATTTTTTACATTTTTCTATTAAATATATAAATGCATTAAAATTGTTATGATAAAAATATTTTTAGATTAAAAATTTTCCAAATCCTTAACAAATAAGATTTTTAAAATTTAAGTTCCTTAATAGCTTAAACTAATATATATAAATTAAATCTTCCTCTAAGAAATAACATTCTTGGTAAATTTGCAGGAGTCGCCAAGCCTGGTCAACGGTGCTAGACCGAGGCTCTAGTCTCATAGGAGTTCGAGGGTTCGAATCCCTCCTCCTGCACTCTAATAATTAAATTATTGCAGACTTTTTTTATAATCTATTTTAAATATCTTAAATTTAAAAGAAGTCTGATAATTTTTGTTGCTTAATTTTAGGATTATTCGTTAAACTTTCAACATATTCCTCAATCAGTTCCATTCGCTGAACTGTATAATCATCCAAGTTAAAATTCTTACATAAACTGATAGCACGAGGAATATATTTCTCGATTCCTCCTCGATTGACGGTTAAGATTATATTACCTCCACATTTTGGACAATTCCCAGCATTAGAAATTGGTGGACGCTTATATTTTTGATTGCACTTCACACATCTGAATTCTTGTATCGCAAACTTCCTAAGATTACCCAGGATATCTGGGTTAAAATGTGTGGATAATATTTTCTCTGCAACGTTTCGCTCGTCCACAGCCTTAATTATTCTTGCTAAATGGAGTTGAGCATCAATTTTATCATCCATATTCTCATAAATTTTATAGGAAGTGGTTATCGGTCCCTCATTTATATCAGAAGTCGGAATATTAAATCCAATATCTTCATACAACTTGCCCCTTTTTATATGATTGTCAACTAAATCCATCAGAGACTCAATCTTCGAAGGATCACTAAAGTTTAGTGTTTCCTCGTAAAATTCCTTAGGATATTGGGAAAGCGTATCAATATTGTGTGCTTCGGTGTCAATTTCATTGGGATCTAATTTAGTGGAAATAACCAATGTGGCATCCATTCTACCACCTATTTTGCTTGGTAAATAATATCTTGAAAAATTTAAAAGAGGATCTAAAAGCATCATTATTCCATCTTCATCTCCATCACAATTTCTACGTTTTGCAGCGTGCCAAAAAGGATGAGCATAGATCGATCGTACAGGGGAAAAACCAATAATCCTACCAATGATTCCTGCACTGGTATGAGGTGCTAATCCTACTACTAAATGCCCTATTAGATCTTGTCTCTTGGAGACATTATAAAACTTTTCCATATTATATACTTTATCAAGCTCATCATCTATAAAATTTGCTACTCTAATGAAGTATTCAGCGCAATCATCAGAAAGTAGAATATCTTGAACCTTTAATTCACATATCTGTTCTTCATCTTTTAATTCATTATTCTTATAATCTTTCGTATATCCTAGCTTCCTTAATGTATCAATCTCTGTTTTAATCTCCTTAGGCTTGAAATGAGTTAATGGTATATCCGTTGCATCATATCTAATTTCTGCTGTTTTATATACTAAGAGTTCATTTTTTGCTCTTAGCAACCCTTTTTCAATTGGCTCTGGTATTTTAAATTGATTAGTTAGTCCAATAATTCCTTTGAATTTGTTCGGTAAACTCATTCCTAGATTTTTTAACGATTTATTAATATGCTTTTTAATATTAAATAAGGCTTCGGATGAAAACTTTAGAATCTCACCACATTTTGGACATTTTTCTTCATTCTTAGGATAATTTCTTTTACAACTTTCACAGATCTTCTGGAGAATAGTATGAGAACCACAATCGGGACAGATATTGAATATTGAAATGGAATTGCATTTAGGACAAAATTTTCGGCAAACATCAATTTTTATTTTTCCTAGCTCAATAGCTTTTTCAACTAACCTTGAACTTCCAATTTTATCACTCAAAGGAAATAAAGTGTGAATTCCTTTCATGCTTTTCCTTTCTGATTTTTCTGGTCTTCCCATTCGAGTTCCCATGAAATAAGGATATTTACTTTTCATTATGATTGACGAATAATGATAGAAGTATTGAAATGGATCAAAAATACCTTTAGGTTTATCCTTATCGTGGGTATTTAGATTAAAGATATAAATAAGCGTATAATTAATGTCCTTGTTAAATATAATTTTCTCCTCTTTTACTTTATGGGGAATCAGTGCTTTCTCGAGTAGATATTTTATCTGATCTTCATTATTTAGTAAAATCTTACTTTCAGAATTGTTATAGCTTTTGAGTAAAGAACTTCTTAATTTTTCCAATTCTTGAATCTCGAATTTATCCCAGAAAAATGTATATTTCGGATGCAGAGGTATCCCATATTTTAGAGATAACTCTACTGCATGATTAGCATTAGGAATTTTGGCAAAAGGATGTGCAATAAAATTAATCAATTCAGTATCATCAAGATTTAGTTTCTTAACTTTTTCCTCTAAATCTAAAACCCACCACTCTTCTACATAGCCAGAAGGAATTAATTTATGATTATTTTCAGCAAATTCACCATACCCAAATAAAACATCCCCAAGGAATAAGATTTCTTTTATCTTAGGGAAAATCTTCTTAGCGATAGTTCTATTCTTAACTTGTATAACATTTCCATTCTTAAGTTTTACAATTGGTGGCTCAATTGAATCAACAGGACAAACACTTGTACTTTTCCCTGGTCTTTCAATCCTCAATTGGGTGCCTATTGCTATAAAGTCATCCAAAATAGCCATAGTAGCTGGATGAATACCCATAGCTGCTAATCCAGTGTTTCTAGATCGTCCATAACGAATCCGATGTCCACCAATCCTGGAAGGATGGCTAAAAACGGGCCTACCAGCTATAATATCTGAAATATACTTTGAATTTGGAGTTATTAATTTATCTTGTTTCTTTCTTTGTTCCTTTTTCTTTTCATTTACTTGTTCTTTTTGACCAATCTTTTTCAATTCAGCTAACCAATCCCAACCATCCAGTTTCATCGCTTTTGCAATCTTTAAAAGTTTTGGGGATTTTGAAATAATTCCATCATTTAATACTAAACATGCGCCTCCTCGAATTTTATTAGTTTCAATTCTAGGTAAATTTCTAAAAGCAGAAACCTCTTCATCTTCAGTTGAATCTCCATTTATTTCAACTGGGAGATGTTCAACTGTAAATCTAATCTCTGCATTTGAGGAGGGATACTGCAAATGAACCCTTCTATCATACATTTTAACCTCCTCAAGATATCTGCCGATCTCAGCTTGTGTTGCTTCATATTTTGGGATATTTGATTTGCGCCTTACATAATCCGCAATTAAAACACATAATCCCTCTGTAGTTCCTCCAGCGGCTCTTATAGGACCGGCAAAATAAAGTGATAAATATTTTCTATTTTGTTGATCGGTTCGTATTAAAACTTTTGAAATTCCTTCAAGAGGAGCGCTTACAACTCCCATAGTTTTAATAGCTAAACCAACTCTTATCGCTCTTTCAACGCGTTCGTCTAATGAGTTAATCTTTCCAATTTTTTTATCTAAAATATCACTTACTACTTGAAAGGCAATCTCGTCATCACTTTTACCTTCTCTTTTTAAATCACGAATTATTTGAGCAACACCCTCAGGTCCAACTAACTTTTCAACTCTTCCAGCTAAATCTTTTGCTTGGGGTGATTCCACGAACTTTTCGGGATCTATACCTTTCCTTCGTGCACTTTCAGCTATTGCATAACATTTATCAACCTCTTCTTGTATTTGTGCAAAGTATTGCTCCATTCCTTTACTTAACTCTGTCATTTCAAATTATTTCTCCAAAATCAATTTAAATCTTCAGTAATTAAATTTGAGATATAATATTCATTCTTTTTTAAGAAAATTAAAATGTTTTATTAATAGGCTAATTCTCTTTGCATATTTGAATATAGAGAGATTAACAATTTTTTATGATTATTAGATATTTAGATTAGTCCCTTTTTATAAAAGAAAAGGTTGTTTTTTGTTTAATAAGAAATCATTTAATTATGAAAGATATTTAATATCATAATTCTAATGCAGTTGATTCTACTTGAAAGATGATAAATTAAATCAGAAAACTCTCATTATTCAAAAATTGGTTAATTCTGAGATTAATATAACACCATTAGTTTTAGAGATGATATTAAGTATGGAGGATCCTAATCAATGCTTAGATTTAATCATTCGAGAAGCAAGTTTCATACCGCAATTTCAAAGCCATCTCACACCAGAAATTTTGAATAAATCATCTAATAAAGAACTCCTTAAAATGCTACAAAGGGATGATTCTCTTAGTAAAAAAGGCAAAACCAACACTAATAATGTAATTGAAAAAGATAAAATAATAAAAGGATCAATAGATTCATATGAAAAAAGCAAAGAAAATATTCTAAATGAACCAAATCTAACTCAAATTAAAGAACAAAAAAAACAAGTAAAAAATACCGAAAGATTCTATGAATCTACTAAATCACATTCCTTATTTCGTCCCATTGCTAAGGATTATGATTCTGATTATAAAATATTAAAGGATCCAACTGGAAAACTCTACACTAATGGAGATTATACTGATTTCTATAATTTGACTTTAGATAAATTTACAAGCCTAAATGAATTGATGAGAAAACGATCTGATGTACTTTCAGCAACTAATATTAACAACATCTTAAGACTTTCTAGCAGTTCTGAAGTATCTACTATTGGGCTAGTAAAAAATTTTCGGCAAACAAAAAACCAAAATTTTTTCTTTGAAATTGAGGATCTTACGGGATCTATTAACGTATTAATTCGTAAAGATAGTGAAAACCAGGAAAATCAAAAATTATTTAATCATATAGTATATGATCAGATGTTATATGTTCAAGGTACTTATAATCCAGGAGATAATAGAAATCGAGGAATTATTTTTGCAGATTATATAACAAAAATCGATATTCCAACAGATTATCAACCTAATTTCTCTGAGCTCCCGCTATCAATTGCTCTCATATCGGATACACATGTCGGAAGTAAAGAATTTGAAGAGAAACTATTTAATAAGTTCATTGCGTTCTTAAACGGAAAAATAGGAAATGCAACTTATCGAGAAATGGCATCTAAAATAAAATATTTGGTTATAAATGGAGACTTAGTAGACGGTATCGGAGTTTATCCGAATCAGGAACAGGATCTTGAGATAACTGATATTTATAAACAATATGAAAAAGCATGTGAATTTATTGCTGAAATTCCTGAACATATTACAATTTTTTATACTTCTGGAAATCACGAACCCGTGAGGAATGCAATTCCACGACCAGCAGTTCCCAAAAAATATTGCGAGAGTTTATACGATCTTGGAGTAATATGCTTAGGAAATCCTTCTTACATACAAACTCATAAAGTAAATTCTCTTATTTATCATGGAGAAAGCATTCATGATATGAATTTGTTAATTCATGATTTTAATATCAATAAACCTACAGAAACTATGAAAGAATTACTTATATCTAGGCATCTAGCTCCGATCTTTGGTGAGAAGACTCAGATTGCACCATTGGATAAGGATTGGTTAGTAATAGATAAAATTCCAGATATTTTTCACACAGGTCACGTCCATATTAATGGATTTGATCGCTATCGGCATGTCTCTTTGGTAAATTCAGGATGTTTTCAAGCACAAACTGATTTCATGAGGAGTTTTGGCATAACTCCTACTCCTGGAATCATCCCCATTATTGAATTAGATAAATTGAATTTTTATCCACTAGATATAAAAATTAATCTAAAATAATACATCAAGTATAATAAAGGGCTTTCAAAATGAGATTTAACATCCCACGTAATAATCTAGATGAAATGGTAATATATATTTGGAAAATTGTTGATTTACCATATATCTTATATGATGATCTCTTATTTAATGTTATATTTGAATATTTTATCTTTACTCCTGATGAAGCATCATTATTTATTGATGATGTTCTAAAAAAAAAGCTATTAATTCAAGAGAAGAACTCCTTACTTAGACTTTCAGATGATCTCAATCAAAAATTTCTTAAATGGCAAAAGGAACGACGATTTGAAATAAAAAAAAATCTCACCAACTATAGAAAGAGAAATAAAACAGTAAGAAGAGTTGAAAACAATAATGAAAGTAAATTTAATGTGCTTCTAAAAAAAGTTATTGATTCTGCAGCATTAAATCGGGCTGTGACGGTTTCAGATAATGCTGTAGAAATTCAAAAGATCAATAAAATAGAAGGATTTCTTGAAGCAAAAATTAAGGGTTCCAAAGAAGAAAGTTATTTTGTGATAATAAATATCAAGGAAAAAACTTTATTACATAATTGCCATGATTTTGAAACACGAAGAGCTAAAACTAAGAAATTTTGTAAACATCTGATAAAACTGTTTTTGACTCTTAAAAAAAAAAATGAGGAAATAGCTCTTTACTTTCTTGAAAATATCATTAAACAAATAAATAATTGGGAATTTTCTTCTTAAAGAAGTTTTTTGAACACGTTATTTTTTAATCGTACTTTATCTGTTTGTAAAATAGTCGGTTTCATCTGCAGTAGATTAGCAATTTTAATCTTTGGTATTTGGTTTAATACACGTTCCACTATATTCATATCAATGTCAAGACTAATAATTTTTGTCCTTCCATAATGGCCCATAGATTTAGTTATCGCTGTAATTAATCCTGCTAAAGCTAATTCATTAATATAATCGCTAATTCGTCTTTTAGTCAATTGTTTTATGCCTGGAAGCCTATTTGAAAGTTCTGTATGGACATCGTATATATCTCCAGAAGTAATAATATGCTGCTTATTATATTTATGGAGAAGAAAAATGGCAGTTATGGTTATTTGAGCTTGAAGAGGCATAGAAAGAATATACTCGACAATATGATCTTTATCAATATCTTTTTGTGCTTTTTGTACATGAGACTCTGAGATAGATTTATTATGTCTTCTTTCAGCTATCTCTCCTGCCTTACGTAGAAGTTGTAATGCTTTTCTAGCATCTCCATGTTCTTTAGCAGCCAATCCAGCACATAGTTTAATAACTCCATCCTCAATTATACCTTCAGGAAATGCGATCTCTGCTCGTTGCTTCAGTATGTCCGCTAATTGATTAGCATTATAAGGATGAAATACAATTGGTTCCTCTTCTCCTAAACTGGAAGTTACCCTCGAATCTAAATAATCTATAAACTTAAGTTTATTAGAAATCCCAATTAAACTTGTGCGACAATAATCTAAATTCTCATTTAATCGAGTTAAGTCATATAGGATTTCATTTCCTCCCTTTTTCCCTATCAATATATCTATTTCATCTAGTACAAGAAAACAAATACTATTATTGATTCGGATATCCAGTAAGCCAAGAAGTTTTTTAAAAATAACATCTTTTGGCAATCCGGTAGGAGGAATTTTTTCCTTTTGACTAATAGTATTATAAATATGGGCTAAAATGCGATATGGAGTAGATACAACATTACAATTTATATATATCCACCAAGGGGTGTTTCCTTTACAATGCTGCGCTAACTTTTGGCTTATGTATCTAACTGTGGCAGTTTTTCCTGTTCCAGTCATTCCATAACAAAGTAAATTTGGAGGAACATCTCCTTTTAGAGCACAAGCTGTAATGGCGGCTATCTTTTCTATTTCGTAATCTCTATGAGGTAATTCGTTAGGTATAAAGGATGGCTCAAGAGCCTCTCGCTTTTTAAAAATTATTGGGCCTTTAAGATAATCTTTGTAGAATTTATCAATATTAAAACTCTGATTGTCATTTTTATTGGAGTTAGTCAACAATTACCGTCACCATAAACACTTTTTTCCATGCGAACTACTAATATTTCGAATGCAAAACTACTATATAAAAATAATTATTAAGCTAAAAATTATTATCTTGCTGTTAAATTATTCATTGCATTTTAAAACTGTAAAAATTACAGCTAATTCAGTATTTGATAATATTATTGTCGGTCTTTTAAAAGATTTTTATTTGCGCAACAATATTATTAATACTCTATTATAATCTAATTACTTTAACAATCTTTAATTTTCATTTAACATTAAAATATCTAATTTGAGATTAAATTGATTAAAATAAAAATGGATGTAAGTAATAATCAAAATGATAAAAAGCAGCGGAACACTAAGATTGCTAAATACTTAGCATTATTTTTTACCTGCTTACTTTTTTTAAATTTTATATTCATATCTTTATATTATTCATTGGCTGATTGGATTGCGTTATTGATTTTTAGTTTATTATTCATCGTTCCTGCATACTTATCAAATGCTGGGATGGTAATTGTTGGGAAAGGAAAACCAATAGATGGAGGAAAAGTCTGGAAGGATGGAAGGAGAATATTAGGAGATCATAAAACTTGGAATGGTTTAATTAAAGGACCACTCTATATTGGAATCCCCATTTCATTAGGACTCTTCTTAGTGTTCTTTATTTTATGGGATATTATCAGAATTATTCCTGATGCGGGAATTCCTCTTGGAATCTATAATTTATACAATGATATCTTCTTTTACCAATACTACTTTATCGGTGGACCCAAACCAATTGGATTTATTATCATAATAATGAGAATTTTTCTATGCTCGTACGGTGCAGGAATCGGAGATTTATTAGGTTCCTTTCTAAAGAGAAGATTTAATATTGAAAGTGGAGAGCCCTTCTGGGTAATTGATTCTTTAGATTTTGCAGGAACAGCGATTATCTGTGCGTCCATCCCTAGTTTTTTTATTCCCGATCTATATCTGGCTCCAGATATATTTATAATAATATTCTTGCTTATCTTAACTCCCTCAGTTAGTATTATAGCAAATACAGTAGCCTATTATATAGGTTTGAAGGATGTTCCTTGGTAATTAGAAATAATAATTTGAAGATATGCAATTTACTTTAATAGGTTTTTCATTATTTTGAAAAACTACATTTTTTTCAAAAAGCTTATTTACCGTTTTAATGTAATTACCATTACATCCAACCGCAATTCCTCTCTCTTTAAAAGAAAGAAAATTAATAGAGATCTCCCTCTTTCTAGAATAAATGTTCCATTCAACTCTTATATCATGAATATAGAGATCTGGGAATAAGCTGTACAACAAGGTTATAAGTGTATTTTCTGCTCGAATGATTAAAGCTTTTTTTATTAGCTCTTTTCGTATGCTATTAATATAATTGCCAGAAGAGAAATAATCCTCGTTGTGAACAAAGAAGAAAACAAAGTTATTAATGGTAATAACATTCTGGGGATGAATATGTGTTTTTTTAAGAAAATACTTATAAAGTTTTAATTCAAAATTGGTGTATTTATTTGTAACTCGCAATACTTGATAAAAGATTAAATCATCGAGAATTGTATAGAGCATACCATAGAATTGTTTTCAATCATAAATTTAAAGTCCTAAAAAAAGTTGTGGAGAAAATTTAATATTGAACAAAACATCTAAAATGATAATTATTTAGAAAGAGCATGCAAAATGAAAAATGCAGGTTTCAAGTTCATCGAACATACAGCAGATGTAAAAGTAAAAGCGTGGGGATCAAATCTTGAAGAAGCATTTTCGCAAGTAGCTCTGGGTCTTATGGCAACCATCTCACCCAATTTAGAAAAAATAAAGCACGAATTAGTGAGAGAAATTACAATAGAATCAGAAGATAAATATGCTCTTGCAATAGATTTTTTAACTGAATTTCTTTACATCTTTGATGTAGATGCATTAATTTTCAGTGAAATTAACATTGAAACAATAAAATTAAAAAATGATAATTATCAATTGAAAGCGATTGCGAAGGGTGAAAAATTTGATAAAAGTACTCATGAAATTGGAACTGAAGTTAAAGCCATTACTTATTCATTTATGAATATTGAGGAAAAACAAAATGAAGTGACTATTGATATTGTTTTTGATATTTAAGATTAAGTATATCCTTATCCCTTAACTACTCCCACAGGTGCCAATCTTACTATTTTTTCAATAATTTCTAAATCATGACTAACTTGTACAACTTGATCTATATCCTTATAAGCTCCAGGAGCTTCTTCGGCAATCACTTTCATTGATGCGGCTTTAACTAATATACCTTTAGTGCTAAGATCTTCTTTCACTTTAGAACCCCAATATTTTTTAGTCGCTTTGGATCTTGACATTACTCTGCCTGAACCATGGGCAGTGGAACCAAATGAGAGATCCATAGCTTTTGATTTTCCAACACATAAATATGATGCAGATCCCATAGTACCAGGTATTAATACAGGTTGTCCTATATTTCTATAATCTTGAGGTATTTCTGAATGTCCCGGAGGAAATGCTCTAGTTGCTCC
>Ga0180437_10006679_pt1 | contig 15268 bp, 13 predicted proteins | sample SS_ome_4_FD_132410 | JGI IMG/M metagenome (GOLD analysis project Ga0180437, IMG submission 132410) | Hypersaline lake sediment archaeal communities from the Salton Sea, California, USA - SS_3_D_1 metaG | ecosystem: Environmental > Aquatic > Non-marine Saline and Alkaline > Hypersaline >...
CGTGTGGGCTCAGCCGGCGGCGTAGGCCTTTGATTGATGGGACCGGGAGCGAACCTTGGTTTCCCGGCTGCGCTTCGAACCGTGGCCTTGTGTCCCGCCGCGCCGGGAAGGCCTGCGGGACTGGTCTCCGAGCCTCTTCCCTTCACTGAGATCGATGGCATACAAATCGAAGTCGGCCGTCTTGGCCGGGATCTTCATTCCGATATAGTCCTCGATGGCCATGAGGTGGCCGAACGTTCCTTCGCTGGCCAGAGATACGGCCTGGCCCTGTTTTCCGGCCCGGGCCGTCCGCCCGATCCGATGCACATAGCTTTCGCAGTCCTGAGGAATATCATAGTTGATGACCATATCCAGATCATCGATCTGGAGACCCCGGGCGGCCACGTCGGTGGCCACCAGAATCGGGAGGTTCCCAGCCTTGAAATCATCGATGATGGCCAATCTCCGGCTTTGAGGCAGGTCGCCCGTCAGATGCCGGCATTGGAATCCGTTGAGCTGGAGCTTCCGCGACAGACGGAAGGCGCCGTGCCGGGTGTTGGTGAAGACCAGCGCGGTCCGGGGGGCTTGACGCTGGAGTATCCCCAGCATGAGATTCAGTTTGATGTGGCTCTTCACATTGTAGATCTCTTGGGAAATGCCGTCCACCGTGACCCGGTCCGGCGTGACCTCGATCGTCACCGGCCGGAGCAGGTGATCGGCCATGATCATCCGCGATGCGCGGTCCAAGGTCGCGCTGAACAGCATGGTTTGGCGGTTTTGGCGGGAAGGCATCATGTGCAGCAGCCGTTTAATATCGGGAAGAAATCCCATATCGAACAAACGGTCGGCCTCGTCGATGACCAGAAAGCCCACCTCACTCAGCTTGAGCTCACCGCTGGAACCCAAATCCAGCAGCCTCCCCGGCGTTCCGACCATGATGTCCAGCCCTTGCTTGAGCCGGTTCCGCTGGGCCGCACGGGATGTTCCGCCGTAGAGGCTGCCGATCGCAAACCCGATGTGACGGTTCAACAAGAGGGCTTCTTTTTCGATCTGCACCGCCAATTCACGGGTCGGAACGATGATCAGGCCTGCTTTCCGCGCTCTCCGTTCGCTGCCCAGCATGCGCTGGAACAGCGTGATCAGAAAGGCCGCGGTCTTTCCGGTTCCGGTTTGGGATTGGACGGCCGCATCCGGGCCCTTAAGGGTATGATACAGGGTCTTTTCCTGGACGTCCGTCAACTCTGTGTATCCTCGATCCGTGATCCCTTGCTGGAGACGGGGATCGAGATTCAATTCTGCAAATTCCATCAGTTTTCCTTGAAAATTAGCGTTGTGATGGGATTCCGGTCGACGAAATGTTCTTTCTGGAGGGGAAGACTATTTACGAAGACTGTTTCCTAACACGTATTTATGGGTTAAGTATACACGATATCCGGGAAACAGGCAAGCGACATGAAAAACCGCCGCATGATCCTTGACTCGCTGAACCGACACGAATAAGATTTCTGTAACGGGGAGGGTAAGATCATGAAAAATCCTCAAAGAGCCATCCATCTCATTATTGTTCTATGTTTCATGGCCTTTCTCCTGACTGTGTTTGAATTCCTGGCGCTGCAGGACATATTTCATGAGTACGTCAGCACCCGCGTCCTCGAAAAGCTCGATATCTCTTTGTTGGGAGATTTGCCGGATTGGACTTCAACCCGAGGAGAATGGGGGGTCGTGAGAGTCAGTTATCTTTTTCGGTTCGCATTTTTTATCATCTGCATCGCCGTTTTGTACAAGCTGATAAGCCGTTGGGAGAACATGCGGGACAGAAAGTCCGTTCCATAGCGGGAAAATCTATCCATCGGTTCAGCTAATTTCCTGTATATCCCAGGATGTCGAAATTGTACCGCTTAATGAACTTGTAATCGTCTTTGGTCGCCACGGAATAGGCTTTACCATTATTAAAGGAAAGCCAATCGGTGGGAATATCGGTTTCAAATTGAGCCAGGTATTCGCCTTCCCTGTTAAAAATATCAACCAGCTTATATTCAACTCGAACGGAATCGACGACCACGAAAATCCAGCCGTTCTCCATCAGGGTGAATCGCTCATAGGCGGGCAAATATTTGGGATATCTTATCAGTTCAAAAACTTCTTCCTCTTCACCCGGCGGCATTTTAGCCAGAGTCTGCTCACTCAAGTTCTGCACAAAATATTCTTTATGCCGCTTATCAATCTCAACCGGCTTAAAATCCCGTTGGATCCTCTTCAGCAACTTTCCCTCCGAGGAAAACACTTTAATCTCGTAGTCCTGGGAGTATCCGAAATATAACAAGTCGTTCTGATCCAAGACATAATTCACGGAGGGTGTAAACGCCATGCTGCTTAAGTAATCTGCAAAAACCTGAGCCGCGGAACCAAAATTTTTAAAAACCTGTGCCTCTTGCGGCAGCCGCAAAAACTCCGCCGCGAGATTGAATCGGTCATCGAACAAGCCGTAAAAATAGTCCCATCTCTTGCCTTTTCCCAACCTGACATTGTCCGCCGACCGGCCGATATGAAGTCCCTTCGAATTTATGACCACTCCTTCGAGCAGAAAGGGAACTCTTATCCCCTTTAGGTAACGACCCTCCCTGCTGAGGAAAGAAATTCTTTGATTGGAGACATCATTCAGATAGATATTTCCCTTTCCATCAAACCTGGCCGCACTGATAGTCTGAAACTCTCCCGGTCCTTGTCCCGGTCGCCCGATCGACTGGAGGAATCGACCGTTCACGTCATACTTTTTTACGACCTTTCTATCCCCATCGGTAACATAAAAGCTGCCCTCTTCATCCGTAGTCAGGAATACTTGACTTCCGAACATGTAGTTTTCGTCTCCCCCCTTTACCCCTATTGTGAGGTCTTCTTCAAATATGATCTTCAGCTCGGGATTCAGCGGCGAATCCGGATTCTTTACCAGGGTAACTCCATCCACGACCTGGATTGAGCTTTTCCACCCATCCTTATGTTGGGTGCAGGAAATCAGACCGAACAAAGCAGAGAGCAACACAATAATATTAAGCAGGAGAAGGTGTGCTATATGCCTCATTCCACTGCCGATATCATACCAAATGGAATGATCCCGTCAAGGAGCTCGATCACGCATGGCGATTGTTTTGATGGATCTTTCCTTTATGGATGGCTGTCTCATGAAAGAGGTCTTTTGACCTTGGAGGAAATAGGTGGCGCGCCTGGAGAGACTCGAACTCCCGACCCGCTGCTTAGAAGGCAGCTGCTCTGTCCAACTGAGCTACAGGCGCGTCCGCGTGGAGGGTGAGTATCCTCCCCGAATCTTTCGATTTAAGTCAGTTATTTCAATCGGGGAGGCCGGATTTGAACCGGCGATCTCCTGCTCCCAAAGCAGGCGCGCTGACCGGGCTGCGCTACTCCCCGATCGAGTTCGGGCCTCCTATCGAGGCCGTCACGGCAGTCCTTATGATACATCGTACGGGGGAAAATGCCAATATGGGGATTGAAGGTGGAACGCGGTTATTTTCGTCGCAGGGCCTTTTCCACTTCGCTGCGGCGCAGGCGCAGGGCGATGGGACGGCCATGGGGGCAGAGGGCCGAGTTGGTGGTCTTGAACAGCTCTTCGACCAGGAAGGCCATTTTCGCCGCCGCCAGCGGTTCTCCCGCCTTGACCGCTGTCCTGCAGGCCATAGTAGCCAGCAGGCGGTGCCGCTTTTTCCCGATCTCCTCTCTTCCCACGTCTTCCAACAACGACAGAAACACATCCTTGGCATCCTGCATCGCAAAAATATCCGGGTACTCTTTGAGGGCGTGGGTTCGCCCTCCCATGGCATCGACCCCGAAGCCGGATTCCTCGAGCAGTTCCCGATTCTCCTCTAAGCTTAATATCTGGGCCGGAGATAGCTCTAACATGATGGGATGCAGGGCCAGTTGCCGCGGCCAACCGTGTCGGGCATGGATTTCGCGGTACTTGTCATAGAGGACACGTTCATGGGCATTGTGCTGGTCTATGACGAGTATTCCCTCCTCATCGGCCGCCACGATATAGGCGTTTAAGTACTGCCCCAAGACTTGCGGACCTAGATCCCCGGAGGCGGGCCTCCTGTCCGGTGAAGGAGGAAACAAGAATTCCGGCCTCTCGGGGCGGCCTTTAAGAAAGGCTTGATGCATCTCTTCCACACGGGAGGACGCCGCGAGCCGCTCCTCATGGTGTTCGGGATAGACCTCCTTGACTCCCAGTTCCCGCAGCAGCGCCTGCTCCATACTGCGGTAGACAAAGGAATACACGGCCTGATTATCGCGGAAGCGCACCTCAGCCTTGGCAGGATGCACATTAACATCCACCTCTTCCAACGGAACCTCCAGTAACACCACCGCCTCCGCCGATTGGTCCTTTTCCAAGAAATTGCGGTAGGCCTGATTCAACGCCGCCTGAACCGTGGGATCCTTGACCAGGCGGCGGTTGATGAAGAAAAACTGGTGCTTGCGGTCCCTACGGGCCGAAGGCGGCCGGGAGGAAAATCCGTGCATCCTGCGGTCCTCCTCAATGGCGTCGAATTCGATCAGGCCGTCCAGGAAGGCTTTGCCGAATACCTGATAGATTCGCTCCCTTAGACCGGCGACCGCCGGATAATCAAACACCCTCCGATCCCCGTGGTTCAGAGCGAATCGGACGGTGGGGAATGCCAAGGCCACATCGGTCAGAAACCGCGTGATCCGGCTGAGTTCAGCCCTCGCCGAGCGCAGGAATTTTTTCCGGGCGGGCAGGTTGAAAAACAGGTCTTTGACCTCCAGGCTGGTCCCCCGCGGGAAAGCGATCTCCATACATTCCTGGGATTCCCGGCCGGCGATCCTGACCCGGGTTCCCATGGATGTCTTGCCGTCCGAGGTATTGAGTGTCACCCGGGCGACGGCGGCGATGCTGGAGAGCGCCTCGCCGCGGAAGCCCAGGCTCGCCACGCTTGCCAGGTCATCGGCGCTGGCGATCTTGCTGGTGGCGTGGGACTCGAAGCAGAGCCGGGCGTCATCCATGCTCATGCCCACGCCGTCGTCCGTCACCCGGATCAGACCTTTGCCGCCATCCAGTAGCTCGATCCGGACATCGGTGGCCCCCGCATCCAGCGAGTTCTCCACCAGTTCTTTGACCACCGAAACCGGGCGCTCCACCACCTCGCCGGCCGCGATCTTGCGGGCTACATCCTCATCGAGTTTGCGAATGACTCCCATCTCAGCCCGCCTGCCCGTCCCTGTCTTGCCCCGATCCCGAAGATCCTCTTGCGAGCCGCCCTCCTCCGTTCCCGGCGGCGCTGTCGACGTGCGGAGCATGAGGCTCGTGATGTTCGCGTTCCGACTCCAACCCGAAGGTATTTCGCTCTTCCACATGGATGATCCTGATCTCCACCGACTCCTTCTCAGGCACTCGACATCCGGGCAGCGCCACGTCGATGTAGTTGTCGGTCAGAACACGCGCCGATCCATCCAGCGCCTTGGTGATGACCAGGGCCTCGGCCTTCCGCCCGATGAACTCCCGCCGAAACTCGAGGTTCTTCTGCCGCGCCAGATCCCTGAGCTCCTTGGCCCGGGCTTTCTTCCGCTCCGGCTGGACCTGCTCCCATCGAGCCGCGGGCGTTCCGGGCCGGGGCGAATAGGAGAACACATGAAAGTAGGACAGCGGGGAAGCCTTCAGAAACGCGACCATGGAGCGGAAGTCCCGTTCGGTTTCGCCTGGGAAACCCACGATGATATCACAGCCCAAGGCCGCGCGCGGAAGCCCCCGGCGAAGGCGCTCCAGGATATGCATATAATCGGCCGCCTTGATTCTGCGCCCCATACGGGCGATGATCCGGTCCGCCCCATGCTGCAGCGAAAGATGGAAATGAGCGCAGATCTTGGGATCGGTAACCAGGTGTTCGAGCAGGCCCTCATCCATGAAGCGGGGATCGAGCGAACTCAGCCGCAGCCGGTGCAGGCGGGGAATTGCGCTGATCTCCTGAAGGAGATCGCGGAAAGAGAGCTGCGGATCGCGATCACGTCCGTACAGGATTAGGTGAACTCCGGCCAGCACCACCTCCTTGAAGCCCTGGTCGATCATGCGCCGCACATCGGAGAGAATATCCGGCATGGCCACGCTGACGCTTTTGCCCCTCACCGAAGGGACCACGCAGAACGTGCACCCGAAATCACATCCGTCCTGGATTTTGACCAAGGCCCGCGACCGGAAGGGCCGCGAAATGACGCCGGTTGCTTGGGGAGGCTGGCTGAGGATGCGTTCCGGCAGCGATTCCTTGTCCAGGTTGGAGATCACCTGCCAAACACCGGGCAGTGCCCTCAATTCCTCGGCGGACCGGGCCGCAAAACATCCGGTGACCACCAAACGGGCCTCAGGATTCTCCCGGTGCATGCGGCGGATGAAATTGCGGACATCTCGGTCGGCCTTGGAGGTTACGGTGCAGGTGTTGACCAGGATCAGGTCGCTCCGGAGATGATCCCTTCGGTAGCGCAGCCCCCGCCGCTGGAATTCCTCGGCCCAGGAAAAAGCCTCGGCCTGATTGACTCGACAGCCGAAGCTCTGAATGGAGAATGAATTCATACCCGATCTTTGATGCGGGAAGAGCTCTGCTGCACCTTGGCCGACTGCTCCTTCCGATAGGCTCGAAGCTTGGCCTTGAGGGCTTCGTCATTGAGGCTCAGGATTTGGACGGCCAGCAGAGCGGCATTGATGGCCCCATGCTTGCCTATCCCCATGCATGCGACTGGAATCCCCTTGGGCATCTGAACGGTGGACAGCAGGGCGTCCAGTCCGTTGAGCGCCGATCCTCCCACCGGAATGCCGATCACGGGCAGTGCGGAGTGGGCCGCCACCACTCCGGCCAGGTGGGCCGCCATACCGGCGGCGGCGATCAAAACCTCCCCTCCGCCATCTTCGAATTCCCGCACCAGTCTTATCGTGCGCTCGGGAGTGCGGTGGGCGGAGGTGACCTCCAGCATGAAGGGAATCTCGAATTTCTTCAGGATTTCGAGCGCTCCTTCGATCACGTCATAATCCGATTCGCTTCCGATCAATACGGCGACTTGACTCATAAGACGATCCTCCTCTCCAAACCGATGTCTTTGCGGAAGTGCATGGCTTCGAAATGCATATCATCAATGGCGTCATAGATGGTCTTCATGGTATCGGCCAGAGTCTCCCTGGCTGCACACACATTCAACACGCGGCCGCCGGAAGTGATGATTTTGTTGTCTTTTACCGCCGTACCGGCGTGGAAGACCACCACCTCATCATGTTTGCTCAGCTTGTCAAGCCCTTCTATCTCCTTGCCCTTTTCATATTTGGTGGGATAACCACCCGAGGCCACTACGACGCAGCCGGAGGCGTTTTGACTCCACTGCGGCTTGGCTTGGAGCACATTGCCCTCCATGGCCGCCTCCAAGATATCCAAGAGATCAGACTCCAGACGTAGCACTTGGGGTTGGGTTTCGGGATCCCCGAAGCGGCAGTTGTATTCCAGCACCTTGGGACCCTGATCGGTCAGCATCAAGCCGATGTAGAGGACTCCCTTATACTTTCGTTCCTCTTCCAGCATGCGGGTTATGGTGGGGAGGACGATGGTCTGCACAATCTGATTGAAGAGTTCCTGATTGACATAGGGGTTGGGTGAAATAGCACCCATCCCGCCGGTATTGGGTCCCTTATCGCCGTCAAACACCGGTTTGTGATCCATGGTGGTGACGAAGGGAACGAGCCTGGTCCCGTCGGAGATCACTATGAAGGAGGCCTCCTGGCCGCGCAGAAACTCCTCGATGAGTATCACATTGCCTGCGTCCCCGAATTTCTTGTCCACCATGATGGTGTCCACAGCCGCTATCGCCTTGGGCAGGTTGCGGCAGATGATGACCCCCTTGCCCGCCGCCAAGCCGTCGGCTTTGATCACGACCGGAAAGGAAAACACCCCGGATTGCAGGATTTGACGGGCCGCCTTGGGGGTGTCGGTGATCCGGAAGCGCGCGGTCGGGATTTTATGCCGATCCATGAACTGCTTGGCAAAGACCTTGCTGCCCTCCAGCTCGGCCGCGATTTTGTAGGGGCCGAAACACTTTAGCCCCACCTGTTCAAACTCATCTACGATCCCTATCGTCAGGGGAAGCTCAGGCCCCACTACGGTAAAATCGATTTTCTCGCTCAAGGCGAATTTCTTCAGGGCCTGGACATCGTCGGCCGCCACCGGCACGTTATCCGCTAGCTCTCGAGTCCCTGCGTTGCCCGGGGCCACATACAGCTTCTTGACTCGGGGGCTTTGAGACAGCTTCCACGCCAGCGCATGTTCCCGCCCTCCTGACCCCACAATCATTAATTTCATCGTCCATCCCCCTTTGTGGTTTTCGAATTCACATTTTCACCTTGTGTCGTCTTTCGCCCGCTGATCCCCAAGTTTCTGCAGATTCTCGGCAAAATTTTCCGCAAAACCAGGATGTGGGAAAATGCTCTGCATGATTCTGGCTGCTAAAGGTACAGCCTGAGAGGCGGGCAGACAATATTTCATCTCCAAGAAGTTCTGCCGGTACTCTCTGGCCCGGATCGCGACGTCTTCGCCGTCGATGATCACGGCACCGATCATGTCCGCCAGGGTGTCGAAATCCTTCTCGGTCATGCCGAATCGGGTCATCTCCTGGACACCCATGCGGATCCCGCTGGGCTCGAGAAACGTCTTGTCATCCGGGAGGGCTTGATAATTGGTCACGATGTTGTTTTCCTCCAACCGCCGGGCAATATCCATGCCGTTGCCGTATCTATCGATGCGGATCAAGACCTGATGGGTCTCGGTGAACCCGTCGGACTCGTCGCCCTCCACCGCAACGTTTCTGCGCTTCAGGGCCCGAGCGAATGCCTTGGCATTGCTCCGGACCTGGGACTGGTACTCCTGCTTGAAGGCGTTCATCTCGTAGGCCGCCACCAAGAGGCCCACTAGAGTGCCGAGATGGTGGTTGCTGGTAGACCCCGGAAATGCACGGCCCTGGATGTCGATCCACAACTTGCGCAGCGGGCTCCCTTTGGGAAAATTTCCTGCAATCACACCCCGCTGGGGGCCGAAAAACGTCTTGTGGGTGCTCCCGGTAACCACATGAGCACCCTCGGCCAGGGGCGCTTGGAAAGCTCCGTACAGCCCCAGCACATGGGCCATGTCGAACATGATAACCGGCGCGGGCTCCCAATCCCTAACCAAGGCAGCGGCAAATGCAATTGGCTCGGGGTAGATGAACATGCTCTTGCCGAACACCATTAAATCGGGTCGATGCCTGTCAAGCAGCTCCGCCAGCTTCTGCGTATCGGGTTTATAGGGATTATCCTCCTGGACAGGAAAGTTGACCACCCGCTCCTTTCCCGTCTGGGGATCTTCCTCGACGTAGTTAAACAGGGCGCCCATGGGTTGAGAGCTCAGGTGCCCGCCGAAGGTCAGTTTGTTGTTCATAACCAGGCCCATCCTGCGTGGCACTTGTCCTTCGGGGCGGCCGCGGTTCAGAAAACGCACCATCGCCTTGAAGATCACCTCATTGGCCATCTGCCCGGAAACGGGGCGGAGTTCCACCTCGCCGCAGTCAAAGAAACGTCCCAATTCGGCCTGGGCATCCGCCTCAACCTGCTTGATGAAATCGACGCCTTGATAAAAATAGACTTCCTCGCCCTTCATGGTCTTATGTTCGGCGTATCGGCCGGAGGGATCTGAGATCTCGCACATCTTGACCATCAGCGATGGGGTGCATTCGGAGGGTATCAGGTTAAAGGATTCGTGCTGCCTCCATATGTTATTCGTCTCGAGAAGATCCGTCAGGTTTTTGACCGCGCCGTAAAGTGAGTCCATAGATATGCTCCCTTGTCTCAGGATTTAAAGTTGATTTCTTCGATCCGTGCGATCTTACCCATCCGCTCATGGTGACGCCCTCCCTCAAAATCGGTGTGAAGCCAGGTTTTCACGATGTTCAAGGCCTCGTCCAAAGGGAGAATCCGCCCCCCGAGAGTAAGACAGTTGGAATTGTTGTGAGCCCGGCTCATTTCTGCCATGTACTCATCCACACACAAGGTCCCCCGGATACCTTTGTGCTTGTTGGCCACCATGTCCATCCCGATTCCGGTTCCGCAGATCAGAATCAGCCGATCGCACTCACCGGCATAGTAGCCGGCCAGAGCCTTGACGGCATAATCCACATAGTCCACACGCTCGCCGTCGGCGGCTCCGTAGTCCCTGCATGCAACTCCCTGTTTCTCCAGATATGCCAGAATGCCGGTCTTAAGCTTGTATCCGGCATGATCGGATGCTATTCCCACATTCATGCTGCCTCCTGTCGCTCAGAATTCCGATCGCGTATCCGGGATCTTGCCGGTTTATCGGCTGGGTTATTATATCAACAAATCAGCGGAGTTGAAATCCCAATTGGGGACATCCCCCGAGGTGCCACCCTAACTCCGCATAATCGGGATTATGTTTGATTTCCATCAGGAGGTGTTAGGGTGGCACCTCGGGGGATGTCCCCCAGGAATCCGTGAATCAGTGGTGGACAAGACGGGCGGCCTGGGGCATGATCTCGATGGCCTTTTGGACCAACGGATCGAGCAGGCGATAAATCCGCTCACCCTCTTGGAGTCCGTAAAAAGACGCACGGAGCTGACGCTCCAGCTCTCTCACAAGCTGACCCCGGGCTTCGTCGAACCGATCCGATTCATATTCGATATCAATATCTTCGAGAAAGGCCCGGAAGTCTTTGAGCACGGCCGCATCTACCGTGAAATCAGGCGGCAAGGCGTCACCGGAAACGATCTTTTCCGCCAAGGGCGTCTTCTTCTCGTAGAATCTACGCGCGTAGGCAAAAAATGATCCCCGCACCAGCAGGCGGTAGGTCAAAGGCTGAAACGCAAACGGAACTTCGAAGTCAGGCGAAATTCCTCCCTGACCGAGCACCTTGCGTCCCGCGGATGTATACGCCACATCACGCTCCTCGTCCGGGACCTCCTGATAGGTCACGTAATCTTCGATCTGGCTGAAATCCCGCTGGATAGACAGTCCGCTGGGGGTATAGTATTTGGCGGTGGTCAGGGCGATAGCCGCATCCCTGTCCCGGCCCAGGCTGAAAACGGTTTGCACCAGGCCCTTGCCCCATGTGGGTTGCCCCACAAGCAGCCCGCGGTCGTTGTCTTTGACCGCCCCGCTCACGATCTCTGGCGCGCTTGCTGTCCCTTGATGGATGATAATGACGAGCGGAATGTCCCGAAAACGGCCCTCACTTTGGGCCTCGAAGGACCGGTTGTAATAGGCGTTCCTTCCTTTGATGGAAACGATTCCCGCTCCCTTGGGCAGCAGGTCTTCGCTCAACTGCAGCGCCTGCAGGAAGGTACCGCCCCCGTTGAAGCGGAAATCCAGGATGAGCTTTTTCATCCCGTTATCCAACAGCGACTCCATTTTCTCTCGGAATTCCCGTCCCGTGGTCTCGGCGAAATTGCGTATATAGATATAGCCGATGTCGTCCTTGAGCATGAAGGCGTAGCGGATGCTCTCCAGTGGGATTTCCTCCCGCTCGATGGTGAAATCCATCGGCTCCTCCACCCCTTCGCGGACGATGGTGATGGTGACCTCGGTGCCCTTCTTCCCCCGGAGTTTCTGCATGGCCTCATAGCTGCTGATCGGCTTTGTGCTTTCGCCCTCGATGTGGGAGATGACATCATTGGGGAGGATGCCCAGGCGATAGGCGGGGCCCCCTTCGATGGGGGATATGACCTTCAAGGAATCGAGATGTTTCTGGATGAGAATACCCAGACCATAGTATTTTCCTCGGTAATCCTCGGTCATGGTTGCCAGGTTGGATGGATCCAGGAAATAGGAATGCGGATCGAGGGTGGGCAGCATTCCCCGGATGGTGGAATACGTCAATTCTCGGTGATCGACGTCTTTATAGTAATTGTCTTCTATGAGCGAAGTCATGGCGACGATCTTGTCCAAAGACTGCTTCCAGATATCCTCTTCCCACAAGGTATGCAGACAGATCACGCCGATCAACAGGATCAAGATCATCCATTTCTTGGCCATCGGACTCTCCATTTTTTTTATCTTAACAGAGCTGTAAATGCTTGTAAAGTAACCCGATGGGACCGAGCCCGGAATCCCATCCCGAAGATCAAAAGCCGCCTTGACTTATCTCTATTGAAGCGTTATAGTTCCCTCGCTTGTTTCGCGCGGCGTTCGAGTTTATAAATGTTCGGAAGCATCGGTTTTCAGGAACTGCTCATCATCCTGACCATCGCTCTGCTCATTTTCGGACCCAAGAAACTCCCCGAGGTGGGAAGGTCCATCGGAAAAGCCTTGCGGGAATTCCGGCGGACTTCCGACGAGATCAAAGAAAAGATCGAAGAAGAGATCCGGGCGGATGAGTTCCGCGAGATCAAAAAGGACATAGAACAAACAGTGGATATAACCGGAAGTTCCCCTCCGCCCAAAGAGAATCCCTACGATTTTCCGGACCATTCCCAAGACTCAGCCCCCCCGGAGGACAAAGACATCGCAAAGGACACGGAGCCGCATGAGGAAGGAAAGAAAGTCACCTGACAATATGACCTTCCTTGAGCATCTCGAGGATCTGCGCAAACGGATCTGGTATTCCTTTGTTGCGATCATCATCGTCGTCATACCTGCCTGGTTCTTCAGTAAAGACGTTTACAACATCATCGCCCGACCCATCACCAGGTTTCTTCCCGAAGGCGAGAAGCTGGTCTTCACTTCCCTCCCTGCTCCCTTTTTCCTCTATATGAAGGTATCCTTCCTGACCGCACTATTTGTCGCCGCTCCCTTTATTTTCCTACAAGTATGGTATTTCGTGGCCCCCGGTCTATACCAACGGGAAAAAAAGCATGTTATTCCTTTTGTCCTGTTAACCACCATATTTTTTTCGGGGGGGGCGGTGTTCGCCTATCTGGTGGTCTTTCCTTTTGCCTGCAACTTTTTCCTCGGCATGGGATCGGAATTCAAGGCCATGATCACCGTCGACCAGTACTTCAGTCTCGCGCTACGGGTAATTCTGGGGATCGCGCTGGTCTTCGAGCTCCCCACGCTGGTCTATTTCTTGGCCAAGATGGGGCTCGTCTCGGCGCGGATGATGATCAAATATTTCAAGTATGCGGTACTGGTGGTCTTCGTCATAGCCGCGATCATAACCCCCACGCCCGACATGTTCACGCAGAGCATCATTGCCGTCCCCATGCTGGGGCTTTACGGCCTCAGCATCCTGATCGCGTTGGCGGTAGGCAAGCAGAGATCGCGCCGGCGCGACCAAGAGGAACAGGAACAGGAGCAGGAGGAGGACCTCTCCGGTTGATGCGCCGGAGGCCGTGACCCATGGACGGTCGCCTGATCATCGACGGCCGGCGGCTGGAAACCACCGAACTTCAAGCATCCACTAATCCCGCCACCCTGGAATCTCTGGGGCGATTTCACCTGGCCGCACACGAGAATTGTGAGGAGGCCGTGCGGGCCGCCAAATCCGCGTATCCGGCGTGGCGGGACATGTCTGCGGGCGAAAAAAAGCGCCTGCTGCTCCGCGCCAAGCAGGGCTTGCTGGCCAGAGGGCCCGAAATCGCGGAGGTCATCGCGCGGGAAAAAGGGGGGCCGATTACCGAGACCTATGCCAAGGAAGTCTTCCCCGTGTTGGAAGCCCTGGATTACTACGCCCGCTTCGGTCTGCGACACACGCGTCCGCAAAAATCCCGGCCGCATATTTTTCTCTTTACCCATAAGATAACGCGCTACCGGTTTCAAGCCTTGGGACCGTCGCTCATCATCTCCCCCTGGAACTATCCCTTTCTCATCCCGGCCTTCGACGCCTTGAGCGCGCTGGCAGCGGGTAATACCGTCGTCCTGCGCCCCTCGACCACAACGGCGTTTACAGGTTTGATTTTGGGCGAGCTGCTGCAGGAGGCCGGGCTGCCTCCAGGAGTCCTGAATGTGATCCCCTGCAGGACCCAGCATGTCGAAGGATTGATCACCCACCCTGATGTGCGGTCGGTGTTGTTCACCGGAAGCACCGAGGTGGGCAAAAAGATCATGGCGATGGCCAGCCAAAACCTCACCAATATTACGCTGGAGCTGGGGGGGAAAGATCCCATGATCGTGTGCCGGGATGCCGACGCGGAACGTGCGGCCCGAGGCGCAGTTTGGGGCGCGTTCGCCAACTGCGGCCAGAGCTGCGGATCGGTCGAACGGCTCTACGTTCAGCGGGACATCGCCCCGGAGTTCATCGCTCGGATTGAGGCCCTGGCCCGTGAAATCGCAGTGGGAGATCCCCTGGATCCTGATACCGACCTGGGCCCCATGGCCACTCTCCCCCAGCTGCGCCTGGTGGAAGAGCACATCGGTGAAGCGGTGGAGAAGGGGGCAAAGCTCCTCTGCGGAGGGGATAGAATCCCGGAATTCAAAGGATATTTTATTCGCCCTGCCATTCTGACCGGGGTGGACCATTCCATGCGCATTATGCGCGAGGAGACCTTCGGCCCTGTGCTTCCGATCATGGAGTTCGGGGAATTGGAGGAGGCGTTGGCGCTGGCCAATGATTCCGACTACGGGCTGACGGCTTCCGTATGGACCCGCAGCCGCAGGACCGCGGAAAGGTGTGCCGAGACACTCGAGACCGGCACGGTTTCGGTCAACGATCACATGAGCTCCTTTCCCGAACCGAGCGCTATTTGGGGCGGGATCAAACAGACCGGGATCGGACGATCTCACGGCCCTTACGGCATGCGCGAGCTGCAGAACATCAAATACACAACCCTGGATTTCGTCCGCAAACCATCGCTGCTCTGGTGGTTTCCCTACAGCCGGCGGGCTTATCGCCTCTTCCAAGACGCCGCCGGCCTGTATCACCACCCGAGTTGGGCGCAAAAAGGCCGCAATTTGGGGGCCCTGATCCCGCGACTGGCAGAGATCCGACGCAAAGTCCCGCTCCGGAACTTTATCCGCAGCCTCCCACGGTTGTTATCCAAATGACACAGCACAGACGACTGATCGGACTGACCGGCACCAATGCCGCCGGAAAAGGTGAGGCAGCGGCTTTTTTCCGTCACCGAGGATTCGCCTACTTCTCCCTCTCCGATGTCATCCGGGATGAGCTGAAGCGTAAGGGGCTGGACCTTGATCGGAATAACTTGATCCGGACGGGAAATGCCCTGCGTCGGCAATTCGGATCCGACGTCCTGGCCCTGCGGATTTTGGAAAAAGTCACGGGCGACAGCGTCATCGACAGCATCCGCAATCCC
>Ga0180437_10006680_pt1 | contig 15267 bp, 19 predicted proteins | sample SS_ome_4_FD_132410 | JGI IMG/M metagenome (GOLD analysis project Ga0180437, IMG submission 132410) | Hypersaline lake sediment archaeal communities from the Salton Sea, California, USA - SS_3_D_1 metaG | ecosystem: Environmental > Aquatic > Non-marine Saline and Alkaline > Hypersaline >...
CTGGTCCGCGCGACGCAGAGGATCACCGAGACCCAGGCGGATCTCAACCTGCGCTGGACAGCGGCGAAAAACCGCCTTGCGGTGGCACTCGCCCCGGCCATCGAGACCGCATCGAAAAAGCTGGGAGAATTGTTGGGGATTCTCGAGAGGGCCACGCCTGCGATAGCGGACCTCTTGGCGAATTCTTCGGCACTGCAGGCCGCTCTAGTTACGGCCGGCGTCGCCGTCGCCGTCGCCTGGGGTCCGGCGGCCATCGCTGCGCTCGCCACCTTGGCGCCGTTTGTCGCTCTCTTCCTCGTGGCGGAGGACATCATCACAGCCATGCGGGGCGGGGACTCGGCGATCGAGCGTTTTTTCGCGGCGTTCGAGGGCGCCGAGGCCGCGGAAGAACGTATGGCGATCCTTCGTGAGACGGTGAAGGATCTTTCCAGGTGGATCGGATACTTAGAGGGCCGGATACGTGGATTTTTAGGCTTTGAGGATGTATCGGCGGACATCGCTGACCCTAGGGAGCGGGAGGAGGCGCGCCGTGGGTACGAGCGTGGCCGTGCACAGCCCGCCGCTCTGCGTGCTCTGGGTCGCCTGTACACGGGCGGCGTCCGTGGGCTTTTGAGGGAGGAGGCCCGAGACCCGGTCGAGCGCGGCGCCGGCCAGCGGCACCTACAGCGCCTCCGTCAACAGGAGCGCGCCGAGCTCCGTGCACAACGCGATTTCGAGCGCGGCATCCTCGGCCCGTCACCGGTCGAGCAACAGATCTCCATAGATTCCCCGATGACCATGACCGTCACGGTAAACGAGGCCGGAGACCCGGAGCAGACCCGCGAGGTAGTCCGCGAGGAAATGCGCGAGGCACAGACCCGGCAGCTCCGCGAGGTCCGCCGTACACTCGGAGGGACCGGATGACGATCTACCTCGAGTGGCTTGCGACGAGCACGGTCACCGCCGAGGAGGGCGGAGATACCCTCGTGACGAACTACCGGCGGCTCTATCTCGATGGAGCGGTGTCGGAGTCGTACGCCGCAGGGGTCGAGGTGACGGACCACGCTATCGAGCGCGCGTCGGATATATCCGACCACGCCAAGCCCGGCCTGCGGCACGTCGTGTTGGACTGCGTGGTGGCGTCGGACCCGACCGGGGTCCGCGAGGAGCTCGAGACCCTCCGGACGACTCGGCAGATCCTGTCTATCACCACGGGCATCGGCACATGGGAAGACATGATCGTCACGAACGTCCGCGAACCCCGGTCCGTGCAGACGGGCGACGGGCTCCATGTGACGATCGAAGCGCGTGAGATCCGGCGCGTGGATTCGGAGGATGTCGAAGCACCCGCGCCGCAGATTGAACGCGGACGGAGACAGCGGAACCGGGGCAGGCAGGCGACGGACGAGGCCACGACGGACGATGCACCGCCTACGCCGCAGACATCCGCCGCGAACCGGGCGGAAATGCGGTCGTGGCTTGACCGCATAGGGAGCCTTTTCGGATGAGCACCGTAGTCCAAAAAATCCGTATGGTTTCCGATACTTCGACATTTACGCAAAACGTCGTGCTGGATGGCGTGGAGTACGTTTTTTCGTTCCGCTGGAATGGTCGGGTCTCTCGGTGGTTTTTCTCGGTCGGCAGCCCTGACGGCACGGTCCTAGCCGGGTGGCAGAAGGTCGTCGCGGACGTGCCTTTGCTGCAGCGCTACGCCACGGGAGACCTTCCCCCGGGGGATCTCTGGATCTATGACCTCGAGGGCAACGGCACGGACCCGGGCCTACGTGACCTGGCCGGGCGCATGCTGCTCGTCTACGTAGAGGCGGCGTGATGGAGCTCTGGAAGCGCCAATGGGACATCCAGATCGGGACCCTGCGGGTCCGTGGAGACTGGGCGAGAGACTCCCTTGACGCTTCCTTCGAGATCTCAAAGGACATCACACGCACCCCAAATAAGGCGACGGTCCGGGTGTTCAACCTGTCATCCGACCACCGGAGATCTTTCGAGGAGGGCAGCGACATTCGTGTTATCGTGCGTGCCGGATACGAGGACGACCTGGCAACCTTGTTCAACGGGACCGCCTACGTGGCGGAGTCCCGGCGACGTAGGCGTCGGCGCAGGGCGGGACGCGTCTTTACGGCCGCGGATAGCGTCGACATCGTCACGACGGTAGAGGCCCAGGACGGTGGAAACGCTTTCTCCGACGCGCAGATCCAGCGGTCCTTCGGCGCGGGGACGTCACTCATCGACGTCATGCGGTACGTCATCGATGCTATGCAGATAGGCGAGGGCAACCTGACCGCCATCGGCATAGGGTCGCAGATCTATACCGAAGGCACCGTGGTGAGCGGTCGTGCCTGGCGGGAGCTCGACCGTCTCGTCCGGTCCGCGGGCCTGACGTGGTCGGTCCAGGACGGCGTGTTGCAGCTCCTCCGGGGGAGCACTCCCCTCAGGCAGACGGCCGTCCGCCTATCCCCGGAGACCGGCCTAGTTGGATCTCCCGCGGTGGATATTGACGACACGGTGGCTGCTACCGCGCTGCTCATACCAGGACTTACACCAGGTCGACAAGTGGTTCTGCAGTCCGCCGTGGTGGACGGATCTTTCAGGATCAAAAGGGTGACGTACCGCGGCGCGACCAGCGGCCAGGACTGGTACGGACACCTAACTCTGGAGCGGTACTGATGGCGGACGAACCGACCTGGACGGAGGTGCTCGAGGAGATTCTCGAAACGAAGGTCCGGAGGATACATACCGCGATGCCTGGAAAAATCGACACATACGACCAGGCCGCACAAACCGCAGATGTCGAACCACAGCTCTACGTGGACGGCGCGGCGCTCCCGATAATCCCGTCGGTCCCGGTGGTCTGGCCGGTGGCGTATGGGGATCTTACGCAAGGTGACACCGTCCTCCTCGTCTTTTGCGAGGGCGACATCGGTCTGTGGAGATCCCAGGGCGAGGCCGGGACGCCGGACGACGATGGTCGACACGGCGTGCACGGCGCGGTAGCCATCGCCGGGCTCCGCACCGCGGCGAATCCGCGGAGTCATATAGCCGGGACGACGGTTCTCCCTGGGACGGACGTCCGGCTGTCGGAGTATAACGCCGCCGAAGGTGTCCTTCGGGCGACGACTTGGGCGGCGTTCATGTCTCGGATAACAGCGCCACCGAACAATGGGTTTCTGACAGCGCTAACTTTGTGGGTGGCGGCTGTCGATGCGGCCGCTGGACCATTCGGGCCGGTAACCACAGATCTACAGAACGCGATCACGGAGTATTACAACGGTGTGGCCGGGACCTGGATCTCGACCAAAGTGAGGGTGCCATGATCCGTCGGACCCAGCGCACGAAGCCGTCGGCGGCCCCCTGGGGTGGCTTCGTGCGCTGGGTCGGGGGTGTGTGATGGCGTCTCTCTTTCGCCTCGTGACGGTCCCGGACGCGGAAAATCCGAACATCGGTGACATCCAGATGGCGAACGGTCAATTCGTCCCCCTTCCCGAGGGGCCGGACATGCTCGCGCAGCGGATACGCTGTCGGCTCCTCTGGCACCGCGGCGAATGGTATCTCGACCAGCGCCAGGGCACACCCTGGCTCCAAGAGTTAACCACCAAAGGCGCTACGGACGCGCGTATCCGCCAGATATTTCGTCGACTTGTCGAGCGGACTCCCGGTGTGGGGTCCGTCAGCTCCGTCGAGATCGTGCGGGGCGCCGATCGCTCTGCGTCGATCTCCATCGAGGCCGTGGCGGAGGAGGGCTACACCGTCCGCGTCGCGGACCTAGATCTCCCGTATGGGGTGGGCGTATGACCGATCAGCTAACCGCTGCAGGGCTGGAGATAGACGACCTCGCGACCAGGATCGCGGACCTAAAGACCGCCGTGCGGAACGCATGCGGTGCAAACCTGGACCTGAGTCCGGATCAGCCCGACGGCCAGCTCGTCGAGCTCTTCGCCGAGGCGGTCCAGGCGGGCATGGAGCTCCTCCAGGAGGTCTACACCGCCATGGACCCGGACGACGCGACAGGCGACGCGCAGGGAGCTCTGTGTGCTCTCACCGGGACGAACCGTCGAGCCGCCACGTACGGTACGGTCACGTTGACCCTGAACCTCGACGCCGCGACGACCGTACCTGCCGGGTCTATCGCGCACGTATCCGGAGACCCAACGAACCGCTGGATCACGGACACCGGTGTTACGTCCGTCGGGGCCGGAAACTATGACGTCACCGCCACGGCGTCCGAGACGGGGCCGATCCAGGCGCTCGCCGGAACGATCACCGTCATCGCCACGCCTGTGGTCGGGTGGAACAGCGTAACCAACGCCGCGGACGCGACGGAGGGGCTTGCCGAGGAGACCGACACGGAGCTCCGCCTCCGGCGGGAGGAGGAAATCGCGAAAGGCGGCTCAACGAACACGGACGCGATCACCGCGGACGTCCTGGATCTCGACGGCGCCCTGTACGCGAAAACGTACGAGAACACTACGCTAATCACCGATGGTGCCGGACGGCCGGGGAAGTCTATCGAGGTGGTGGTCCATCGGACGGACCCGCCGCTCACCGACGCGATCCTGGCGGCGCAGATCTACGACTCCAAGGCCGCGGGTATCGAGGCGTACGGGTCGACCGTGGTGGGTCACGTGGACGACGCGGGAATTAGTCACCAGATCGGCTTCACCGACGTGACGGTGTTGACACTCCAGGTCGAGGCGACCTTGACCACGGACGCGGACGAGTACCCCGGGGACACGGACTTCAAGGCGTACCTCGCGGACTGGGCGGATGCGAATCTCGGTGTAGGAGATGACGTCATCATAAATCAGTTGGTCGCGGTCTGCTTCGAGGTCGACGGCGTCCTCGACGCGACGCTTCGGATCAGGTTCAGCGGAGACCCTTGGGGCACGATAAATCTCACCGTAGCTGACCGTGAGCTCGCGGACCTCGACACGACGGGGGTGACGGTACTATGACATCCTTCTCTTTCGTCTTGGCCACGCCCTCGCCGTCCGCGGACATCGGACTCGAAGAGGAGACGGATCTCGCCGGGCGCGCGGTGTCGTACTCGCTCTGGATGTACCAGGGGGATCAGCCCCAGTTCCAGGCTCTCCTCCGGGCCATTGTCGACGCCGCGCAGCCCTTCGAGTCCGTGACATGGGACGTGTACGAGGGTATCCGTATCGACACCGCCGTAGGCGCGCAGCTCGACATCCTTGGCCGGATCGTCGGAGAGCCTCGAGGCGAGAAGACCGACGCGGAATACCGACCGTTCATTCGGGCGAAGATAAAAACAAACCGGTCGCATGGCCAAGCTGGGGATCTGTACGAAATCCTTGACCTTATAGGCGTCGAGACCTCCGCGATATGGGATACGCCGCCCGCGGCGTATACCGTCAGCGTGACGGGGTGCGATTACCCGCTGGATACGTTCCGGTTCATGGGCATCGCGAAACCCGGTGGCGTGCGGTTGGACTTCGTTTATTCGACGTACGATCTAGACGAGACCTTCCAGGCGTCGGGCACGTACGCGACCGAGGAGTACGACGCGGACACAGGGGCCGGGTCCGTGTACGACGCGAGCACAGGCGGCCGTAGTGCGGGGACTTTTACATGAGCAAGCCGAGAAGACTAGACTGGGCGACCAATGCGAACCACGCCGCAGGAGGCGACCCGTGGTCCGGGCAGCCAAACAAGGTCGAACCGGCCGCTGGGAAGATCGCGACCGGGCGTATCCCGGAAGAACGCCCACCCGCCGAAGAAACGAATTGGTGGAGGAACAAGGCCGCGGCGTGGCTTCGCTGGGTCAGCGGTGTACATTCGCGGAACTGGACGGCGGCGGACTTCACCCAAGTTTCAGCAGTGCCTTGGCCGCCCCTATCGGCACAGCTCTGGCACCCGGGGGCGGTCTGCTATGATGCCGGAAATAAATGTTTCACCGCGCTGAACCTCGAGGGCAACACGATAACATCTTATGATTCCGGGGATTACTTCAATCCGACTGTAACAGCATATACGCCCGGCGGACAAGGCATCGCGTGGGCCGATGAGTCGACAAAGCTCTTGATCAACCCGCCCAACACGCCATGGGGTGCTGTCGTAGGTAGTGCGCTCCCGGGCACATATGTGGACATCGCAAGCGACGGGGCGGGAAACCGCATTGCGGTTTGTGACGATGGCGCTGGTGTGGATCTCCTTGCGAGATCACTAGCATATGCGTCATGGACGATCCAAACGCCGGCGTCGACTGGGGCAGACTGGCGCGCTGTCGACCACGACGGATCAGGACTCTGGGCCATTTGTGACTCCACTGGACAGATCGACACAAGCCCGGCCGGCGCGGTCTGGACAGCAAGGACTTCAGGCCTTGTCGGCGGTGTGCTCCCCGGTTGCCTGAGACATACCAGGGACGCGGCAAATGCTACATGGCTCGCGTTGGATTCGACAAATAAAACAACATCGGCGGACGGGATCACATGGTCCGCTGCCGCGCACGGGCTTCCAGCGCAACCTCTGGCACTCGCATATGACGCCTTGTACCAACGCTGGGCCTGTGTCGCATCGTCGGGTGGCGTCCAGTATCTCTATACATCAGACAATAATGGGACATCCTGGACGCAGCGGGCAGCATTAGCATTTACAGGCGCCGCGCCGTTCTGGTGGCTGTCGAGCGACCAACAAGGCGTTTTTGTCGTGCTGGCCAGTGAGTACGCCGCCTCTGGGAATAACTGGAACGTATGGGCCAGTCTCGATGGTGGAGTGACGTCGGGGCGAGTAGACCTACCTGGGGGACAGGGGCTGGATGCGGCGGCCGGCCTTGCCTATGGGGAGGTTTTCGCTGTGGTCGGATCTGGGACCGCCTGGAGATCCCTGAGGTGCGATGATGCATAAGGCGCTCCCCATCCTCGTCCTCGCCGCCTGCGCGATGCCCTGCGACGACAACGGACGCCTAGAGCGCGACGGTGTCGATCTCTACCAGTCCGTACTCCCGATCGCCGTCATGTGCCACGGGATAGACTGTCGCGGAGCACTGGCCTGGTGGGGAGCGGAGTACGTGGTCGAGCGTCCTGGTGGATCGCTCATAGAGCACTGCTGGGTCCCTCCGGGCGCGGGGGGCTCCGCGGACGTGCTCTACACGCACACCGGGATGATCATCCGCGGGAAGATCTGCATCGAGGACGCCCTGAAGGGGCACTGGAGCGAACCGCGTGTAATCGCGCACGAAATCGGCCACGTCCTCGGGCTGGACGACGACCCCCAAGGGTGTCCGTCCGTCATGTCCCAGGGACGCCTACGGCTCCTCGAGGACGCCGTCCTGACGGACCACGACAGGAGGGTCCTTGAAACGCGCTAGGAAGCCGTGGGAGGAGATCCGTAAGATCGTGCTCCACTGGACCGGCGGCGAAGGAAATGCCGCGCGAGTCGAGCGTACGCTCCGCCGCCGGGGGCTAGGGTACCACTACGTGATCGAAAACACAGGGCGTGTGGTGCAGATCATCCAGGACGAGTTCGCGGCGTACCACTGCGGCAGGGAAAACGGGTGGTCCATCGGTGTCGCCCTGGTAGGGTACGGATACCGGTGGCCAGCGTCGCGGCGGTGGCGCACCCCCCGAGGCCCGCGGGATGTCTACGAGACATGTGTGCACGGACGGCGGGTTTACCTGGCGGACTTCTTCCAGGCGCAGAAAGAAGCGGCGTTCCGCTTGGTCGAGGATCTCGTGGCGGAGCACGGTATCGAGCGACGGGTCCCGGTGACGGACTGCGTCCTCGACCCTACGGAAGCTCGTGTTTTTAGTGGCGTTTTGGGACACTATCACATAAACGCGCGCAAACTGGACCCGGGGCCTAGGCTGATCCGGGAGGTAGCGGCGGAGGTATTCTGATGGCTGGCTTTTTTTCTACTGGCGCGCTTTGGGACGACGGCGCAGGTGCCGCGGAGGTCCTCACCGCCGCGTATGTCGCGGGCGACGCCGTGTTTCTCGGCGGGGAGTCGGAACTCTGGCTCGAGGCGACCACCGCCGGGACGGCCATGACCCGCTTGGAGCTCCAGGTAGAGTGGAAGCGCCACGCGGACTCGGACTACATGGTGCTCCCGCTCCTCCGCCCCGCGCAGAGTGACGGCGTGGTGCAGATCGCGGAGCAGACCGTCTACGTGGCCGGCGCGAACGGAAACCACCCGATCCGGCTAAAACTACCTCCGTACACATGGGTCCGGGTCAAGGCCCGGAGGGTCGGGGGCGACGGGACGAGCACGCTGTTACTCTCCGCCCAGGCGCGTGCTCCTCAGGAGGAGTCCGCGTCCGGATCGGAGTCCGCGGCGTATGACTCGACATCGGGCACGCTCCTGACTACCGAGCAGGCCGGCCCCGAAACCGTGTACGACGGCACGCCGCTACTCGAGATCACGAACGGTACCGACGGCACGACATATGCCTACATGGACATGGAGACATACACACAGGTCGGCTGGCAAATGATCCTGAACGGTGGCTCCGGGACGGCCACCGTCACGGTAGAGGCGAGCTGGCAGAACGACGGCACAGCGCAGGCGTCGTGCGCCTACGAGGATATGACATACGCGCTCTTCGGTGTGACGTCCTTCGTCGGACCGACGGGCGCGACCGCGAATTTCGTGGCCGTGGATAACACGGGCGTGCTCGCCACGGCTAAGTATGTGAGACTCAAGCTGGTCCTGTCCACGGGCGGCGCTGACGACGCGGACGCCACGGTGTACCACGGGAGGATCTACGCATGACCACGGTGAAAACTACCGGAAAAGAGCAAGAGATTCACTATGTCGAAGAGCACGTCCATTCGGTGCAGTGGGTCCGCCCGGACCTCGCGGCGGGCGTGACGGTCACGGCGGGCGGTGTGGCCTGGACATACGGAGCATTGTCCGCAGATCTCATCGCCGCGGCAGCGGAGGCCAACGAATTTGACATACATTTCATAGAGATCAGTGGAATCAGCGCAAACACCGACTACCAGCTCGCCCTCGTGGCCGGGGCGTCGACGGTGATCGCGGAGGCGACCTTCACACGGGCCAGTCCGATACTAGCGTCCCTGCAGTTTGCGATCCAAACGCCGGTCCAGCCCGCGGGCACACGCATCAGGGCGAAACTGGCATCCGCCGCGGGCGGCGGCGAGACGCTCGTACTCAAGGTGCACGGGCACTCTTATTGAGGGTAAGTCATGGCAGATATAGATGTAATCCGTGAGGTCTTGGCGAATATGTCGGATGAGCAGGTCGCGCCGGCCCAGGACGGTCCCGTACGGTCGAACATCCGGGAACTCGATGCCCAGATAGTCCGAGATCTCGTGGGCAGGTTCCGCGCGGGGGAGACGGACTTTGTTGGTATCGCGCAGAACACACCATTCGCGGGCACCCGGCACACCGCGTCCACGGCGCAGGTGCGCGCGGTATACGCCGCGTGGCGTTCGCGCGTATCGGAGATAGCTGAGCGATGAGCGCATTCGAGGACTATGTCCGCTCGCTCGATCCCGCTCTGGCGCGGGCGTTCCACAAGGGCCACTTCGAGTGCTGGGATCAGTATGATCGGGCCACCACGCCGCTCGGCGCACCGCGGTGGACGAAGACCGGGAAGGGACATGCTCTTTACCCAGGCGGTGTGTCCGTAGCACATGGAACAGAGCAGCAGTCGACGGTGTATACGGTGTTCGTGGGCGCGGAGGATCTCACGTTCAACGGGGGGATACGACAGCGCCTAATAGCGAAACGGGACGGCGGCGTCACTTTCGGATTTTTCATACGGCAGGATATCGTGCGCTTAGAGGTCTACGACGGGACATCCGTGCGGTACCTGGCCCACGACTGGCGCAACGCGAAATCGCTGGCCGCTGTCATCGAAGACGGACAAAAACCGAAATTTTATCGCGATGGCGCGTTTCTGGATCTCGGAAATAACGTCGTGGCCATCACGCCCGGCACATCGGCTGTGTCTATCGGCATGTTTTACACGGGGGTTACAACAGACGAGCTTGTAAACCCCATGACATTCGCCGTGCTCGCGACGGAGGAGCTAACAGCGGCGCAGATCGCTGAGCTGCATAGTCTGTGGTACGACTACAAGGCGCGCACGCGCCCAGAAAGGCGCGTCTACTCCGTCGCTCAGATCCCGCCAGACGCAATAGAGCACTGGAGGGCGGGCAGCAGCCTAGTAGGTACTGTGCGAGGGATCACACTCACGCGGGATGTCGGCATCACGAAAGACCGCGGCCGCGTGTTCCAGCACCGCGCGGAGCTCCAAGATCCCGCGCGGGAGCTCGCCCTCCGAGTGACCGACACGCGATTGGACAACCCCGATGCGTTTTCCGTCTCTGCGGTATTCTCCACGAGATCCGCAGGTGGGGCCAATTTCGGCCGGTGGTTTTCCAAACCCTCGAGCGCCGCCCAAAAATTTTCTTACGTCGATAGCGCTGGGCGCGTGACATATAGACTCGACCTGACCGCGGGCGGGCAATACACCTACAGGACGGTAGCAGCAGGTGTAGTTCGTTTTTCCGACATCCCGCAACATCTACTCGTCGTGGACCCTATAGATGGCGCCACGCCGCCGTCTATTTTTGTCGACGGGGAGGACCTGGCGCTGACCAAGGTCAGTGGGGATCTCGGGGATACCCCGGAGGACGATACGGGGGAGCTCACAATCGGGCTGAGCGGCGCAGTCGCGAACCGCGCATGGGACGGCAGCGTGGAGGATTTCGTCTGGTTCGGTAAAGCGCTGTCGACGGCCGAGATCCGAGCGGAATACGTACGATGTGCGAACGTGCACACAGCGCTGTGGAACCGGTACCAGGAGCCTATCACCCTGGCGAACGTGGGATCTGGCGGGCGCGTTGGGCCCTTTGAGGTGCTCGGCGGCACCCACGGGTGGGTAGACAACGGCACACATAGGGGACTCCGGTGTGCGACGACCGGAGCACTCTGGATGCCGTCGAAAATGGCCTACGGCGCCTGGTACTTACGTTTTTACAAAGGCACTGATGGCGTTGTGTCGGAGGTGATGCTGTGTGCCACCGAGAAAGGCGGTCGCACTGCTTCTGGCCAGCAGGGATACGCGTTTCGTGTCTTCTCCGACGGACAGATCCGGCTGCTCAAGGCCGCCGGAACGAACATTCTCTACGGTACCATAGGCGAGGTAGCGGCTGGGAATGAATACGAGATCTTCATCACACGATCGTCTGCCACACACACATGGCGAGTGTGGGCCAGGGGCGGCGGCTACGCGTCCTGGGAGGACATCGGCTCAGTGGTGGACAATACGGTGCAGAGCAGCGGATACTTTTGCCCGGAGATGGAAGCATCGGACGTGCTCTATGACGTCCGTATGTACCCGATCGGAGGCACGCTGCTCCCGTGGGAGGTACTGCCGTGAAACAATGCGAAAACCACGCGGATCTGACCGCTCAGACCGCACGGACGGACCAGGCGCTTCAGGATCAGAGAGCGCTGCTCCAGCGCATCGACAAGCGCCTGTGGGCTGTGATCATCCTCGTCCTTGCGAATATCGGCGGACTCGACGTAGGGAAGATCGTGTCGGTCGCCCAGGCCGCCCTGGGGTCACCGTGAGGATCGTCCTTCTCGCCATACTCCTCGCCGGCTGCGGCGTGCAGCACGACCACCTCCGGGACACCATGCGCCAGATGGTGGACATCATGACAGATCCAGACGTGCGGCGTGTCTACGACGCTTCGATGGCCGCCGAACCGCCACAGAATGCGTGCCTGGCGGTCCTTGTGTTGGAAGAGGTCCTTAGTCGGTCAGTTCCGGGAGATCGGAAAGAGGTAGTTCTCCGAGCTCTGGGTCTAGCTCGGACGGCGTGTCCATGGGTGATCCGAGTGATCGCAGGGCCGCCTGAAGGTCCCGGAAACGCTCGACCAGGTGGTGGTGCCCGAAAAAGTGGTCGAAATGCCCGACTACCAGACACGGCAGCTCTGCACTGAGCGCTGCGCCGAACTCGACCAGACATCCCGCGGACATCGGACACACGAAGAGTACGAGATCCGCACCTTCCAGGGCGTCAAGACACTCCCCCGCCCGCCGTTCGAGCTCCAAGGTGTCCATGTCGTCCTGCTCCTCGATGTCCCCCAGCCAGTCATACACGATCTCGTGGCCGGCGGCCTTGATCTGAGCAACGCAGCGCCGTGCGCTGGCCAGATCGGCAGACTGGTGTGAAAAGTATATCCTCATCATCTCTTCCTCCATGCGGTCAGCGCGAGCATGACCGCGATCCATAGTAGTCGGCGTATCATCTCTTCCCTCCTGTCAGCGACACCTTCTGCACCGGGTCGAATCTCACCCCCGGGACATCACGCCCCTCCTTTGCCGCGATTCTGAGCGCAGACCAGTCCAAACACCAGTATTCCTTGGGGATCTTGTCTTCGTCCAACACCACGATCTCGTGGTCCCAACGTAGGGACGTCCCCGGAGCGGGCGTCGGGGGGATGGCATTCACCGGCTCGACGGCCTCGACGGCCTGCTCATACGCATGGAGCTGCGCCGCGGCGGACCGCTCCAGGCCGGCCTTCAAGGCCGCCTTCGCCCGCTCTAGGAGCTCCCGTGCGGGACGGAACAGAGCGTCTACCTCTCGCTTGGCCTTGTGTAAAGGATCTGTTATGTTTTTCCTCCGTTTTTCCAGCGCTTTCAGCCGATCGTGTACCTCCCGCATGGCCGCCGCGGCGTGCTCTCGCTCGTCCTCCGTGCCGGGCGTCCAGGACTGAAAGAACGACACCCACTCCGCCGCTTCCTCCTGCGTACCGGCCACAAGGGCCTTGATTTCTTCCGTGATCACCTCAAGACCCTGTCTTTCACCGCGAAGGACGTGTCTCCGTAGGGAAAGATATTCATCCCACGCACATGGAGCGCTTCACGGAACGAGTAGAAGGCCGACACGGGGAACTCCTGCTCTTCCGCCCACCTGGTGTACGCATTATACAACGACAGCAGAGACGTGTGCTCCCCCATGACCTCCTTCGTCCGGACGAGGAGGAACTGGTCGACCGGGTCCGCGTCAAAGCAGACCGTGCTTTCGCTCGTGCTGTCCCCACGGATCTCCTCCAGGGCCTTCGTCGCGGCGGTCTCGAGGAGGTCCTCGGGGCACCGCGCCATGCTGCACGCCGTTCGGAGGGCGTCCAACACGCCCGGGAGGCGGTCGTACGCATCGGGCGGCACGCCGTCCGGGTATAGCACTGCTAGTAGTCGGTCGATCATCTGTACCTCCCTTGGTGATGTAAGCCTATCCCTACCGCGTCGTATATGTCGTGCCACTGTCCCCGAGGCACCCGGTCAAGGACGCCTTGGAGCACCGCACGCTCCCGGGCGTTCAAAGCATCGCGGACCCGGTGTTGCGTGACGGTCTTCGGGACCTGGCCCTTCCACTGGTCCGGCCGGACGAAAACCAGGCGGCGTGCCCATACCGCACCGACGGCCGCGCCGACGGTCGCCACCGCGATGAGATCCTGGGGCTGTGACCGCCGGTCCCTGGGCCAGGCGGTCATGAGCTCCACGACAGCCACCATGGCCAAACCGCGCCGCACCGTGCCCATGGCCTCCGCCCTGCGCCGTAGGAACGACACGGAGTCCGAGAATACATCGCTGTCCGACCGGAGGACACCGCCGCCCTCCAGGCGATCCCCGTGGTGCCCCCATAGCGCGTAGGCCACCGCGTGTTTTCCTGGGTCGATGGAGACCACGCTGTACGGTATTGGTGTGATGCCCAGCTCCTCGCGAAGACGCTCGATCTCGACGTCCTTGGCCGTGAGATCCGCGACCAAGGACGCTTTCTCGTCGGCATCGGTGCCCGCTTTGAGCTCCCGGATCTGTGCCCGGAGAGCCTTGTTTTTCTGTTCTAGCTCTCGCTTGGTCGCCACGGTATCAACCTCCCTCTGGCGTCGAAGACCTGCTTTGCGGCCTTCGACCAGACCCCCGAAACCACCGGCTCGGCCTTCGGGGGCACGTCCGGAATCCACCGAGCGGCTTCGGTCTCCATGATGCTCTGCACAACACGTGCCGCCCTATCCGCGTCGTGCGCCGGACCGCGGAGGAGAAATTCGTCGTGTACGAAATTCCACACCTTCCAGGTCCTCAGGTCTCCCAGCTCACACGCTTTGGCCAGGGCGTATCCCGCCGCCTTTGCGGCGTCTGCCGCCAGGCCCTGAAATTGTGTGTTGCAGGCCACGGTGTACGTGCAGCCCCCACGTATACGCCTAGACGGGTACTGGGTAACCGTGGTCATCTTCTTCTCGACACCTGCCCACCGGTGTCCTCGATCCACCCAGCGGAAATAATGAGGCGCCTCGCGCCACCGGGCTGTCCACGTCGTCTTGAGGCTGTACGCCTCCCCTTCGGAGAGCACGAGACCCCATTGACTCGCCGCGTACGCGCGGAAACCGCCCGCGCCGAGTCCGCCGGGGAACCCGAAGTTTGCCGCTTTCGCCGCTTGGCGGGCATCTGCCACGTCCTGGTCTCCCCGACGCTGGACGGCCTCGTCGTACGTGATGCGGAGGAGCTGGGCGCCGAGGTCGAGGTGTGGGTCAATCCCGTTGTTCAGCGCGACGGCGAGGTCACTATGCCCGAGGAGCCACAGACAGATCTGAGCCCAGGTACAGAGCTCCATACCGCTGTAGTCGCAGGAGATGACCACCTCCCCAGCACGAGGACGGAAACATTCCCGAACGCCCAGTGATCTCGGCATGTTCTGGAGCTGCGCGCTGTTCGTTGCGCCGCCCTCCGGGACGGTTTTCCCCCGGATGCATGATGTCCTCCCCGTCTCGACGAGACTGTCATACCGGGGATTGATCGGCGTATTCACGCCTAGCCAGAGATCCGAGATCCGTTTGAGCAGGGTTTTCCGCGACCCGAGGCGCGCGTATGCGAGGAGTGCCGGGTCGCCGGACTGCTGGCACGCCTCGAGGTCGAGGGACACCGCGCCTTTTGCTGTCTGCCGATCCACGCCGCAGTCGAGCATCCGAGCCCTCGCCGCCTTCGTGTCACGCTGGCCATTCGTCCGGACAAGCCCCTCGGCCTGCAGATACGCCAGGTCCTCCGCATACGCAGCGGCCTCCTGGTCCTCTAGCGCACGGATACGATCTGGAGCCGTCCAGATCCCTGCGTCGGATACGATGTGCAACCACCACGCCGCGCGCGTCTGGTTTTCCTCGTCCGCCACCGGGTCTCCCTGGGCGAGGTAGACGGCCCGTGTCGCCTCGACGTCGTGCCGCGCGTATTTTAAGGCGGCGTCGGGCCAATCCTGTGGCAGGATACCCTCGAGCTCC
>Ga0180437_10006683_pt1 | contig 15263 bp, 9 predicted proteins | sample SS_ome_4_FD_132410 | JGI IMG/M metagenome (GOLD analysis project Ga0180437, IMG submission 132410) | Hypersaline lake sediment archaeal communities from the Salton Sea, California, USA - SS_3_D_1 metaG | ecosystem: Environmental > Aquatic > Non-marine Saline and Alkaline > Hypersaline > Sediment...
AAAGATTAGTGATAAAAACACTCTTGAAACTTGGCGGAAGATGGGTTCTAAGACCATGGATAAGGTGGCTAGAGAAAAAGTTAAGGAGATATTGGCCACTCATAAACCTGAGCCCATTCCTGACCATGTTGAAAGGGAAATATCTCAGATTTATAGGAGAGCTGAGGCAGAACTGAAATGTGGACCTGAGATGCAAAGGTGGACTGCACCCCTATGATTGGACAGATAGGGTTAAGAGAGTCTGGCGAGGTCTGTCGTTGTTCTCCTGGTTAAGTAGTACCTCCTCGAATTCATCTGGCGGACGGTAGCCAAGCGATGAGTGCAGTCTCTTATGATTATAAACATCCTCAATGCTGATTTGGTGAAAGCCAATTTCTTAGTATTTATTTGTTTAGCCATTTCATCTTGATATAGACTTATGCAAACAGTTAAATATGATGTTTCTCCAATAGTGTCTCTATATTGGAACGTTAGGGTAGATCATTGGTAATCACACATCCCAGGGAAGCCACATACTCGGCGTATGTTAGCGGCTCCTCTCCATTTCCACCGTCACAGGCAGGCAGGATAAAAGCCATTACCTCCTAATAGTCACCCAGTCTTTCCTGAGAGAGCCAATTCCTCATAAACGTCACTTCCTCTGTCCTATTTTTACCCAACCAACTCCTTTACACACTCACCGAATAGCTTGTTGTAGAAATCAATGTCCTCATTCTTCATTTGGGGCGCGATGTGTACTTTCAAATTGCGCCACGGGCTAGTTAAGATACCACGGTTGATGAAAAATAGGTGATTGAAGCTGTCTAGCTCAGTGTCAAATGCAGCAGCTGACTCAGTTGCGTTTCTTGGGTGGGTCGGGCGGTAGCTACACTGCACCTTGCAGCCGGAACAAGTCACGTGCCATGGCAGCTCGGCGGCCTTTATTATTGTGTCCATGCCGTCGGCCAACTGCTTAGCGAGGCCGATTGTCCAATCATAGGTTGATTGGGTCATAATATGCTCTAGTGTCGCTTTTATCGCCACAGTAGCCAGTTGATTGCCAGATAGCGTCCCTCCAAGCCCGCTATACCCGTCAGGTAATATCATTCGGGCCTCGAGCTTTTCGGCTATCTCTCTGCTGAGACCCATGACAGCGGCAGGAACACCACTTGCAATCGGTTTTCCTAAAGTGAAGATATCTGGCTCAAGGTTCCAGAGACGAGTAAGCCCTCCGGGGCCGCATGTAATAGTGTGCGTCTCGTCAATGATCAGCAGGGTGCCGGCACGGCGCGTTATATCCCGTAATGCCGTATGGTAGCCCGGCTCAACGTGGACTATACCCACATTTGTCAACTCCGGCTCGCATAGCACACAGGCGATATCCCGATGAGACAATGCCGCCTCTAACGCATCGAGGTCATTGAACTCGATGATCCGTGTACTTGACGCAGCGTTGGGCAATGGCCCTATACAATCGGGATCAGGACGCACTACCCCGTCCTCGAGTTTGACCAATGTCTCGTCTACGGTACCATGGTAGCTTCCATTAAACACTAGGATTAGCTCCCTTTTGGTAATCTCGCGAGCCACCTTAAGTGCAAACCTGTTCGCATCCGTAGCCGTCATACATATCTGCCAGAATGGTAAGCCGAAACGCCGTGCCAGTTCCTCTCCCACCCAAATGGAATCTTCTGTAGGAGCTAGTAACGCAATGCCTCGCTGTAGCTGATCCGTTACTGCGTCGACCAAAGCTGCCGGTGAGTGACCAAACAACGCTGGATGGTCCGCCAAGATTAGATCTAAGTAGCGATGGCCATCGACATCAGTTAACCAAGCTCCTTTAGCTTCCTTGGCAAAAAAAGGAAACGGACCCTCCCATACGTCCGGAAAGAAACCTGGCCATACTCTCAGCCAGTTCATAGGAACACCCGCAAGGAGCGAATTTCTTGCCCTCCTAAATAATGCCTCCGACTTCGGCCGCTCCACTGTATACCGTCTCACTTCTCGCTCCTTCAACATCTTAAGTCTTGAACGATCAATTGTTATCATTATGCTTACCTCCTTCTATTTCGCTCGTTTACTGGAATCTCTTTAATTCTATCTTTCCCTGTTCTTAACGAATTACGGTATAGATTTCTCCTTTGAAAGCGTCTCATGAAGCTTCATGGGAAGACCCATCTCAGCCATTATCTTCAGAAATTTTATCGGGTCAAGGCATTCAGAGCTGATTAACCCCTTCTCGGCAAGTCCCTCCATGCACATCTTCGCTCCTACGATTGCTGGTATGCAAACGTAGATATTTGTTGCCCCGAACCTTTTGTAAAGCTCCAGTCTTTCTTCTGGAGTGGCAAAGCGGGCGATAGGATAAGACATTTTGTATTCCAGTTTTTCTCCCGATTTAGCTCCTGTGATCTCTATTACAACGAAGCCAGTAACTTTAAGCGGAGCCCTGGCGGTGTTTTCATCTTCAGTGAAGAATGTGTCAACTGGACGAGGCACCAGGTTAAGCAAAACATCCCGCGGTGCAACTTTTACGCCTCTTACATCTATTGGTTCTGAGCTGGCAAATCCATTCTTAATCAAGGTGCCCACTTCCTTATCCACTGTGTATTTGAAATCACAATACTTAATGCCTTTGCCTATGAAGTAGGGCAGTGTTATCGGCTCTTGGTGTTGATGGTAAACAAGCGGGATTGTACCCACAGGCTCTGGGAAAGTATAATTTTCATACTTGCTATAGATGGGATATTTCTTATATCCCCCATCTTCGAATACTGTAGGCTCAACAGCATAACCCCAAAGTGCCCTAAAAGGGGACCATGTTGGTGTCCATGCTTTGACTACTTCCCCAGTATCTGTTAGCAGTCTGCGGCCGATCCTGATACGTATTTCGTCTACACGATCCAGTTTATCACAACCATATCTGGCTAATACATTTACCATTCCAGGTGATGACCCACAGCCAACCAGAGCTGTCAAACCGGCCTCTTTGAACTCACTATCAAATGTGAGTGGGCGTTTCTCTATTATCTGCGCCAGGATATTGTCTCTGGCACATATGTCCATGAGACTTGGTTCGCCAAACGATGTATCTACATAATGAGCGCCGCTTTTTAAGGCAGTTTGCATTATGTTTTCGTTAAAAGCGGTCAATGTCAGATTGATAATAGCGTCTGCTCCTCTGGCTGCCCTCTCAATATCCTCGACTTTTCCGGCATCAACTCTCGTGGTGGTGATCTTATCGCTTTTGATTTTCTCCTTGACTTTATTAGCGAAATCTAGATCTATATCGCCTAGAACTATTTCCGATACATCTTTGTCTCTAGCCAGCACTGAAGCACATGGACCACCCTGTGCGCCGGCTCCCACTATTAATACTTTTTTCATATTGCTCTCCTTGCTTTTTTCAGGTTCTATGTTGAATTCTACCCCTCCTAGACCTTCCTAATCCCCCCAACCTATAGTATAGATCTTCAGCTTCTGAAGTAAATTGCTAATATAAACACGGAACCAAGCCTTTGTCAAGTGATTGTTGGCTTTAGGCTCTTTGTTAAATGTTGTGGAAACAGCTTCGGGATGGTACAAATCCCAGGAGCATTTTTCCCCAAAGTTGACGAGGAGAGTCTTGAATCGAACCCGGAAGCTGCCTATGATTTCGTACCCAAGCTGGCAACGAACTACGAAGTGACCTATGAGGATGATGGGACAGGTGGGACGAATCAGGTATGGACGATAGATCTGAGGCAAGGTGTGAAGTGGCATGACTACGACACTGAGGGGATAAACTTCACCGCAGACGATGTGGTATACACGGCGAAGTACACGATGAGCCCATGGGGCCCCAACAGGCCGATTAACTGGACGGCGGTGGATGAGGATACCGGTGGGGAAGAGATTTGGCCAGAGCACTGGCTGATAGAGAAAACTAGTGATTACCAGGTCCAACTCAGATTTATTGAGGGCTGGCACCAGAATGAAGACTTTTTGCCGTGTACCTGGCTGTGGTTTGGGATATTGCCCGAGCACATTTTCAACGCGGAGGGCGCGCCCGAAGACCCAGTATCGTGGGATGGTAACAACATCGGCACTGGACCCTATATGGTCAAGGAATGGGCACCGGACGAGTACATCTTGTTTGAGCGCTTTGACGATTACTGGGGCGCCGATGTGGAAGAGGTGGGACTACCAGCAGCACAACAGGTACTATGGAAGATGTACGCCGATTATGGACAAATGTGGTTGGCTCTGGAGGCCGGCGAGATAGATACGACTATGGCTAGCGGTGCTCCATTTGCGAAGTATGACGACTACGTGGCAAATCCGGACCTAACAGTTGAGGTTGTGCCGGACCTCGGGATCAACTATATGGGTTTCAATCTTCATCCCACTGGGGGGTATGAACCTCTACAGGACTTGGCTCTCAGGGAGGCCATTGCTGCTGCCATAGACAAGGAATACATTGTGGATATAGCGTTGGGAGGATATGGAGAGGTATCCGATTCCTGGCTATACAACGAGAGCCCGTTTCATAAAGATGATTTGCCCAACAACGATTACGACCCGACGGAGGCTGAGAGCATATTGCTGGCTGCGGGTTATACTAAGCATGCGTAAGAATGAGCCGGGCGAATAGCAAGTCCTGAAGCGACACTGAGTGTCCGAGTGGTGATGATGGCAAGGACGAAACACGCGGAGCCATCATCACCACTTTCGTCTTTGTTACGACACAATCATAACTATGGTATCCTCTTCCATATACCGGTTTCGACGCCAAAATAACACCAATTTTTACAGGTATAGCTTGAAGATAACGGAACAACAATAGGGGCAGTATATGTGCAAGAATCTCTGTGCTCTTGTTATAATTCTTTTCGCAAATGACCATAAAATGGTGAATTGAAGATAAAGAGACTTTGCTATACCAAATTTTGAAGTGCCTATGAAAATTACTGCTATTAAGAGCTTCTTGGTCTATCCCTACCACATCCGAAACCCGCTTGGATGGGGGCAACGCTGGCTTCATCAAAAGTACTGGCTTTTATTGAAGGTGGAGACCGACGAAGGATTCACGGGCTGGGGAGAGGCTTATACCCAATCAGTCCCCAGAGAGAAGAGCGTCGCACAGCATGTCACCGACATAATTCCCTATCTTATAGGAAGAAATCCTTTTCACATCAAACACTTCACTCAGATAGCGTACAATGACTTTGCAGGTAGAAGGGGAGCGATGGACTTCTTCTGCGCTGTGAGCGGTATCGAACATGCCTTATGGGACATAGTTGGGAAGAGCTTGGACACCCCTATCTACAATCTCCTGGGTGGGCCTTGCCGTGACAGAATAAGGGTATACGCTAATGGCTGGTACAACGGAGTGAACGACCCAGAAGAGTTGGCTCAAAGAGCAGTTGAGACTGTGAAAATGGGATTCACCGCGCTCAAGTTCGACCCTTTCCTTGGACCATGGCGTTTATTTATCAGTAAGAAAGACGAAAGAGTCGCTGTGCGAAATGTACAAGCAGTACGGGAGGCAGTGGGGCCAGATATAGACATTCTTGTTGAGGTTCATCGTCGTTTGGCTCCCATACATGCTATACGAGTAGCTAGAATGATGGAGGAGTTTGATCCTTTCTGGTACGAGGAGCCGGTTCCTTCGGAGAACTTAGATGCCTTGGCTAGGGTACGGCAGGCAATAAAGCTACCAGTGGTAACTGGGGAGACTATGTATACCAAAGCTGCCTTCCGAGAGGTACTAGAGAAACAAGCTGCGGACATTTTAAACCCCGATGTAGCCAGTTGTGGTGGCATATTAGAACTCAAGGAGATCGCCGCTATGGCTGAGCCCTACTACGTTGCAATCTGTCCCCACAACTACAATAGTACCACCGTAGGTCTAGCTGCCACCATCCAAGCGGTTGCCACCATTCCTAATTTTATAATTACAGAGTACTTTGTCAACTTCACTGATATGGGGAACTCTATCTCAATGCCCCCTTTCAGGCTAGAGGAAGGCTACATCAAACTCCCTACCACGCCAGGTCTGGGATTGGAAATAAACGAGGAAGCCCTCAAAAAGTATCCTTTCAGGGAATTTCCCCTGCCCAGCTTCCGCTCCTATGAAGAGGAAGAGCAGTAAAGCCTTTATATCCTTTATATACTGTCAGAGGTTGATTAATTCTCACCTGTTATTTCTTTAAAAGAAAACCCGTTGTCCAGAAGGAATAGGACAGTTGTGTTAATCGCCAAAATCCATTTTTGTTCGTAAGATACCAACTAGTAACAATCCGTCCCAAACATTTTAACGCCAATTTAGGAGCTGCAATTAGAAGCTGAAGGACTACTAACAACTGTCATTGTTGCGACACAATTTTAACCATGGTATTCCCTTCCATATGCCTATTTCGACGCCAAAATAACACCAATTTTACAGGTACGATTTGAAGCTGCGCTATAACTCAATCTAAAGGGTATACTATTTTCTGATGGTTAAATGCCTGCCGCTATCTTACTTAGCTAGTTACAGGCTTTATTACTCCCCCTTGCCTTTTCCTGGGAGATATGTTCTAATAATAAATAGTTGTAACCGATGTAATTGGCAGCAGGTAGACGGTGAGATGGAAACGAGGCGGGCAGTTGTTGAGTAGGTGTCGGCGTTTTTACCTTTCAATTCTATTGATAGCAAGAGAGTCACGTACAAAATACCTGGCGCTTTTTTATATAAGTATAGCTCAGGACTGCGACTGCCTTAACCAACAAAACCTCAAGCAACTGGAGGAGGTGCTGCTTATGGGGAATTGGCTATCAGGGAAGACTGATAAAGAGATTCCGGAAAGGAGGAAACTTGAAGAATGAAATCAAAGAAGTGGTTAATTAGCTTGGGACTGGCTGTGGTTCTGGTGGTGGCTTTTACCCTTCCTGCCTGTGAGCCGACGCCGACAGAGTACTGGTACACCCCTGCGGGTGACAAGATTTCATTTGAAATAGCAACGATGGGCGGAGCGTACGGGAATATAAGCCTCATGGTAGTTGAAGACCTGCAGGATTTCGGTCTAGATGTTGATTCTGTGGTACTGGACTCGGCGACGTTTTATGACTATTTATATTATGGGCCCCACGAGGGTGGAATAGATGCTTTTATCTTTCGTGAGAATCCAGGTCCGGATCCTTGGGCGGACTGGATCTGGGTGATGCTAGCGGACCCCGAGAGTTGGGGACTCTGGTGGAATCCCTGCTGGTATGATAACGAGTATTATGATGAGCTGATGTTGGCCAATTACCTGTCGTCTAACATGTCGGTCAAGCAAGATATTCTCTTTGAGATTCAGGAAGTTCTGGCTCAAGATGTACCAATACATTTCCTGATGAGAGATTATTTCATCTCCGTTCGCCGGACTGACAACTGGGATAACTGGTTTAATGAGATGGATGGTCTTGTAAGCTGCATAAACGAGTGGAGTATCCGGGAATGCACCAAACTAGGTGACGAAACCCAACTCAAGGTTGGTACACTACTGGCGCCTATGTTCAGCCTGGATATGCATCAACCTAATTTGATGCACACAGACATCGGCGCTCTCTACCTGATGTTAGTCTATGAGAACCTGATATATTTCCCCAAGATTGACGAAGATTTGGGGGCTGCCTATGACTGCGTACCCAAGCTGGCAACGAGCTGGTCCTGGAGCTATGAGGCTGATGGAGCAGGTGGGCAGAACCAGATACTGACCATGAATTTGCGGGAAGGTGTGAAGTGGCATGACGGAGAGAACTTCACCGCGGACGATGTAGTATATTCGGTAAAGAACTTAATGTACAGTTTGGGTCCCACTGGGCCGTATTGGTTTTCCAACGGGCCGATTAACTGGACGGCGGCGGAAAATGAAGGAGAAATATTGCCTGAGCACATGCTGGTAACGAAAACTGATACTTGCCAGGTCGTATTTAGATTCATTGAGGGTTGGCACCAGAATGAGTATTATCTTCCTGTATGGATGATGGGGTGGGCGATCGTGCCCGAGCACATTTTTAACGCGGAGGGCGCGCCTGAAGACCCATGGCGGTGGGCTGGTAACTACACCGGCACCGGACCTTACAGGGTGAAGGAATTCGTGGCACACAATTACCTGTTGCTTGAGCACAATGACGATTACTGGGGACCTCTGCCAGAGGCAGAAGAGATATTGTTCCAGCTCTACAACGATAGTGAACCCATGTTCCTTGCGCTAGAGGCTGGCGATATAGATGTAGTTATGGATTTCTCTGTTCCCTTAGAAAAGGTTGCCAACTACGAGGCCAATCCGGACCTAGAAGTTGAGATTGTGCCAGATCTTAGAGTTAACTATCTGGGATTCAATCTTCACCCCACTGGGGGGTATGAGCCTCTACAGGACGTGGTTCTCAGGCAGGCTATTGCCTATGCCATAGACAAACAGGACATTGTAGATATTCTGATGGGAGGTTATGCTGAAGTACCCTATACCTGGGTGTACAACGAGAGCCCGAGTTTTAACCCTGATTTGGCCAAGTACGATTACAACATAACGGCAGCTGAAAACCTGTTGCTGGCTGCGAATTACACTAAGCATGCGTAAGAATAAGCCGGGGCGAATAGTATGTCCTGAAGCGACACTGAGTGTGCGAGTGGTGATGGTGGCTAGAACGAGAATCGGAGGAGCCATCATCACCACTTTTGTCATATCAAGCAAAAACAATATGATGCATCCTTGGGTTGATTTAATCTGGGGGTAAAAATCCAGAAAGGATTATAAAGATGAGCAAATCTTGGGGTCAGCATCTGTAGGCGGACCTGGTGTGGGCTATAACCAGGGTACATGAGGATTTCTTTGTCAAGTACTTTCGCTTACCGTTTGTGTCCCTGCCAACCGGTACGCCCGACGTATATACCAGGGTAAGAGTGGAAAAGAATGTAGCGGTGCCCATACGTGATGGGATTAAGCTCTATAACTAAGAACCACCTAAAAGTGCCTCGAAAGTTCTGTTCTTTGCCTTAGATCCCTCTTTTCTTGCTTTTACAAGTTGCTATACTAACCAAGCTCTCCACTAGACTCGCGCTCCTGCTAAGTGGGGATTCATTAAACCACTGACACAATGATCGTTGATGTAGGTCTACCCTCTATGGATAGATTTAAAGGAGCGACGGATTTACCAAAGCCAAGAGAACCCCATCGCATCTGGAACTGTTATCTTGTTAACAGGCGAATTTGGCTTGCAATTGGACGAATGATGCCTTAGACTTGAGGGATTGCTTAGCCACGTCATAAAATGACATTCCCTTCTTTCAGGGGATATATTCGTTTAATGCAAACTGGTTCAAAACAAGAAAGTCCACCGCGTAAACCAAACCTCCTGGAGAACCTTTTTCTGGGTGTTACCATCGGAGAAGTCCCTAAATTAATACCTGGAGTATTGCTCTCGGTATCTCTAGTGGCAGTGGTTATCTTTTTGACAAACTTGGGCAATTCGGCACTCGGATTCAAAGGACTCATCAGCCCGATCCTAGTTGTTATTGTGGTGGGTATCCTTATTCGCAATCTCATTACAATACCAGCCATGTGTAAACCCGGTATCCGTTTCTGCCTACAAAAACTACTGAGGCTTGGCATTATCCTCATGGGCATACGCCTCAGCATTATTGAAGTTTTTAATATTGGTATCTGGGGTGTATTAATAGTTATAGTGTGCGTACTCACCGGGCTTCTGGTCACCACATACTTCGGGCAACTTCTGAAGATACCGGCGCGGCTGGCGACTCTGATTGCCATCGGTACCGGTATCTGTGGTGCCTCCGCAATTGTAGCTGCAGCTCCGGGCATTGGAGCCAAAGATGAAGAAGTAACTTATGCTGTGGCCAATATCACCGTATTCGGTATCATTGCACTTATAGCCTACCCATTTATTGCTCACTGGCTCTTTAGCAGTGATACAACCATGATTGGCCTGTTTACTGGTACCTCAATCCATGAAACTGCGCAAGTAGCAGCCTCAGGTCTGATCTATGACCAGACCTTTTTCACGACTACCAGCCCCACCGCTGCCGATGTTGCCATGGTTACTAAGCTTGTACGTAATGTACTGATGGTGTTGGTGATACCGGCCATGACTTTTCTTTACACACGTCAAAACGGATTGGTGAGGGATACCAGCGGACCGGCCTATAAAAGAATTCTGAACCTTTTCCCCCTTTTCGTAGTCGGGTTTCTCTTCTTAGCAGTCATACGATCAATCGGTGATGCTGGCCTCCAACAAGGAGGCAGTGCCTTTGGGCTATGGGATGTTAACAGCTGGGCTATGATCACCGGAGGCGTCAAGGAATGGTCTGGCTATATTCTGGCTACTGCCATGGCAGGGGTAGGACTGGGCACCTCTTTCCGTAGCATGCGTGGCCTTGGTCTTCGCCCATTCTACGTAGGGCTGTGCGCTGCCGCTACTGTAGGCGTAATTGCCGCTGTTATGGTATTTTGGCTGGGGCCGCTGGTAAAGATTTCGTAGACAATATACAGGTATATCAAGAAAAAACAACAACCAAATGGTCATTGGCTGACTTCTTAGCAGTTGCATAGGAACAGGGGTGATTATCCTACAGCCTATCATTGGACGAAGAATGGAATGATAAGAAGATTCAAATAAAACATATCCCAGGAAAACAATATGAAAGTAGACACAAGACATCGAAGATAGAACCACCCATAGCAATAAAATGCACAATAATGCAAAATCAAGAAACTGCCTTAGACAACGCTGAGCCCGAAATTTGAAATAATGGTTATGTTAACTAAGAGGATTATAAAGGTATAGCAAGACTTACACTGGTGTAATAGAGATGGTGAAATCAAGAAAAGAAAGCATTTAATAAAGTTCGTTCAAAGCTGCTTAACTTGATTACGGTATGCAATTAGGGTATTTATCAAATCTACAATATGCACTTAAAAATCTTTTCGATGCTTTAATCTCTTTTAACTGCAAAATAAAAAGTTATCCGTAGCTGTTATCCTCTTTTAAGTCCTCTTTTTATGTCTTTTATTTGGTTTAAGGGTAGCTGTAAAAGCGTTAATAAGAGAAGTAAAAAATACTTTTATAGCTAATAACTCTTTTTATTGTAGCTAAAATGAGGGGGGAAATTGTGAGGATTAGATATTAGGGACAAGCATCAATCTCTTACTTATCTCACTCCAATAGGGTATATTGAAAAAGAACTTGTTAAAATTTGTAACCCTGTGTTATCTATGTGTTCAGCCAGCACATGCGCTGGACATACTTTTAGTATTCCGCTAAATTGAAATTAGTTTCCGGGGATAAGTTGTTAGCATTTCGGCTCCCGACTCCGTTACTAAGATAGTATCTTCTAGCCTGATACCCAAGTTCGGAACTTTGCCATGTTTTACTGAACATTGGAAAAAAGCCAAAACATTATTCTTCTCAATCTTTGCTTCCGGGTTCGGTTCCCCATTTCTCATTAGGAACGGGTGTTCCTCAACATCCAGGCCGATATTATGTCCCACCACGGGACCTACCATAGGGAATCCAGAAGTTTTAACGAACTCTCGTGGTACGGCCTGTATTTCATTTATGGTTATTCCAGGGCACAATTTTTTTAACATAATGCTCTGTGCGTCTCGTAATGTTTTAGAAGCTTTTTGTAGTTGTTCAGGAGGTTTTCCGATAAAAAAGGTTCGGGCAAGGTCACTGGTGTAACCATGAATGACAGCTCCTAGGTCTATTGAAACAATCTCCCCGGCGCATATTTTCTTTTGAGTGGCGTGGGAGTGAAAGAGTCTGACGCGGGACCCGGATGCTATGTATATAATATGCTTAATAGCATCAGAACCCAGCGTTACCATTCGATGTTGTGCTAAGGAGGCAACCTCAAGTTCCGTCATTCCTGGTTTCATTACTTCTGCTGCTGTTTTCATACCGGCATCTGCAATTTCACAGGCTTTCCTTATGAACTCTATCTCTGTTTCAGATTTTACTGACCTGATTTGTTCTTCAATTACATAGGTAGCATCTATAACTTCTACTTCAGGTAAATTACGCTTGAATGAATCTCCTAGTTCTGTCGTAGCTGTAATATCCATAGCAACTGGTCCTTTTGTTCCACCCAAGTGTTCTAATATCTTCAGTATTTCCTTTCCCTGGTTAGCCATAGTATAAGCTTTGACACATACCCCTTTTGCTTGCTCAATCGCAGTATCTTTTTCGACCCAAAGTACAGCGAACACAGCTTCTGATTCCTGGGTTATGATGACTACGCCGCACGTTTGCATACTGGGTTCCGTGACGTCGGTGAAATATTGTATGTTTTGAGGGGTGGCCATCACTAATCCACAATAACCATTACGTCGCATTAAATCACGCGCTTTTTCTTGCCTTTGCACAATTTCGTTTATCATACTGCTCCTTCCCTTCTAGGTAATTTATGCTTAATTTGGTTACTTTTAACAATATTGTTGGCTCCAGTGATCTAGCAGAAGCTCAATGATTTTACTATTGCTCAGTGAGGTTTGTAAATTTCATTTCCAAATCTTGACTTACTTTTTAATATGTCTCACATATCCATTTACCCACCTGCCCCCCATTGTCATTGTTGCGACACAATAACAACTGCAACATCCCGTTCTGCATCTCTATTTCAACGCTAAAATAACGCCATTTTTCAGCTTTGACTTGAGCACAACGCGGGCATAAGGGACACTTCGGATGGAGGTAGAGACAAATATTGACATTTACGTCGCAAGTTATATAATAATTTTAGAAAGATATATACATGAAAAGGATTAGCATTTTCTTTATTGTAGTAGCCCTAATTGCAGGAATGGGAGGGTGTCTTCCTGACGAGTATCAATACACTCCCATGGTTGCGGCTTCGTATCATTTGGTTGGGCTCAAGTCCGATGGCACCGTGGTCGCCGTGGGTCACAACTGGTGGGGGGAGTGTAACATGGGCAGCTGGCGTGGCATCACGCAGGTCGCCACCGGTGGTTATCATACGGTGGGGCTTAAATCCGACGGCACTGTAGTCGTAGCAGGAACAGGCTTGCAAGGGCAGCGATATGGTATCGGCAACTGGACAGACATTATCCAGGTCTCCGCAGGCAAGTATCACACAGTGGGGCTTGCATCAAACAATACCGTGTTCGCCACGGGCGGCGTGGGATACGACTACGGGCAGTGCGATGTTGGCGACTGGACAGACATCGCCAAAGTCTCCGCAGGCGGGCTTCATACGGTGGGACTTAAGGACGATGGCACTGTGGTTGCCGTGGGTAACAACGACTGGGAGCAGTGCAATGTCGAAGATTGGAGGGATATCATCCAAGTTTCAGCAGGCTGGTATCACACAGTGGGACTTAAGGATGACGGCACCGTGGTCGCCACGGGATACAACGACTACGGACAATGTGATGTCACCACTTGGACGAACATCGTCAAGGTCTCAGCAGGTTACTTCCATACAGTGGGGCTGAGGGACAATGGCACTGTGGTTGCCACAGGAGATAACATGGATGGACAGTGCGATGTTGGTGGTTGGACGGATATTACCCAGGTTGCCGCAGGCGTCCACTACACGGTTGGGCTTAAGTCCAACGACACTATAGCGACCACAGGAGGAAGCGACTTCGGGCAGTATAACATCAGCGACTGGACAGATATTACCCAGAGCGCCGCAGGCCTTTATCACACGGTGGGGCTTAAGTCTAACCACACCACGATCGCCGTGGGAGACAACTGGGACGGGCAGTGCGATGTTGGCAACTGGACAGATATCACCGAGATCGCCGCAGGCTACCGTCACACTGTGGGGGTTAAATCCGACAACACAGCAGTCGCTATAGGATGGAACGACGACGGGCAGTGCAATGTCAGTGGCTGGGGCAGTATCACACAGGTAGCTGCAGGTGAGAAGCATACGGTGGGGCTTAGGGCAGATGGTACTGCGGTTGTGGTGGGGGCCAACGACTACGGGCAGCGCGATATCGTTGACTGGGCAGCCATTATACAGGTAGCTGCAGGTGCTGCCCACACGGTGGGGCTCAAGGCCAACCACACCGTGGTGGCCGTGGGCGATAACGGCGATGGGCAGTGCGATGTAGACGACTGGTCGGACATCATTCAAATCGCCGCAGGCGAGAAACATACAGTGGGGGTTAAGTCCGACGGCACTGTGATCGCCGTGGGAGATAACGACTACCGACAGAGCAATGTCAGCGACTGGGGGAATGTCACCCAAGTCGCCGCAGGCTGCTTTCACACAGTGGGGCTCAAGTCCGACAACACAGTAATCGCCGCTGGATACAATGGCTATGGGCAGCTTGAGGTGGACGGCTGGACGGATATCATTCAGGTCTCTGCAGGCTGCTATAACACGGTGGGAATTAAGGCCGATGGCACTATAGTCGCCGCAAGTCTTTCGGTCGAGCTTGCCAAATGGAATCTGGGTGAGGTAGCGCCGTAGTAAGAAAAAATAAGAATCTATCTTAAACCTTCAGCTGAGTTCTCACTGAAGCTCTGTTGAAGAAGAAGGAATTTGGGGAAACCGAACTTGTTACGGAGGAAGTGAAGGATGAAGACGATAATTAGTTTGAGGAGACACCATTACTTATCAAGAATTAGTGTCTTTTTAATTGCGGCAGTTTTAATAGCATGGATAGTAGGTTGTAGTGGATGTGGGGGGGCTCCATCCTCTGGTTATGAACTCACTATCGCTAGTACCGATGGAGGATCGGTAACTACCCCTAGCGAAGGAACTTTTAAGTACGAACCGGGAGAATCAGTCGACCTGGTGGCCCAGGCTGAAGAGGGCTATCGCTTTGTCGAATGGACTGGTAACGTGAGCAGCATTGGCAACGTCGACGCTGCCACGACCTACATCATTATAACTGGCAGCTACTTCATCAGAGCTAACTTTGTGCCCAAATGCACTCCCATGATTGCGGCAGGCGGCTTCCACACTGTAGGACTCAAGGTCAACGGTAGAGTGGTCGCTATGGGTGAAAATTCCCACGGGCAGTGCGATGTGGGCAACTGGAGAAACGTAACCCAAGTTGCGGCGGGCGGCAATCACACGGTATGTATTAAGTCTGATGGCACCGTGATCGCTGCGGGACTCAATACTTCAGCCCAGTGCAATGTCGGCAACTGGACGAATATCACTCAGGTCGCCACGGGTGGCAATCACACAGTGGGGCTTAAGTTCGACGGCACTGTGTTCGCCGTGGGGTTGAACAGTTCGGCACAGTGCGATGTCGACGGATGGACGAACATCACCC
>Ga0180437_10006684_pt1 | contig 15262 bp, 14 predicted proteins | sample SS_ome_4_FD_132410 | JGI IMG/M metagenome (GOLD analysis project Ga0180437, IMG submission 132410) | Hypersaline lake sediment archaeal communities from the Salton Sea, California, USA - SS_3_D_1 metaG | ecosystem: Environmental > Aquatic > Non-marine Saline and Alkaline > Hypersaline >...
CTTATAATAGGCTTTATATTGATTCAGTGTTTATGTTTTCATGCTGAATCAATTCAAACAACGATTGAACAATATTTTGGTAGACACATAAAGGGATTAAATAGAATAAAATACATATTGATACCCATATCAATAATAGGAACATTTAATTTTCTAATAGATTACATAACATTCACAGATTATAAAGTTTTAAATGACTTAATGGTATTTATGATCTGTGTATCAATTGACTATAGCATCTTAGTATTTAGTGGAATTAGATATGATAAAAAGCATTTAATATTTTCTAAAAATTCTAATAATATTGTGAAAGATAATAAATCAATATTACATATGATTTTATTTAATTTACTAGGTGATAAGTTGTTAAAAATTAGACTCGATTACATGAACAAGGTTAGTACATATAATCAAAAGTTATTACAGAATACAGAACAAGGTACAGTACATAATGATAAGTCGAGTACAGAACAAGGTATAGTACATAATGATGATAAGTCGAGTACAGAACAACTAATTAATAAAATAGATGATTTTATCTCAAATAATTATGAAGTTGATTCAATTATAAAAACTGGTGAAATAAGAAAAAACTTTAATTTAGAAGGAACAAACAATAAAAGAAAGTGGGATAAAGTAAGAAACCAATTAAAAACAGCTAGTATGGTTAATGGTAAATTAAGAAGACAATCTATAAATAAATTTAAGGTTGTAAAATAACGACAAAAGGAGGAATCTTATGAACAATGAAATAAAAAAGAATGAATATGTTAAATTTGGACATATGATCTCTAAGTTAACTTATCCACTGTATAAAATCCTATACAAAAAAGTAAGAGCTATAGGTATTGTGAGTACCATAGCCCTTACATACATACCACTAAACGAATTTATTGATATGCATACAACAACACTAAATTATACACCATATTTATATATTTTCATATTAACTATTATAGGTTTATCTTATTTAGCTAGTAAGCAGTCGTTAAGCGAATATTACACAATTTTATTTAAGCAACAAAAATTAATTAATAATTATCAAAAGGTTACATTTAGAGATGTCATAAAAATCAATAGAAATACAACAAGATACATATTAAAAACAAATATTCCTATTAGTGATCTTGTTAAAAACATGAGAACCTTAGATATTATATTTAAGTCCAATGTAACAGATATATCAAGGTATAACAAAAGATTTGATCACATTATTATTACTACTAATCGTTATCTACCAAATTATAAATATGAAGCTAAGAACAATAAAAATAAGGCTTATAGTGTAATGTGTGGGTTTAAGTTACTAGGTGTTGATATAAGCGATTATGATAAAAATGAATTAGCTTATATTACATCTATAGTATTTAATTGTGACCTTAGATACTCACAATTGATAAAATATATAAGTGATCTAGAGGTTATAACAGGTCTAAAAGATATTAAGTTACAAGGTGGTAAATGTACAGATTATGAGATAATCATTAATAAAAAGGCTAAATCTCCTTGTTTCTTAGATGTATTAAGTAGTTTCGAGTTTAACAACAAAAACATTATATTAGGTCTAGATAAACAAGGTAAATTATTTAGTATAGATTTTAGAAAAATATATCACACTCTTATCGGTGGAAGTACAGGAAAAGGAAAGAGTAACTTATCACATGTGATCATATCTAGTCTTATAAAAAGCGATATGGATATATCTTTATTCTTATTAGACCCAAAAAGAGTAGAATTAAAGAGATATAGAGATATTAACAGATGTTACTATACTGGTGATAAAGAAGAAATGTTAAAAGTTTTAGAAGAAATAGAGAAAGAAATGAGAAGAAGAAATAAATTATTTGATGATGATAAATTTATTAATAATATAGAAATGTGGAATAAAAAGAAACCAGATGAAAAGCTAAATTATATTATAATCTACATTGAAGAAATCGCCGACTTGATGTTATCTAGTGGTAAGGAATATAAGGCTAAGTTTGAAAATATAATAAAGTCATTAGCTGGATTATCAAGAAATGTAGGTATGAGAATGTTTTTATCTACACAGAAGCCTGTAGTAGAAGTTGTGAATGGAATTATCAAGGGTAATACTGGTACTAAAATAGCTTTTCAAGTGCCAACTGCTATAGATTCTAAAACTATACTTGATAATTCATCTGCAAGTAAATTAACTGGTGTTGGTTCTATGATCTATCAACATAACGGAGAGGACATTATTATCCAAGCACCACTTTTAAATGATTCAGATGTAGAAAAATTAGTGTATTACTTAGAAAATAATCACAATGTTAGTAGTAAATATAGCCTATCTGAAAACTTTGTATCAACTGTATCAAATGTAGTTAAACCAATGGTTATAGAAGATAATTCGATACAAAATGAGTTACAAAACGATACACTCGATACAAAAGGCCATAATGATATTGAAAAAGTTATTATTAATAATGAATTAGATTTATTGGAGTTTTATCAAAAGGAAAATTTTGTATTAAGTGTGAGAGAGACAGCAAAAAGGGTTAACATTGGTGTAACTAAGATACAAGAATTAAGAACCGAATTAAAAAGACAAAACAAATTGAAACTAGAAGGTAAAAAGCTTGTATTGAATAACAAGGGTAATCTAAGAATTATAAAGTGATATTTAGTTGAAAGAGGTTATCATGTTTTAAAAACATGATAACCTCTTTTTTTATTCTTTTTTATATTTATTTAGTTTTAGTATCCTAAAACTATTCAGTTTGAGCCCTTATTCCATATGATCTAAATTTACTTACTAACATTCTTCCTAATTGATCTACGTCCATATGGCTTGCATCTATCTTAAAGTTAACAGTTGTTGGTGAACTAGTAAAATTACTTAACCCTCTAGTATCTAAACTAGCTTGTATCTTTGACATTGTTGATTGTTGTAAAGAACCAGTTAATTTACTTCCAGCTTTACCAAATGCAGATACACCATCATTTAATTGATCTGTCATCATATCAATTAAATTAGGAATCCATTTATGTGCTGTCCGTCCTGGTCCTTTTTCAGTTGGTGATGAAAATCCTAAAAATTGTTTAGCTGTATTAGCTAGATCGCTTATTTTATCTTTAAATGCTTTTATCTTAGATGTTACACCATCTATTAAGTTGCCGACTAAGTTCGCACCTGCTCTATACATATTTTTAGCTACATTTTTTATAGCACTAACAGCACCACTAACAGCACTACTAAATTTACTTTTTAATGTATTAACTTTAGATACTATGGTATTAATTACACTACTTATTGTAGATTTAACACTATTAAATCCATTTCTAATAACTGATTTAACGGTGTTAATTACACCAGATATAATTGATTTAGCTGTATTAAATCCACTAGATACAACTGATTTAATAGTATTAATAACACTTGATATGATACTTTTAGCTGCATTGAATCCAGTTGATATAACTGATTTAATAGTATTTATAACACTACTTATAATTGATTTAGCTGCATTAAATCCAGTTGATACCACTGATTTAATAGTATTTATTACAGTTGTTACAATTGTTTTAGCTGCATTAAATCCAGTTGTTATAACTGTTTTAATAACATTAATTACAGTGGTTATAACTGCTTTCATTGCATTAAATACAGTAGTAGCACCTGTCTTTAATGCATTAAATAATGTAATAACTATATTTACAAATCCTTGTACTATTCCAGTTACAAAACTAACAAGATTATTAAACCATTCGACGATAGCATTAACCATATCTGGTATAATTGAGTTACCAACTAATGTATCATATAAACCTTGAAAAAATGCTACAAAACCATTAACAAAACCGCCAACTAAATCAATAATCAACTGAATAGCATTACCTAAAAGACCTTCCATATTTGACCATAAGCTATCCCATGATTCTTTGATACCTTCAAAATTTAAAGTTAAAACATTCCATATAAGACCAATAGCACTACCTATTACACCTACCGCATTTAATATACCAGCAATAAAATTATCTAAAGCATTAACAACCCCTGTTATTGCACCAATAAGAGTACCAACTAAAACAGCACCTAACACACCTAATATTTTTAAAACTGGACCAAGTGAACCTTTTAATTCATTAAAACTCATTACTATTGTGTTTATATCAAATTTTTTAAATGTTTCTATTACTTCATTAACAACTGGTGTCATTGTTTTAATTGCACCTTCTACAAAACTAACAACAGCATCTTTGACTTTAGTTATAACTAACCAAAAATCTTGAAGAACTAAAGCAATAGAATCTATTTTTCCATGTAATTCTTTAGGAACCATATTTTTTAATGCAGTTGTGAATGTTGTAGTATCGCCAAATATTAGAGCATCAAATAGTCCTATGATAGCATCTTTAATATTACCTATATTATTTTTAATAAATTTAGCTGCCTGAGTAATACTTTTTACTATACCATTGAACACATTGCCTATAGTACTTCTTGCATCTTCACTAGTTATTAAGAACCTAGCAAATATGGCAATTAATCCAGCAATAGCACCACCGACAATTATCATAGGTGCAGAAATTGACCCTATAACACCTATAACTGAACCTATCGCACCACCAACAAAACCGACTACACTAACTAAACCAGCAAAAGCCAAACTTAACGGTGCAATAGCAGCACCAACAAGACCAACACTCACAATTATATCGAACATTTCACTTGACATATTACCAAAAATATCACTAATAACAGCACCTACTTGATTAAATACGCCAGTAACAGACTCCATAACACTATTGATAATACTATCGCCTTCTATTAATCGTTCCATAAAATCCATTAATGCTGGAATAACACTAATTTGTAACATATCTGTGAATGGTTTAGCGAATTTACCCATAAGTTTAGAACCATATTCCGAAAACTTTTCTATTTGACCACTCAATGTTTTACTTTGATTCTCCATAGCATTGTAGAATCTTCCACCTTCTGAGGTAGCACCTATAAATGCTTTTTTAACCATACCAACAGTTATTTCACCTTTAGACATTTTTTTTGTAAGAGACTCCATTGATTCGCCTGTTTGTTCACTTATAAGTTTTAATGGATTTAATCCAGCATTTCTATATTGAATCATTTCATTACCTGTTAGTTTTGTTGCTGATGATGTTTGAGAAAATGCTAAAGCAAGACTTTTAAAGTTTTGAGTATTACCATTAGATAAATCACCTAACATTTTTAAATTAGGTAATATATCATTAACATTTATACCATATCCAAGCATTGTTTTAGCTGCCGACCCTAAAGCTTCATTTGATAAACTTGATTCTAGAGCAATGTTTTCTATTCCCTTAGATAATTTTTCAGCTTGTTTAGCACTACCCGTTAATGTTTTAAAAGACATTGCCATACTTTCCATTGTCATATTATACTTAATACCTTCTACAATACCGCCTGTCATAGCACGAGTTATATTTCTAAATATATTATTTAAAGGCATCATAGCATTTCTTAAATTATTAAATGCACTAACAGCATTTTGCCCACCTGTTGTTCTAATATTTAATATTAAATCGCCTATAGTAGCCATAAGTCACCTCCTTATTTATAAATTTACTTCTTTTGAATCATTTAAATAAACATAACTTTTATTTGTGAATAAGTTAAACTCTTTTAAAATAAGTTTTTCTAAAGTATCAGCGATTGATAAATTATTCATTTGAGATAATATTTTTAATTTTCTATAAATCGACGGTTTGAAACGTGTACCACTTTTTAAACTTTTTATTTCTTTATCCATAAACTATCACCTATCGTCATATTAATCATACTTAACATTATACTATTATAAGAATAGCGATAATACAACATATATTATGATAAGATATATTAACATAGATATTAACAAATGTTAATAATATAAAACAAAAAAACTAAGATATATTAGTTTATAAAAATATTATAAGATAATTTTTTTTCTTCAATATCTATTAGGTCTATAAGTTCTAAAGCTCTTGATACCTTCAAATGTATACTAATATTACTCATAGGGTTATTTTCTTTAAAAAGCTTTTTAACAACAATAACCATTGATTCTATTCGACTTATATATAACAATATATTTTCACAAATACTTTTATCATTTTTATTTATTATATTTTTTTTATTATCTGATATTGTTTTTCTTATTTGTTTACATTGGTTATCCATTTTATTTATTAAATAAAAATAGTCTTCACAAGAATCTTTATTTTTCATGCTTTATCACTCCATTTTTTTTTGTTTTATATGAACTTAAAATTCTATTAACTAGATTGTGTTCGCTTACATTCGCTTTTAATGCTTCTATTTTGATGTGATTTATAACGTCAGAACTTAGTAAATAATATTTCCTCTTAGTACTCATAATGCACCTCTTTATCATTTTATATTCTAGATACATTTTATACTTTTTACCCTCATTTGTCTAATATATGTAAACTAATATTAACATATGTTAACCTATATAAATAAATATGACTTACAAATTTGTTACAATATTAATAATGATAAAAATATAAAACATTAAGATAACAAATGTCTACAATATGAGATATTATGGTTTATTAGTAAAATACAAGATGTAATAACTAAAAGTAGTTTATACGGTATACAGGTATGGGGTATAAAACAAGTTAGACAAGGCTTAAAAATAATATGGCAATACATTACCATTAGTACTCTTAGTTAATATTAGAACCATTAGAGACACACAATAATTCTATGAAAACTTAATAAAACTATCATAAACTAAGAAATACAATTAATAATATCTATATCAACATTCACAATATTTATTATCATATTAATTTAAAAACTAGTATTCTAAAGAATCCATTGAAAACATAGTACTACAGGTATTATTTATCGCAAAAGTAAATTTTGCATTTTTTGATAATTTTATCGTTTTGCAAGTGGTATATTTGAAAACTGCAAAAAAATCGAATTTTTACCCAATATCGAATCAGATCCAAAAGAAATGAAGAAGGATATTAAAAATTTCTTGCATAATAATTTACAGGTAACAGTAGTTTTACTGTTAGTGATAATTTTATATTAACTATATGTACATAGGTTAACATGGTGTTTTTAGTAAAAAATATATCGCAGATTTTTTTCAGGGTACACTACAGACCAAAATGAAAACCTCTATAATTTTTACCGAAAAATATTTTGATAAAATTTTAACAAAATTAAAAAAAATATAAAAATATAAAATTTATGAAAAATAAATTTTATAAAAAAAATAATAATTATTTTATATTAAATTTTTATCAACACATTGTGATGTTGAATCATAAGCCAGTAGTATATAGCACAGTAGTATATATAGGGTACTCCATAGCACAGTGGTATATACAGGGTACTCCATAGCACAGTGGTATATACAGGGTACTCCATAGCACAGTAGTATATATGGGTACTCTATAACACAGTAGTATATACAGGGTACTCTATAGCACAGTAGTATATACAGGGTACTCTATAGCACAGTAGTATATATGGGTACTCTATAGCACAGTAGTATATACAGGGTACTCTATAGCACAGTAGTATATATGGGTACTCTATAGCACAGTGGTATATACAGGGTACTCTATAGCACAGTGGTATATATAGGGTACTCTATAGCACAGTAGTATATACAGGGTACTCTATAGCACAGTGGTATATATAGGGTACTCTATAAGACAGTAGTATATATGGGTACTCTATAGCACAGTGGTATATACAGGGTACTCTATAGCACAGTGGTATATACAGGGTACTCTATAGCACAGTGGTATATAAATATCTTTTAATAATTTATAAAATTATCTCCTATTTTAAAAATCCGCTTATCTAACATATCGTATATAGAGATACATTATGTTAGATTCAAACGCTAATTAAAAAAAAGTTAATTTTAAAAAATCCTTGTATCAATTAATATGACTAAGTTTAAGTGAATTTTGCGAATCTAACACAATGTAGTTGTGTTAGATTCATAGTTTGTACTGGTTTGAATTATAAACTAGTACATGGACATTTTGACTAAAAAAAAATAACCCATTCTATAGGGTTACTTTTTTAGAAAATTTTTCTCTCTTCTAAAATAGAAGTTAGTCCTTTTTAAATTATATCACAATATTTTTTTTCTTAAATTCAGGTTTCTAAATTGATAATATGGTAACTAGTTAATATCTATGTTAAAGATTGTAACAAATTAGATTTCTAAGGTTTTGAAATCACAAAACTATTAGTTATTGAAAATTAATAATATTAACATCTATTGTAATAAATTCTATTCTTATATTCTTTGATTTATAACTATTTTACATGTTGACAATAAATACCATGAAACGTATGGTAGAAATAAGTTTGATTTCTTATATTTACATATTCAAAATAAAAAAAAATAGTTGCAAATCAAAATTCGCACACTTTTTTTATATATTCGCACACTTTTAAAAAAAAATGGCACACTTTTTTTTTTTAAAGTGTGCGAATATATAAATGGGTAAATGGGTAAAGTCTTGTATTTAAGCATGTTTTAACACTTTTATATTATTTTTCGCACACTTCGCACACTTTTTTTTATACATTAATAAATATATTTTTATATATTTTATTTTTACCTTTTTTTTATATCCATAATATACCATTAAATATATATACTACTTTTTATATTTTCTTTTCTTTTATTCCTGAAACCAACAATGTATAAAAAAAAGTGTGCAAAGCGTGCGAAAAATAATATAAAAAGTACTTGTATATATGATATAAACTATCGTTCATTGTGATTATGAAATCGCACACTTTTTTTATATTTTCGCACACTTTTTTTATATTTTCGCACACTTTTTTTATATTTTCGCACACTTTTTTGTGTTAAAAATATATCAATCTTAGATATATTTTTATATTTATTCAGTTTTTGAAATTAATAAATACTAAGATAATTAATAAATTTATTAATTATCTTAATTGTATTAATTGATTAACATAGATGTTAAAAATTGTAACAAATTAAAAATATGACAATATTATATAGACACTTACATTTTTTTATGATAATATCATAATGCAATACAGATCAAACAAAGTATTTACAAGGATTATGATAGCAATGCATGTTAATACATATTAATAAGAAGGAGGTATAAAAATGACTTATGGTAGAAGAAAAGCAAACAGGAAACAAAATAAGACTATTAGATTAAAAGAGAGTGATATAAAGAAGTTAGACATAGTATGTATGGCTTATGATAAGAAAGCACAGGAAATCATGGAAACTGCTGTTGTTAATTATCTAAATGAATTAGAGGAGCAATATATAAAAAGTGTGATAGATCGTAAAGAAGCTATCTAAGTTTTGTTATAAATATAAGAAAAGGAGGTAAAGAAGTGAAGAACTTTAACATAGATGGTATAAGTAAAGAGATGAAAAAATTATCCCTATGGTGTTATGCTAACGGTAAAATCCCATGTGATATAGACGGAAAGTTCTTTAAAAATACGGAAAGAGAAAAATTTCCTAGATATTCATTTGAAAAAGTTACTACTACTAACGACTTAGGTTTAACATTTCAATTAAGAGGGGATATAGTCTGCATTGATTTAGATAACTGTTTTGATAATCCATTTGATGTAGAACCTAAAGATTGGGCAAAAGAAATAATAGATCATGCTATGGAACAAAAGGTAACTATTGAATATTCTATGAGTGGTTTAGGTTTACATATTTTTTGTAGAAGATCAAAAAAACATGATAAGTTGAAAAAGTTACAAATGAAATTATATAAAACACATTCAAAATATAAAAATCTTGAAGAAACAAAAGATGGTATAGATTTAATGTTTTGTAATGAAACAATATGTGTAACTGGTAACTTATATAAAAACAAATTAGATGATAAATTATGTATGTCTAAAGAATTTGATAAACACATAAAGGATGTAGAATTATTATCTAAAATTGATATAACTAAAACAAAAGAAAAACATAAAAAGAATCAAGAGAATAAAAATGTTAAAAAGAATTCTGATTATATCAATAATCAATTTGATTTTATTAAAAGTGAGATTGATATCATGGAACTAATAGATCAATATGATGACTTAGAACCTATTAGTAATAATAACATGATGTTGTGTCCTTTTCATTCAGAGAATACTCCAAGTTTACATATATATGAAATGTCAAATTCATGGTATTGTTTCGGTTGTGGTAAAGGTGGTTCAATAATAGATTTTGTTATGGAAAAGGAAGATTTGACAAGTTTTCAGGCTTTAAAAAGAATAGCTGAAATGTTTAATATAGAGATGGATTTTCATACTAACAATATAAAAACAGATGCAGGTCATGAAGCATTTTATCATTACTATCATGATAATAAATTAAAATTAGATTATGATGAACTAGTAAAACATATCCAAGATGATGGTAATCATGTTACTTTTAATACTCCAAATGGATTTTATAGTTATAATGATGGATTTTATGAAAGACTTAGTAAAAATAATATAAAGCAGAAACTAATTGAAAAACATGTTGCAAAACAATTTAAATCATCTTCATGTGTGAATGAAGTATTTGAAAGACTATGCAGAAATGAAAAAAAAGTTAATATATTAAATAATTTTAATGACTTATTAATATTTAATAATTGCGTTTTAAAATTTGATATGAAAGGTAATTATGAAATTAAAGATCACAATCATAGTTATCTAAATACTTATAGGTTTAATGTAGATTATGAAAATAATACAAAGTGTTTAACATGGGAAAAATTCTTAAATGATATATTACCTAAAGATCAACAAAAAATATTACAAGAAATAATAGGTTATGTATTATTACCTGACAATAGTGCCAAGAAATTTTTTGCTCTTTACGGTGTTGGTGATTCTGGAAAATCTGTAATATTAAGAGTTATTCAAAAAATCTTAGGTAGTGAGCTTACATCAAGTATAACATTACAAAGATTATCGAACCCAAATTCTCAATTTGATACTAGTAGTTTATATGGTAAATTAGCTAATATAATTGGTGACTTATCATCTGCCCCATTACAAGACACAAGTATTATAAAAATGCTTACTGGTGATGATGTAATAAATGCTCAAGAAAAGTTTGGAAGACCTTTTGATTTTTACAACAAGGCAAGATTAATTTGTAGTATGAATAATTTACCTAAAGTTATTGATAAAAATAATGAGTTTTATAAGAGATTATTAATAATACCTTTTGAAGTTGCTATACCTGTTGAAAAACAAGATAAAAAATTAATTGATAAGTTTAACTTTACAGGTATTGTAAATTGGGCAATTGAAGGGTTACAAAGATTGTTAAATAATAACTTAAATTTTTCAACAAATAGTGTGAATGATAGTGTGTTAAATCAATATATAAAAGATAATAATAATGTTATGCAATTTGTTGATGAAGCATTAGAAGTAATAAACTCAACAAATAACATGGGTGTTAAATTAAAAGATGCTTACGACTATTATAGAATGTTTTGCCACGAAAATGGTTATTCTCCACTAGGTAGGAACAAATTTAAAACAGAAATACAAAATTGCAATATCACATATAGTGAACATTGCAAAGACAGACAAGGAAATAGATTCAGAGGTTTTAAAAATATTTCTTTTAAAGAAAAAATTAAAAGCGAATATTTAAGACTAATTTAAAACTAAATTAAACTAAATTATTACTTAAATCCTTCTAGTTCCCCCGAGCTAGAAGGGTTTCCAACTAATTATAGGATAACATAATAATTATTAAAAATCAATAATCATAAAATGTCATAGATTTTATCAATTATTGATAACTTTATTAAAAGCGTAATTCAATGAAACATTAGTTATAAAAAGGAGTGTTTTAACTTATGAAAAAGGTTAATGATATGAATATAGAAGAATTAAAAAAAAAGATTCATTTAAATTTTACAATATTAGGAGAATACTACAATTACGATACGAAAAAAACTGAGTTATTATTTGAAATAAGAGGAGAAAAGAGTTCAATATCTTGTGATAAATTAGCAACTAGAAACAAAATAATAAATACATTAAGTAGTATAGGTATTTCATGTTACGAATTTAATTATAAGTATTATATGAAATACATTCATGAATTTCGTATGTTAAATGATAAAAATTGAAACATTGATAACTTTATTAAAAGCGTAATTTAATGAAAACATAAGAAATAAAGGAGTGTTTAAGATGATAAGTAAAAAAGATAATACAAGTATAGATGAGATTATTAAATTAGGACAAGCATTAAAACAAATAAAAAAAGATGCTCAAATGATTTACATAAAAACTAATACCATGATACCTAAAAATCATAAGTCATGTAATGAGTTAAGAAGAGTATGTAAATTGTTGGATTCAGTAAAAAGTGATTTGGAAGATGAATTTTGGGATAAATTAGATTTTTACTTAGAAGACCCGACAGATTGTTTTTATAATCTAGGAGACAAGCCAATACTAAAAGAACATTGTTAGATCGAGTTGAAAATCAATAAATATTAAAAGGAGTGTAATATATTATGGAAAACAATTATTCAATATGGGAAAATGCAAAACAAAACACACCATACGCATACGGCGTGACAATTGTTATAAAGGTAAAAATAATAAAAGACTCTAGTATAAAGCATTTAGGATTAGTATTCGATAATATCAACGATAAAATAAGTAATGATGATATTATATCAGAATTAAATAAGAATATTCACAATGATTATGAAATTATTGGTGCTATGAGATAAACAGGTTTAGAAAGGAGTGTAAAAGATGCATTGGTTTTTATGTTATAGAGGATTAAATGAGAAATACGACAATGATATAGATTTAGAATTAGATAATAATGATAAGGAAATGTTCACAAGAGAACTAGATAACTTAAAAGAACATAATATAAAAATTGTAGATTCAGATAAAAAACATGGATATGCAATAATAAAAGATTATAAAAAAAATGACTTAGTACCAGCTTTAAATTTCCAGCCTTATCAAGCTCAATGTAGTAAAAAAGGTTATCCATGTGAAGCATGTTCTAAGGAGTGTGATAGCTGGAAAACATGTAAACTCAAATGAAAGGGGTTATATTATGAAAAATAAAAATAATAAAGTTTCTCAGGTTATTAATTTAAATAAATATATTGATATTATTAAGACACATAAAAGAATTGATTTAAAAGGGTTCGATAATGATAACATAAAAAAACTTCAACATTTTTTATTAATGCTAGGTGGTTACAAGACCAAATTAATAGATAACTCTTTAATACTAATAGATGAATAAGAAGAAGCTAAGAAAGTTCTTAGCTTCCTCTAGATCAAATATACATAAAGGTGGGATTGATTCAAATGATAAAGAGATTATTATTATATATTTTTATAATTGTGATTATTAGTGGTTGTGCAAAAGAAAATAAAGAGATCTCATTATCAAATAGTGTTAATACTGAATTAGAACAAGGTTACTTGTATAAAGATAGTATAAGTTGTTTATTCTTTGATCTTGAATCAAAGAAAGCATATCAAGTTAAAATAAGTCCATATGATGTAAAAAGTTATGATCTTACATACACTATAGATAATAAGAATATATCTATAAGATTATCTAATAATACTTTCACTGGTACTATTGAGAACGATTATATATCATTAAAAACAATGAATACAGATGGAACAATTAGTTATCAACGGTTTAATAAAGCAACTATTAATGATTATAATAAAACCATTATTACTCTTAAATACTCACAATCTGATATTGATAATATTAATACATTAAATCAAATTAAAGATCAAATTAATGATAATATGTCTAAACTAAAGAAAACAATTAATAATATAAAAAGCTATAAATTTGATTTGTCTGAAATAGAAAATGCTTATAATAAAGCCTATGAAAAGTATAATATATGGTTAAATACTAAAGTAGATAAAGACTTAAAGAAAGGTAACCTTGAGGTATCTATTGGAACGGTAGAAGTTAAATTTACAGATATAGAGGTAAAATTTAAAAGTTTAAATGATGATATTAAGTATTCTTATTCATTAATTGATGATATTAAGGCATATCTTGAGTCTTATAAGTTAACATCTGGTAATGAATTTCAAAACAAAAGTATGCTTAATAACTACAGTAATTATATTAAGACCTGTAAATCATACAAAGATAAAAATAAAAAATACATGGATTCAGCAAAAAAGATTATGAATAAAGCTTATAAATTAAAATAAACTAGAGGAAGCTAAGAAAGCTCTTAGCTTCCTCTAGTTATGATATAATAAAAGTGACCAATGTACTATATGATCTAAAATAGAATACTTTGAGGCTTCACCTCCTAAAAGTATTCTTGTTACATAGTTGAATTAAAAAGAACCAAATTTATATTTGGTTCTTTTTTGTGTGTTTTAGAATATATTACTATATCACGTGTAATATAAATATCACTTATGATATAATATATGTATGAAAAAAATACTATATAAGGAGTGTGTTATATATGGAAAAGAAGGGATTTATCAAGGTTAGACGTATTTCAAAAAGTTCACTAGGAATTACATTACCTAATGACTTAGTAAAGTTTTTAGAACTGGATATAGGTAGTTATATTTATTCAGCTAAGAAAGACAAAGATAATATTAAATTAAATTTAAAGATATTAGAGAAAGTAGAAGAATAATTATTTTTGCTAAGTTTGATATAAAACCATCTAGTAAATCCCTTGCTAGATGGTAAAACACAATACTAGCAACAGAAAAAAAAAGGTGGTGTGATACTTGAAGACAATAATTTTAAAAATACTTAAGTGGTTAAATGATTTTAGGAATGAGATAAAAGAGATAAATAATTCTAATAGGTACAATAATTTTAAAACAGATACAAAGATACTAAAAGAAGAACAAGAACATTTAAAACAAGAATTTGATTTATATATGGATAAAATGAAAATAAAACATACTAAGAATCTTAAAAAAACTCTTGGATTATCTGTATTAATTAATTTATTAATATTAATTAGTGCTACATTTACCATATTAGGCTTTAATCTTCACGATATGGCGTTTCAAATAACAACGGATATATCAAAAGGGGTAATAGGTATAAGTCTTATAATAGGCTTTATATTGATTCAGTGTTTATGTTTTCATGCTGAATCAATTCAAACAACGATTGAACAATATTTTGGTAGACACATAAAGGGATTAAATAGAATAAAATACATATTGATA
>Ga0180437_10006686_pt1 | contig 15258 bp, 16 predicted proteins | sample SS_ome_4_FD_132410 | JGI IMG/M metagenome (GOLD analysis project Ga0180437, IMG submission 132410) | Hypersaline lake sediment archaeal communities from the Salton Sea, California, USA - SS_3_D_1 metaG | ecosystem: Environmental > Aquatic > Non-marine Saline and Alkaline > Hypersaline >...
AGGCTTCGGCGGCTGAGGAGCTGGCTGCTTTTGTCGGCAGCGACCTGCGCCTGCTGGATCAAGAGCTCGACAAGCTCGTCGCCTACGTTGACCGGGCCCGGCCGATCACCAAGGCCGACGTGCACCTCCTGGTCAGCTATGTCCAGGAGGCCAACGTTTTCGAGATGGTGGACGCCCTCGGCCGACGCGATGGCGAGCAATCTCTCAACCTCTTGCACCGCCTGCTCGAAGGTGGAGAACATCCCCTTTCCCTGTTGGGCATGATCGTCCGCCAGTTCAGGATCATGATTCAAGTCAAGGACTTGGCCGAGCGCGGCCTCCCCCCCGCCAAGATCGGGGCTCAATTGGGACTCCACCCCTTTGTGGCCGAGAAGGGCCTGCGGCAGTCGGGCAATTTCTCGATGGAGCAACTGGAGACCATCTACCGCAAGCTGCTGGAGACGGACCTGGCCATCAAGACCGGCCAGATGGACCAGGTCCTGGCTCTGGACGTGCTGGTGGTAGGGCTGAGTAAAGCAAAAAGGACAAGCATTGACAACGTAACTGAGATGTGATATGATGGTTATGTCAGGCAGGAAGGGTGAGAGACTATGGTTGAGATCACGCTTCAGGTACCCGAAGACCTAGCGGAACGGTTGCAGTCGGTGCGCGAGCAGTTGCCAGAAATTTTGGAAATTGGGTTGCAGTACAGTCGCCCGCTTTCAGTCCGTGCTTATGCCCAGGTTCTTGACTTCCTGGCGATTGCCCCGACCCCGGCCGAAATTCTCACCTTCCGCCCCTCACCTGCCATCCAGACCGAAGTCAACCGCTTGCTGAGCAGGCGCAAGGCTGGAACGTTGACGCCAGATGAAGAAAGCGAACTCGACCGGATCGGTGATTTGGAACACATCCTGATGGCTCTCAAAGCCCGTGCCCGGCAGCAGTTGGATCAGGACGAAGAGATGTGACCTACATATCTACCGCGCTGCGTCGCCTTGTCTCGGAGCGAGCCAGCTACCGCTGTGAATACTGCCTCCTGCCAGAAGAGTTCTCCTCATTCCCTCACGAGCCCGATCATATTACTCCCCTGAAGCACGGCGGCGCGACCACAGCCGACAATCTGGCCCTGGCGTGTTTCTGGTGCAACCGCCTCAAGGGCAGTGACCTGGCAGCACTGGACCCTCAAACTGACCAGATAACCCCTCTGTTCAATCCCCGCCTGCACGCCTGGACCGATCATTTCCGACTGGATGATGCTGTGATTGTTCCCCTCACGCCGGAAGGGCGCGCGACGACTGCTCTCCTCAAATTCAACCGGGCTGATCGCCTGACGGCGCGCCTACTGCTTTTCAAAACTGGCTATTACCCATAGTGATCCCAATTCCTCAGACAACCCGGCAAAATCTCACCGAAATCTCAGGATTTCCTCACGCAAGCGGGGCGAAAGTGTGGTATACTGAGTACAAAGGAACGTGATCAGTTATCCACGATCTGCGAAAGAAAGGAGCAGAAACGATGAACAACCGGAATGTATTGCGAGCAATGATTGCCTTTGTCACAGTCACTCTCCTCGTGGTCGGATGCGGGCCACAAGAAACTGCACCGGCAGCCACATCCGTGGCAGAAGCTCCAGCGACAGCCGTCACATCCGCGACAGAAGCTCCAGCGGCCACGCCTACCCCAGTCTTACCAACGGCCACGCCAGTCCCGCCAGCACCGACGCCCGTGCCACCTACGCCGACACCCATGCCGACACCAACGGCTACCATAGAGAATAGACTATCATGTTCTCTGGATTCGACAGGTTGGTCCATAGAGATTCCAGGGGAATCTGGCCCTACTGAATTTGACTGTACTGTCAGGTACGCTAAAGATGCTGAAGCCGACGACCAATTTGTTGAGCGCTCGGAATGTACCGTCACCTATAAAGACTCCGGGAACACCTACACAGTAGTTGCTCGAGAATGGCACTGGGGTGGACCTCATCTCATTGTTGATGTTTCGGGAGGAATTTTTGGTAGTTCGATACAGCAATGCAAGACCTACTGACAAGATACAAATAGGATATGCTCACCGCCATCACACTGCCTGAGGCAGAGGGGAAATAACAAAGGCCGTACCACACGAGTGGTGCCAACCTTTGGCCTGAAAACCGCCGTCAAACCTTCGCAACGGTTCCGCCCAACCTACTACCTGAACGATACGTCAAAACTGCTGACTTCACGATCTATGGTCATAAGCTGTGTGAACAGCCCCTCTGTGCCTCTCATCGAGGCGCAGAGGGAATGGTATTTGGGGCTATGGAGGCGCAAAAGTGCATTTCATTCTTGTGCCAACGCGCTTTGCTTTGCTATTGGCGGTGCCCTTTCTCATTCCGATGATAGCTATACCCCCGCCGCCAGATGTCGCTGCCTTACCCCTTCATCAAACAGCAACCCCGACCCCCACCGAAACCCACGAGCAGGCAAGCGCACGAGCCCAAGCTTTAGGTCGTGAGGGGGTAACGCTCTATGAGAGGGACGACTTTGAAAGCGCGCTGATCAAGTTCCAGGAAGCCCTGGCCCTGTTCGAGTGGATTGGCGACCGTGAGAATGAAGCGATCGTCCATAACTACATTGGGCTTATCTACGAGAGGTGGGGCAGGTATCAACAGGCGGTGGCGCACTCTCAGAAAAGCTTGGAAATATACAAGGAGATAGGTGATCGAGAAAGTGAGGCAACTGCTCATAATAACATGGGCATTGTCTATCAAGAACTAGGCGAATATCAACAGGCTCTTGAGCATGGCCAAAAAGCTCTGCTGATTCACCAGGAAGTGGGAGATCGTGAAGGCGAGGCGCTTGCTCATCACAACATTGGGGCTGCCCACGACGCCTTAGGTGAGCCACACCAGGCGCTGGAATACTATCAGAGGGCATTAGAGATACGGTGCGAGCTAGGCGATCAGACCGGCGAGGCACAATCGTACAACAACATTGGAATGGTCTACTACCAACAGGGTGAGTACCAGCGGGCCCTGGAGTACTTCCAACGATCTCTGCCGATCTTCCAAAAAGCAGGCGATCGTTATGATGAGGAGATCATATACAACAACATCGGAGGTATCTACCATGAACAGGGCGAGCTTCAGCAGGCTTCTGAGTACTACCAGAAAGCATTGGAAATACGCATAGACATAGGCGACCGCGCTGGTGAAGCAGAATCTTACAACAACCTTGGTGGCGTGTACAAAATGTGGGGGGAGTATCAGCAGGCCCTAGAGTACTATCAGAAAGGGCTGGATATACGCCTGGAGATAGGCGACCGCGCTGGTCAGGCGAGTTCTTATCACAATCTAGCAGCTTTTTACGACGGTCTAGGCGACTATCGGCAGGCTCTGGAGTACTACCAGAAGGGTTTGAAAACAGCTCAGGAGATTGGCATTCGCTACGGTGAGGCACACATCCTCAGCGGCATGGGCCTCGTCTGGTACAGCCTGAGTGAGTATCAGCAAGCGCTGACCTGCTTTCAGGAATCCCTGAGGATCAGACAGGAAATAGGCGACCGGCCGGGCGAAGCAAGTGCTTGCAGCAATATGGGCCTCGTGTACATTGATCTGGGGAAGTATCGGCAGGCGCTAGAGTATCTCCAAGAGGCCCTGGCATTCTATCGGCAGGCTGGTGACCATGTGGGGGAGGCAACAACTCTCCACAACATCGCCTCTGTCTACAACGATCTGGGAGAGCACCAACTGGCCCTGGAAAACAACCGCCAGGTCCTGGAGATCGTCACAGAGATGGGCTTTCGCTACAGCGAGGCAGAGTGCTACAATAACACTGGTGGCGTCTATGCGGACATGGGAGAGTGTGGACTGGCCCTGGAGTACTATCAGAAGGCCCTGCCGATTTATCAGGAGATAGGGGATCGCTCCGGTGAGGCGGCTTCTCACAACAACGTGGGGACAATCTATCTTGATTTGGGTCAGTACTCCCAGGCGCTGGAACACCTCCAAAGAGCTGTGGAGATACGGTTGGAAATGGACAACCGCGCCGGTGTTGCTCAGTCGTACCGCAACCTCGGTTTCGCTTACAAGGGCCTGGGTGAGAACCAGGAGGCACTGGAGCAGTTCCAGCAGGCACTGGAGGCCTATGAGGAAGTCAGTGGACGCCTGACCATCGGCGAACTCAGGTCTACCTTTGTCCAACAGCATGTCTCTACCTATGAACAGGTTGTCTCTCTGTCCCTGGGCCTGGACAGGCCCGCCGAGGCTTTCGAGTCCGCCGAGCGCGCCCGTGCCCGCGCCTTCCTCGACCAACTGGGCAACTACCGCCTGGACCTCCGCGCTGGGGCCGATCCCACCCTCGTCGAGCAGGAACAACAACTCTCCGGCGAAATCGCCGCCCTGACCCGCAGCGTGCAGGAGGAACAGGCCAAACCATCTAATCAGCGCAACGACGAGCTGGCGAGAGAGATACAAAGCCGCCTCGATGAGAAACGGGCCGAGTATGCCGACCTCCTGGTTCAACTCAAACTCTCCAGCCCCGAATACGCTTCCCTCGTCTCCGTTGCTCCCCTCTCCCTGGAGGAAATCCAATCCGAGGTGCTGGGGGAAAATGTCACCCTCATCGAGTACTTTGTGGCCGGGGACCAAACCATCGCCTTCGTCCTCACCCGCGACAGATTCCAGGCCATCCCGATCCCCGTCACCCGCGAGGCGCTGACCAACCGCGTCGCCGCCTTCCGTGACCTCATCGCTCTCGAAGCCCAGCAGCCGGACGAGCGCCTGACCCGTGACCGGATTGCTGTCGCCCAGGCCCTCTTCAACACCCTCCTCTCCCCGCTCTCTCCTCACCTCTCTCACCACACCCTGGTCATCGTCCCCCACGGCGTGCTCCACTACCTGCCCTTTGCCGCCCTCGCCGACGAGGAAGGTACACCCCTGGCTGCCCGCTACACCCTGTCCTTGGCCCCCATCGCCAGCGCCCTCTCCTACGACCAGGCCAACCGCAACCCCGACGAGGGCCGCCTGTTGGCGTTGGGGGACCCCACCACCGACCTGCCACCACTGGCCTTTGCCGAAAGCGAGGTCCAGGCCATCTCCACCCTTTACGCTTCGCCTTCCACGCTCCTCGGCCCCGAAGCCAGCGAAGCAGCCTTTCGCACCGCAGCCCCTTCCGCCGACTGGATTCACCTGGCCGTCCACGGCGAGTTCAACCCCGTCAGCCCCCTCTTCTCCACCCTGCACCTGGCCGGGGAACCCACCGCCGATGATTCGACAGAACTCGCTGCGAGGACCGCCTTGGCCTCCGAGGCCGACGGCCGGCTGGAGGTGCACGAGGTCTACGGCCTGGACCTGAGGGAGGCCAACCTGGTGGTGCTGAGCGCCTGCCAGACCCAACTGGGGGAACTGAGCCGGGGGGATGAATTGGTGGGGTTGACGCGGGCCTTTCTCTACGCCGGGACGCCCACCGTGGTGGCCACCCTGTGGGAGGTGGACGACGAAGCCACGGGGGTGTTGATGGCCGCCTTCCACCGGCATCTGCGGGAGGGGATGGGGCCGGCGGCGGCCTTGCGGGCCGCGCAGGAAGAGGTGCACGCCAATGAGAAGTGGGCTGTGCCGTACTATTGGGCGGGGGTGCAGGTTATTGGGGACGGGGGAGAGGCGAGAGGCGAGAGTGGAGAGTGGAGAGAGGAGAAAGTGACGCCGATGGTGGCCACGTCGGAGGCGGAGGTGGGATCTGTGGCGGAGGAGGCAGGGCAAGGCGAAAGGTGGGTGTTATGGATTGGCGGGGTGGCGGTAGGGATGGGGGTAGTTGGGGCTGCGCTTTTCGCCCTCCGGCGGCGGAATCCATAGGGCGCGACGTGTGTATTTGGCAGCTTACTCTGTCTCTCCCGAATCGCGCCGGCGCGCCATTTCGGCACGCAGCCGGGCCAGCTCCTCCTCGGCTTCCCGGCGGGCAGTGGCTTCCTGTTCGGCACGGGCTTCGGCTGCCTCGGCACGGGCTTCGGCCTCTCGACGGGCGGCCTGGGCTTCCAGCGGCGACAACAACTTTTCTCCCGTCTCCAGGTCATACAGCCACAAGCGGCCTTCCTCCACTCGCAACTCTAACCCCAGCACCTCGCTGACCAACCGCTCTCCCGCCGTTTGTCGATACCCGCTCTCCTCCAGTCGGTACCCCACCAGCGGCGGCTCCAGATATTCCCCCAAGGGGTCGAACAGGAAATACTCCTGCACCCCCAACATCTCGTACGTCCCCTTCTTCGGCCCCAGGTCCTCCTTCCGCGTGCGCCGTGAAGTCACTTCAAACACCACCTGCGGCCCTTTGTGCTCCTCCTCCCACAACAGGTAGGTGCGCCGGTCTCCTTTGGACACCCCCTTGACCACAAAGACATCGGGGGCCACAACCTGGCGAATGTCCCCTTCCTCGTAGTAGAGGAAGAGGTTGCCGGCCACGTAGACCTGAGGGTCGTCGCGGAAATAGTCGTCCAGGGCTTCGATGAGGTAGACCATCTGCTTGCGGTGGGTGTCGGTTTCGGCCATGGGCTCACCATCCGATTCGGGGTAGTAGACGAGTGGGCGCAGGACAGCAGTCGGCCACTCTTTTTCTTTGACCTCTTCTCTGACTTTTGCCAATACTTCTGCCATTGGATTCCCTCAACATTCTGCTGTTCGTCTCTCCGTCACCGACTCTATCACATCATCATTGTACCACAGACCCGCTAGAACCACAAACGAACTGGTATCCTCGCCCCCGCACGGTCCTGATGTAGCGGGGATGGGCCGCGTCCGGTTCAATCTTGACTCGGAGTTGGCGTATCAACTGGGTCAACCGGTCATCCCGCACGCCTTCCAGAACCACCTCGTCGGGCCACACAGCTTGGATCAAGGCGTCTTTGGTGCAGATGTGACCGATGTGCTCCAAAAAGTAGGACAACAGCCTGTCCTCGTTTGGGGTCAGGGTGACCGGCAATGGCACGCTCCCGCGCAGAATGGCCCGCGTCTCCGGATGGAGGCGGATTTCCTCGACCTGGTCGCCGAGCCTGGCTACAAAAAGGCTCAAGATGGGACTGAAGAGCCGCAACCCTCCTTCGGAGACAGACACCAGCCCGCTCCGCTGCAAGTAGGCCAGGGCCTCTCTGGATAACTGCTCGACCGGAGCCCCGATAACAATGCCTCGCAAGGTCTGCCGTTCCTCTTCTCCCAAATCTCCCCATATCTCTTGACACTCTCTCCGGATTGCAGACCGGGCCAGCCAATCACTTTTCCCCATCGCTGACCTTTTCCCCTGCTTGAACTCCCTGGCCAGGATGTCGCAAGCTGTCCTGAGCAACCTCGGATGTCCCCCGGTCAGGGCAATCAACTGCTCGACCTCAGGGTCAGAAAAGGTAACATCCCAGCGTCTCTCGGCGCGGGTGATGACCCAGCGAGCATCGGCGTAACCCAGGGGGCGCACCCACCAGGTGTTGGTGGCCACGATGTCGTAGAACTCGCTGATTTCTGTCGGGTTCCGCAGGCGAGCCAGTTCGTGGCGGGTGGCCACCAGGTAGCACAATCGCCCTTTGAAAGCGTCCCGCAGGGCCCGTAGACTGTCGAAGAACGGGCGGTCGAACTGCTGGCAGGCTGCGTCGAAGCGATCCAACAGCCAGACGGCGTGCCGGCCCCCTTCTGCGCACAGGAGGTGCAAGGTGGCTTTGACGGCCTGGTACAACAGAAACGGGTCTTGCAAAGCGATGTGCTCGCGGTAGAGAGCCGCCATACCATCCTGGATCGGTTCCCGCAACGCCTTTGTCGCCTCGTACAGGGTTTGCAACATGCCGCGATAGAAGGCGCTGACCGTCACCTCTGGCAGGCTGTTGACGTCCAACAGCAGGAAGCAGTAGCGGTTGCTGTCGCCGGGCAAATGGGGGCCAGTCACATCAGGTCGGGTGGCCAGAAAGCCCAGCAGGTTCGACTTGCCCGTCCCGCTCCACCCTACGATCATCCCGCTCTCACTGGCTGCGACCCAGCTCAGAAGGGTCTGCACGTCCTCAGCACAGTAAGACTTGGGAATTTCAGCCCACGGATTCTGGCTCATAGCGCCCCCTCCCTTTCTGTCCGAGATTATAGCATAAAAGCCCGGTAAGTGCACGTGCCAAAACCCTGAAAGCAACCAAAAGGCGCTATAATCTGAAGGAGGCTTTTTTCTCCAACAGCAACTTGCTCGAGCACCCGTTGTACGGATGCGCTCCGAACTGGTGAAAGGGCGCGTGTAGCTTGGGCTCTGAACTGACCATACCCGACCCGTCGCTAAGAGGGTGAGACGTCGCTCACCCCCAACCAAAAGTGATGGGGCAAAATGTTGGGAGCGCCGACGACCTTTACCTTCCCACAGCGGAACCCGTCGCCATTTATGGATCGTTGATTGACGTAACAAGTATTGGGCAAGCGCCCGAACTTGGCACGATAGTGTTGGGCTGCTTGTTGGATTTTCTCCTCGACGCTCCGTCCGGGATCGTTATCGAACCACATCCAGCCGACTTTCATTGTTCTCACTCCTCTCTAACCTTCAGACCATTGGCCGTCTATCACTGCATCTTCCTGTCCGATCACTCTGAACTGGCGGGGGCCGCCCTGGCTCAGGGCCGGAGGCAGAGCAGGTGTCTGGTAGTAGTTCGGCGCCTGCCCTGCCTGATGGCCCGGGTTCACAATCACCACCGGCGGGAAGCTGGCCTGCCCGCGTTCCTCTTTTGTCTCCCGCCGCGCAGTCACGGCCAGGATCAGCAAACTGGTAGGGATGCTGGCCCCCACCCCGCAGACGATGCCGATCACCACGGCCATGGCGTCGGTACTCATCCGGTTGCCGACGACCACGGCCAGGGTTACGGTAAAGGCGATCAGAATCAGTGCAACGAGTTTCTTCATAAAGTTCCTCTCCAGTTATCTGCTGCCTGCCATCGGCTACCTGCAGCCTGCCTTCACCAATCGCAAGCGACTGGCCAGCCGCGCTTTCAGACTGACCTCTTTCCCATCCGTCCCCGTGGGCTCTTCCAGCCACCTCCGGCTGCGCCGCCCGCCCCCCTGCAACCTCTTCACCATCTCCTGGATTTCATTCACAGGGACGTAGGCGGCCTGCAACCTCAGCACCTGCCCCTTGACCACCACCAAAAAGTCTCCCCGTCCCAACAGCTTCTCGGCCCCCGTGCCCGCAATCCCGGCCGCTACCTTGGCATCCTCAGGGCTGGTCACACTGCCTACCAGCCTCACCGGAAAGTTGCTCTTGACCAGACTGCCGATCACGGCCGCCGTGGGCTTCTGAGTGCAGCCCACCAGATGCACCCCCGCCTCTCGCCCCCGCTGCAAGAGCCTGGTCAGCACCCGCTCCATCTCCCTCCCACCAACCAGCATCAGGTCAGCCAGCTCATCTATGAAGACGATCACCTTGGGCTCGCTGATGCCCTCCTGATCCCGCCTTTGCATCTCTTCCACCAGACGCCTCAGCAGAGAGAGGGCCTCCCCGGCATCGTTGACGAGGGGGTGCAGCAGGTGAGGCAGGCCAACGAAGGGGGCGAAACCTCTGCCCTTGGGGTCAACGAGCACCAGTTGCACCTCTCCCAGGCGGTTGTGCATGGCCAGACTGGCGATCATAGTGCGCGCCAGTTCGGTCTTGCCCGAGCCAGTGGTGCCGGCGATGAGGACGTGGGCCACGTCAGGGCTGGGCAGGTGCAAAAGCAGGGGCGTTCCGCCCTCGTCTAGGCCCAGCACCGCCGTGCAGGAGGGAATCTGGGACAGGCGGCGGCAGAGGGGGATCAGCCTGACTGTCCTGGCTTCCTCGCGGGGCACCTCGACATTGATGGCCCCCCCCTGGCGATAGACACGGCAAGACCTGGCTCCCAGGGAGAGGGCAATTTCCTCAGAGAGGTTGGCGATGCGTTTGACCTTGGTGCCCAGGGGCGGAGCCAGTTGGAACTGGACAAAGCGCGGGGTGACCAGCCCTCCAAAGACCCGCGAGGGCACGTCGTGGCTGGCCAGAACCATCTCGATTTGATTGGCCTGAAACTCCAGCAGACGATACATGATTCTCCCCCTTTAACTACCTTACAGCGGCCACAGGTTGTGGAAAGGGAACCACCTTGCCCTCTCTTGGCTTGCGCCGGGCCACCTTCTCCTCAGCCTGGGGCTGAGGGAGGGTGGTGAGGCGCAGGCTGCAAGCGGCGCACTCCCTGGGGCCGGTGATAGGAGCGACCTTGGCCACGCAGGCCGCGCGAAGGAAAGAGATGGAAGGCGGCTCGTCGTTCCAGACCTCGGTCCTGCCGCCGGCGTAACGGACGACGATGGCCGAGGGAGAAGATTTCTGGAGGGAGAAACGGAGGTGGCCGCAGGCGATGGTTTTGGCCGGGCAGTCGCGACAAAGATTGGGCGAGACTTCGTTGTCGCCCAGGGTGATCTTGGCGCAAAAGATGCGCCCATCAGCAGCCACACTCCGATGCTCACACAACCCGTTCCCTGTCCTTTTGACCAATCTATCCCTCATGAAGAACCTCCCCTCTACGGCATTTGACGGATAACGGCTACCACTTTGCCCTGGATTTCAACGTTGGCTGGATGCACATATAGAGGACGCATGGTGGGATTGGCCGGCTGCAAACGCACACGTCCTTGCTCCTGGTAGAACCTCTTCAATGTGGTCTCATCGCGGTCCTTCAGCCTGACGGCCACCATCTCCCCGTTGCCTGCTTCCTGCTGATGTTTCATGACCACAATGTCCCCATCGTTGATCAGGGCATCAATCATCGAATCGCCCTTCACGCGCAGGGCATAGAGGCCCTCTCCACCATCTCTAACGATGTCCCGAGTTAACTCGATGGTCTCGTGGCCAACGTCTGAGAAAGGGATCGGTTCGCCAGCGGCAATCTGCCCCAGGAAAGGCACTTTGATGATCCCTGCCAAGCTGCCTCTGGCAAACTTGGCGGTCAGCCTGATGCCCCGCGGGATATTGGGTGCACGCTCGATATAGCCTTCTCGCTCCAGGGCTCTCAAATAGAAGTGGACGTGTGACTTGGAGCTGAGGCCGACCTCGAACTGGATTTCCTCGTGGGTAGGCGGATAGCCGTTCTCCTCGACAAATTCATAAATGAAATCGAGGACTTTTCGTTGGCGTTTGTTCAGATCTTCCATTGCGCAATGACCCCCTTTCAATGGTGCTCTCCACAAAATAATAGAACGTATGTTCTACCCCTATTATACCAGAACATACGTTCTATTGTCAAGAGGGAAAAGGGGATTTTGCGAAAATTTTAAGGTTGTGTTGCAGGCTGTCCAGACGTCAATTACAGGAGTTGCGCAGTTCGCCGGTCGAGCGTCGCCCTGAGTAGCGGAGCGTATCGAAGGGTAGGCCCGCAGGGCCGTATCGAGACCAAGAACTGCACTGGCTGGCCCCCAAACCTGGTTTCGATACGGCCTTCGGCTTACTCAACCGACGGTTTGGCTCTCAACCGCGCAAGTTCTGTCAATTGAGCTGGCGGATGACGACGATCACCTTGCCTTGCACCTCCACGTTGGAAGCGTCAGCGTAAATGGGCTCCATGGTCGGATTGGCTGGCTGCAAGCGCACACGGCTTCCTTCGTGATAGAAGCGTTTGAGGGTCGTCTCTTTCTCGTCCTTCAGCCACACGGCTACCAGTTCGCCGTTGTTGGCCTCTTGCTGGTGCTTCATGACCACGATATCCCCATCATGGATCAGGGCGTCAATCATCGAGTCCCCGCGCACTTCGAGGGCGTAAATGCCCTCCTCTTCCTTGACGATGTCGCGGGTCAGTTCGACGGTGTCGCCCCCAAAAGGCGAGAAATCGCTGTCGGGAACGGGAATCGGCAGGCCAGCGGCAATACGTCCCAGAAGGGGTACGGTCACAATATTGCTGGAAGCCAATTCTCTGAGGCCCTCGCTTAACCTGATCCCTCGAGAGACCTCTTTATTGCGTGTGATATGGCCCTCGCGTTGCAGGATATTCAGGTTGTAGTTGACCACCGACGTGGAGGAAATACCCACTGCCGTGCCGATCTCTCGGATAGTGGGCGGATATTCGTTCTTCAGGGTGAACTGCCGAATGAACTCCAGGATCCTCTGCTGCCGTTCTGATAAGGCCATCGTTTTCCCCCTTTCACCGCTGTTGCGGTCCAGGCATATCCATCAAAGTCAACCCTATTATACCACGAACGTCTGTTCTATGTCAAGAAAGTGCGCGGAGAAAAATACCCGTTCCCACAAGCGCGTCAGCGAGTTGGTCACTACCCCCAAATCAGAATAGAAAAGTCGAAGATGTTTCTATTTGACAATATCATCTAATAGTAGTACTATTAGTATGATCATATTCCTTACTTGGAGGTATTACTATGTCTGAAGTAGCCAAAATCACCATCAGCCTCGCGCCAGAGCTCCTTCAAGCCACCGATGAAGTCGCCAGGCAAGAACGCAGACCGCGCAGCCATGTCATCCGAGAGGCACTGGCCCTCTACCTCAAAGAGAGAGAACGGCAAGAGATGATCAAGGGTTACCAGGAGATGGCAGCGCTCAATAAAGAATTGGCTGAAGAATCCATGTCTGCTGTCAACGAGGTATGGGCAAAGTATGATTAGGCGAGGGGAGATCTATCTAGCGGACCTGGACCCGGTCAGGGGACACGAGCAAGCGGGAACGAGGCCTGTGCTGATTATCCAGAATGACATCGGCAACCAGTATTCCAGCACAACCATTGCTGCTGCTATCACCTCTCGTATATCCAAAAGGCGTCTGCAAGTGCATGTTGAGGTTTCAGCGCAAGAGAGTGGATTACCCAGAGATTCGGTGGTCCTGCTGGACCAGATACGGACGCTGGATAAGGAACGTCTCATTCGTAAGATGGGGCAGTTGTCTCCTCAAAAAGTGCGCGAGGTGAATGCTGCGCTGCACAAGAGTCTGGATCTGGAGTGATTTCAGAGCCTCATCGCTGCTCTCCGTGGAGCAGGCATTTTGGAGGATATTGCATATCCTTCACGCTAGCGCACGTCAACCGAGCCGACGCCGGTCTCGACGTTGACGTCAACCTTGTTCGGCGCTGTGCCATAGTCCGCGGACTGATACACGTCGCCCATGCGCGGGAAGCGGTATGTCAGTTTTCGGGCTATAATGTGCCAGTAGTTTTCACCCAAATTGTGCCACCGATTTGCGGCCGGAATGTACCACCCCGGACTGGCGAGATTCCTGTCAATGAGCTATCCTTCTGGGAGAAACTCATCTATCCCGGGAGGAACCATGTCAAACAGGAGGAATCTCATGGACATCCGTGAAGTATTGCGACATATCCGTGCCGGTTCGAGCGACCGGCAAATACAACGCGACACCGGCGTTGACCGCCGGACTATCAAAGGCTATCGAGAGTGGGCCGCGGCCCATGGGTTGCTGGAAGGGCCATTGCCGCCTTTGGAAGAACTTCAGGCTTTGCTGAAGCAGACGAGGCCGGGGCACCTGCCGCCACAAAACGTCTCTTCCGTGGAGCCCTATGGCGACCTGGTGGCCCAGTTGGTCAAAGAGAACGTCGAGGTCGCCGCCATCAAGTGCCGCCTGGAAGAACAAGGCTACCAGGGGACCTACGCCTCCGTGTACCGCTTTGTCCGGCGACTCGCCCCTCTCACCCCCGACGTCACCGTACGGGTGGAATGTCAGCCGGGCGAAGAAACTCAAGTGGACTTTGGCTATGCCGGGCAGATGATTGACCCGCAGACCGATGAACTGCGCCGCACCTGGGCCTTTGTCATGACCTTGTCCTGGAGCCGTCACCAATACGCTGAGTTCGTCTTCAACCAGAAAGTCGAGACCTGGCTGCGCCTGCACCGTAATGCCTTTGCTTTCTTTGAGGGGGTACCCAAACGAGTGGTCGTGGACAATCTCAAAGCGGCGATCGTCAAGGCCATTTGGGATGATCCTCAGGTACAGCAATCGTACCGGGAATGTGCCGAGCACTATGGCTTTCTGATTGCTCCTTGCCGACCCTATACCCCTCGGCACAAGGGCAAAGTGGAGCAAGGGGGTGTTCACTACGTCAAGCGCAACTTCCTGGGGGGGGCGCCGGCCGACCACCATCACCCAGGCCAACCAGGACGTTCTCCTTTGGTGCAACACCACGGCCGGCTTACGGGTCCACGGCACGACCAAGGAACAACCGCTGATGCGCTTTCAAGAGACCGAGAAGGCGCGTCTGCAACCGCTGCCCGAAACGCCCTACGACATCGCTGTCTGGAAGAAGCTCAAACTCAACCGGGATTGCTACGTCGAGTTTGACCAGGCCTACTACTCTGCCCCCTATCGCCTGGTTGGCCAGCAGTTGTGGGTCTGTGGGAACATCCAGCAGGTGCGCATCTACACCCTGGCCTACCAGTTGATCGCCACCCACGAGCGCGCCCAGCGACCTGGGGAACGCTTGACCCATCTCGACCACCTGCCGCCGGAGAAGGTGCCCGGTTTGACCCTGAACCGGGAGCATAGCCTGGCCTCTGCTCTGGAAGTAGGCCCCGCTACCCACCGGGTGGTGCAAACCCTGCTCGACGACCCGGTGGTGGAGCGCCTGCCTGCCGTAGGCCGCCTGCTCCAACTGCGTCACCGGTTTGGCGATGAACGGCTGGAGGCTGCCTGTAAGCGGGCCTTGCACTTTGGCGACCCAGCCTACAAGACCGTCAAACGCATCCTCACTCAAGGGTTGGAGAACGAGCCCTTACCCGTCGCCGTGACCCTGCCTGCTGCCACCACCTTCGCCCGCAGCGCTGAGGAACTGGTCAGTCCTCTCTTCGGAGGTGAGTCATGGAGTTGAAACACCAACTCACCCCCCACCTGAAGCACCTGCGATTGTCCGGCATTCTGGAAACCCTGGACGTGCGCACCCGACAAGCGATTGAAGGTAAGTGGTCGTATATCGAGTTCCTCTGTCGTTTGCTGGAGGACGAAGTCGAACGCCGGGCCCAGAAGCAGCTACGGCTGCGGCTCCGTCGAGCCACCCTCAACACCACCAAGACGCTGGAGACCTTTGATTTCCAATTCAACCCAACCCTCAACCGCCAGCAGATCCTGGCCCTGGCGGCCTGTGACTACATCCGCCAGAAACGGAATGCGCTGATTTGTGGACCGACCGGGGTAGGGAAAACCCATTTGGCTCAGGCCCTGGGACAAGAAGCGTGTCGCCAGGGTTTCCAGGTGCTGTTCGTCAACACCTACAGGATGCTGCAGCACATCAACGGTGGCCGGGCTGACGACTCAGTGGAACGACGTCTCAACGTCTACTTGCGTCCGGACT
>Ga0180437_10006687_pt1 | contig 15254 bp, 13 predicted proteins | sample SS_ome_4_FD_132410 | JGI IMG/M metagenome (GOLD analysis project Ga0180437, IMG submission 132410) | Hypersaline lake sediment archaeal communities from the Salton Sea, California, USA - SS_3_D_1 metaG | ecosystem: Environmental > Aquatic > Non-marine Saline and Alkaline > Hypersaline >...
AAGGTCGCTAATAGGGCACTAATAATGTATGAAAGAGAAATGGGTTTAATTTAATCAAAGCTCGATGAATTAGATTTTTAATCAAAGCTCGATGAGTTTAACTCACTGATCTTATACTATATTAAGGTCGCTAATATATCCTAATAGGACATTAATAAACCATATTAGGAAATGGATAGAGTGAATCGGAGAGAGATAACGTTATTACTCTAATAGCCATAATTATACATTAATAGGTGATCTAATCTCATATATTAGATACCGATGAGTATTGTTCCGTCAAATTCCGTCCTTTTTCGTCTTTTTCCGCTTTTTTCCGTCTTTTTCCGTTTCAGAACGACCCAGATTCTAGTTTCCAAGAAAAATTTATACGATAATTAGGAGTCAAAATTTCAAAAATTTCAAAAACATGTTTTCTCGTAATTGACCCCCCTCCCCCTCAGAAAAAAAAACTCATAGTGTCTAAATTTTTAGATTGTATTTTTCTGAGTTGATGATAAGATCACAATGCAATGTCTATGACATTAATAGTTTTCCCATCTACACTAACTTGATGTCCAGGAATTTGTTCTCTATTTCGTTTTTTTCCGTGTTTTTACGTCTTTTCACGCAAAATTATTTAGGTTTTATTTTTAACTTATAATATTATAGAGATGATGAGTTCCAATAAAAAAACGATATATGTATGTCCTCGATGTAACTATACAAATAGTAATAGAACCGACATGAAAAGACATTTATATAGAGTACGTTTGTGTCCTAATAAAAACGGGTTGTATCTGACTGATGAAATTAGAGAGGAAGTTTTAAATCATCATGAATACCATCCAGAGACCCAAAAACCGATCCAAAACAATATTAATAATTACAATATGATGTTAGGTATCTTGAATAGTATGGAATCACTTGATAAAGTGAAATTACTAACGGATCATCAAAAATTGCCAGTTCTTGACATTGAAGATGACTTGGAAAAGAAATATGAAATACTAGTTAAAAGATTGGAAACAGGTGATATGACTTATGGATATTTCTTGGGCCTTGATGATCTTTTCAATATTGTCAATAACTGTACACTACATCAATCCGGAGAATATATTCATTTCAACGTTTTCTTTGATAAAATGGTTAATAGATTGAAATTATGGCGTGGTAGAAGTTGGGAAACATATCTAGAAGATGCGGGGATAAAACAGTTAGTCAGTCTAATCAAAAGTTACTATCTTGATTCCTATGAAATATACTTGATCAGAAATCTACACAACATAGGTCGAGTCAGAATTAATAGGTGGCAAGTTAAGGATCACTTGTCTATTTACTATCAATTTCTAGTGGTTTTTGGATTGGAACCACATATTGTAAATCTAGATGATGATGAAGTCCTCGGTTATAATCCTAAAGAAGGGCAATCTAATTATCTGGCCACCACCTATAGCAAACTCTACAATGAGCAAAAAAAATCACAAAAGGAATCAACCATAAAGGCAACCAAACGGAAAATTGTTAATATAGTTAAAGACAATAGTATCCAAAATGTACGGAATTTGGATAAAACCATTATCGAACTTTTGAAAATCGATGATAACTTTAAAGAAGAACTTTTCAAGTCGCGACAATTAAAATAAAACCATCTTACTACTAGCTATTAAAGCCCCTAATAAGGCACTAGAATCAAGGAAAGCAACTGGACTCTTATCACTCTCTTGGAAGCAAAGCTTCTTGTGGGGCAAGTTTTAGCTTGTTATCTGTGAGCCAGATTTTTTTTATCTAACATATTGGATCATAGGATAGCCCGTCTTGCAACTTGTCTCAAGTGTTTTTTCGGGGTCATATGAACTCATCGCTCATTACACTTTTGATATTCGGAGTATTGATCAATATTATTGATATATTTCGCACTGCTTATAAGCACATATGAGGGATTTTGTTCTAAAAAATGAATTATTTTCAAAAACAAAATCTTTACTTTTGCTGAATCACCGGCTTGTTTCTATCTTCAGTTGAGTTATCTTTCCAGCCCGCGATTTCTTTGATTATAATAAAAAACAAATATCCGTCCGCCCGTATACTATCTAATACCAATTTTCGGGAACTGTACGTTGACTTAAACCTAAACGAATACGTCCCAAACTACCAATTTGGTATTCAAAAAAGACTGGATTATCGGCCTGCAAGAAAAAGGTAACAAATTGTGATAAATTCGTACATTTAGTAAATTCAAATACCTTATTAATATTCAAGAATACCGTAATCAAACTGTCACATTCATCTTTCTGAATTGTAATTCCATTCATACCGTTTTCAGGTTTTCGACGAGTAATAGTTGCCTTGGCTACGTCACCTTTCGCAATAAATGTTAAGGTTTGGTTCTTGTAAATTAACTGTAGAACCTCACTCCCGGTATTTTTTAATTTACTGATAATAGATTGAAGATCGGCCGAAGGAATACTAATATTCACACTATAATTAAGATCCTCTGAACGGAAACTATTAACATGAGTATCAATTGGATCAATATAAAACACACAGTCCTCGGCCTTGGAATCATTTTGAATCTTGATTCCAAACACGTCACCGCTGAATTCATCAGTTTCAACAAATAAAGTCAATATATCCCCATTGACAATATGTTTTAATATCTTGTTCACCGACATAACATCAATTCCAATAGTAAACGGTTCATCACAGTTGAAATGTTCGAACTTATCAGCGTAAAGTTCGGCTTGAACACATACGACATGATTTACATCTATAGAACGAATTTTGATGCCATCGGAACTACATTCCAGGTCGGTATCAGTTATTTGTTCTTTCAGACTAGAAAAAAACTGTTTGATATGATGACTCTGAATCGTACAAGCTTCTAACTTCATGGTAGAAATCCGAGAGAGTAAGTTGTTATAGTTTATCAAAGTGTTTTCATGTTAATGCGTTTAAAATGAAAACAATTGATAATTCTTTTCCATTAAAACTGGACTGATCAACATAAAGTATAAATTTGTTTTTCAAGAAACAAATTAAGAAAAAAAGTTTAAGAACATAGAGAAAAAGTCTCCAGATGTAGTATACAAATGACCCATTTATATCAATTCAATCCTAGTGAGTCATATCCCATTCATTCTAACAATCACTATCCAGTCAATAATCAAACCTGGACTGAAGTAACCCCAACTCCTATCACAAACCATTGGGATAATGAAATTCCATCACATCTTAGCGACCCCGATCCACCTCCACCACCACCTAGTTATCGAGATGGACCTGAAAGTGCTAGTTGTAGTTTTTCCAATTGTACAGGTTTTGCTCCAGTTAATGTACCTATCACTACCACTGAAGTAGTTAATAATAGTTGGCGCAATCATTGTCCTGACCACGTAGTACAAGAAGTTCACACATATTATCCACATACGATGATGAACATAGAACCAGTACCACCTGTCCTAGTTCCTATTCGGCCTTTGGTACCTGTTACTGTATGGGAAAATCTGTTGGTTAATTTCCGCAAAGGTAATTTTAGAACACTACTGAGTCTACTTAGACGGGCGGGTCCAATTTTGAAAGATTATATTATCCCTGTTCTTCGTGCCCACAAAGAACTACATCAAAATCGACCAACTGTTATTAGTCGTCCAGTAACCATTTTGGCCTAAAAACTTCAAATTATACTTATTATACTATAGTATTTAGGCATTTCTTGGACTAAGTCCAATAACCAATCGATTAGATTGATCATCTTCTATATGAAAACTAAAATAAACTGGATGATAATCGGACTTTAACATAATTTGTAAATTGGTTGACAGTTGAAGAGCTCTAGCTAGATATAGTAAACGATCTGTACCTAATTGTAAAATTATTGGCTCAGTTGGCACCATCTCTTCAATAATTTCTTCTTCAATGATTTCCTTTTCCATGTCCAGATAAGAGACAGGGTGTTTGAGGAAAGGTAAAACGTATTCTATTTTGTGTTGGTTATGTTCGCCAGTAAGAAATGTAATGCGATTATAGTCTTCTTCGTATTGAATAGTCACCTGTTCACTTTTAAAAATTTTGATTGAATTAAGTATTTCACGAAAATCGACTGTACTAAAAGTCAACTTAGTAGTATATTCATCTAAATTCTCATCAATATTTGAACTCAGACAAGCAAAATCACGATCGGTATGATATGTATCAAGAGTAAAAAGTGATTTTTGTCGTTGACTAGCACCTAATAAAAGAGTTTCGACTTTGTCGTCATAGATTTTGAAATCGGCTTGAACTAATCGTGTGGTGGTAGATTTCAGGATTTTATACAATTCATCTAAATTAATAGCAATGCCATTATTATCACTCTCTTCTGTGTTTCCAAATCGCTTTACAGTACCCAAAAAATCACTATTTAAAGAACCCATTGCGATAACTGTATGAGTAGAGTCTAGATTACTCAGTAACATGCCTTTTTCATTCAGAACGATGTTGGCTTCTGGAACAAAAGCTCGCAAGGTGTCTAATAATTTGGAAAATAGAGTGACTTTAGAACGATCAAGACTAAAACAGACGGACATTATCGTCTTTAATACTAATTATTTCTATAAATTTTGATTTTTTTTGTGATTATTCAAACAAGTTGTGGTGATTAGACTGAATATAAACCTATAATTCACTCCGTTTCCGAACCAGAAATATCAACTAATGTACCAGTAACAATTAATATTAATGGGATTGGCTTCTCATTAATATTAATTAGCGGTTGCACAACCGAAGTTTATATTTATCTTTGATAAGGTTGAACCGTAGAAACGACTGAATTTATTTTAACTATATAGAGAATTATCAAGACGGTTAATATGATCCATAATATTTTATTTAGTCCGTTTTCCGTGATATCAATAAATGGGGAAATGATCCTATAAATAAATCCTTCATGTCCACCATGTTCTATTACAGTTAAGATACATTTACCTAAAATTAACCAATTGAACCAAGTAATAATAGATAGACCTAATGCAAAGTATAAGATTTGGACATTATTAGTAACTAATAATGGTAAAATGATTATCGTCACTACTAAGTAATGGATCAGATTTATGATCTGGAAATCTGGCATCTGTTATTTATAATAACCACAAGAACGAAATTTTAACTGCATACTTTATTCGAAAATTGGTGTTTCCGAGGCTATTTCTAATTGAGGATTAAGTTCCGGCAAACTGGTGTGGTGAGTCCAGATTTTTATAATTAAATTCTTAAACTTTGGACTCAATGATACTCCAACGACTTCAGAAACGTCACTCGTACTATCTGATTTGGCTAAAAGAGTTTCTCCAATTAGTGCTTTGCATAAATTTAGCCATTGTTGATAGAACTGTCTCTTATTACTACGATATTTCAAAAAGTGAACTGGTCTTTGATAGCTTTCCCATATTGGCAAATGGTCTTTGCGCATTAAAAAAAACATTCCTATAGTAAAGTCACGAATTTTATTAAAAGTCAACCAAAATTCTTCAACCGTTCCTATTTCAATAATTTGTTGGTAACCATCAATCGACCAATCATTATTATCGCTTGAATGATACCACAAGACCCAAGGAGTATTCAATATATGAACACCTAAGTCTGGAACTTTATCAATTCGGTCTAATGCAAATCGGGGTTGATCCTGATCTTTTTCATTCTTTTCATATATCTTTTCCATGTTCAGTTTTTGTATAATAACTAAAATAAATAAAATAACATTTAAATTTTTACTTCTCTGCACTCTTAACTACAAGGAAAAGCCCCAAATAATAGCACCCACTAACTCAGGAAATACAGTTTTGTTCTCACTATCAAAAAAATCTAAATTGGCTCGAGATAAATCACTAATATTATTAAGTTCTACTTCAAATATTTCACCTACAATTGGAAATTGACCTTCATTCTCTTTCTTGACGTTGATCTGGTAACTATTCCCATTCACCATGTAAGGATCAGTAATCTTTAATAATTCGATATTGGGAGAATTGACTAACAAATCGATTTTAGTAACCTGGATTTTGGACATTTCTTTTACTAAGTTTTCTAAAAAATTATGTCGGTCGTCAACATTTTTCGAACTACATTCGTTATGATAAAGCGGGTATCCATCATGTTCTCCATATTCTAAAACCAAATCAACTCCATCGCAATCCGATGTTGGCCTAATTTGTAAGATAAGATTAGTTGCATTATCAAGACTATAAGGGTCCAATACCTCGATTTGATCTTCAAGGCGATTTAGAAGAGTCGGAGAAACTGTCCAAAGAATCTTCCCATTTGAAACAATTTTTAATTCGGCAATATGAAATGAATGTTTAGTGTCAGTATCTTCACTTTCTCTAACTGTTAATTTAATAGTGCGTAAAACCTTCTTTTTGTTACGAAGATCAGGAATAGATAATGAGTGAACCTTACCTCGTTTTAAAGACGTAACACTAATATTAACACTAGTATTGGTACTAGCAATGATGTTAGTAGACATTTGATATAGTTTCTAAATCGTTATTCTCTTTAAGTTCTTATCTTACGGACTCCGAGAAAAAATTGGCAAACCAACCATTTGCTTGACAGATCTTCTTAATTCGTGTCTTTGGCATTCTAGGAATAGTTAAATTGGGTACACTGTAATAACCATTACCATAATTTTTTTGGTATTCACTAATGATGTTGTCACGTTTTAAAATATCTTTGTTGGTATTATTAAGAATGTTACCAAGACGTTGTAACGCATTATGATTCAAAATAAAACCATAATTGTAATCCACCTCAGTTTTAGATGACAGTGCACCGATAAATGGTGCACGTAATTCCTTTACACCATAGGATTTCCAATGACTATTGATTTTGTCCTCTGACATATCTTTTAAGTCATCGTAGAGTGCCAGATAGTCATTATAAGTTGGATGTATTTTTCCCCATTCCTGGTATTGACCCTTTAAAATTTTTTGACAAAATCCCATTAATCCATAGTCTTGTGGTAAGGTTTCTAGTTGTTGCCCCAAGATCTGTAAGAATTTGCAATTGAAAATAACTTCATCAAAATTAATCACCGCAACCGTTTTAAATTGACTTTGTTCACAGTCAGACACTATTTCTTGCATTATTTGATTGAAACTCTTATTATTTTTATTAATCAATGTATAACTGGCGATTTCACTTAGAGAATCCATCAATTCACTCTTTCCTCGGTGAGTCGTTATTAAATAAAAATGACTTAATATTTCAGTCCACTTGGATTCTGTATTCTCATTAGCATTCACATTTTCCATTTCCCCTATCTCAGAATCTTCATCACTATCATCTGTTATCGTGTATTGTTTTCCATCTATATTAGTAGTTTTATGTTTATGTGTTTTAGTTGTCGATTGTGGAGACAATTTCGCCGTTGTCGCTGGCAACCGATTTGATTCAACTGGAACAGAATCCATATTCTTATTCTGTTTTGTCACATTAGATATCGTCTGTGATACGGACACACTTTGTCTTTGTTGAATATTTCGAAATTCTTGTCTCATTTCGCCAATTTCTCTGAGTACTCTTTCAATGTCATGTGTTAATATACTTAACAAACTAACTATTTTAGAATTTGCTAGAGACTGATTATCACCCTCGATGGCCACATCATTAATTTGTTCATCTAAATTGGACGGAAATTCACTACTTTGTAAACAACTTACCTGATTTTGGGACGATATCTGGTCAAGATCAGCTAAAGGCTGAAGATGTACCGATTGTGAGTGTTTACTTTCACAAGACTCTATTAACTTATCCCGTTCAATGATATCTGATTTAGGCCCCTCTTCTTCATGGGTTATATTAACATGGGAATCAAACTCATCATCAATTCTTATAATTTCAATATCACTTGAATCGTTTTCGGTATTTGTAGGACCAATTTGGAAAGTTCTGGAAACATGCTTGTCTGAAGGAGAAGATCCGGTTTCAGGAATATGCAAAGCTCGGATCTCTGTATCTTGTTTTGTACCTGATGCTTGATTATCCGCCGGTTGAAATGTATTAAGAATCTGATCCTCGCTCGTATCTTCCAAGATCTCGTCCTCCAAGATTTTATCTTCCAAGATTTTATCTTCCAAGATTTCGTCTTCCAAGATTTTATCTTCCAAAATTTCGTCCTCCAAGATTTTATCTTCCAAAATTTCGTCCTCCAAGATTTCATCGGTTTGACCTAGTAAGTCGACCACTTTATTTTGAAATCCCATTGAAAATTCACGATCTAGTCGATTTCCATCACCTTTTCCTTGAATATTGTTGTTATGTACTAGTATTTCTGGTATCCAAATCGGTTTCAAACATTTAGTCAAAGTTTGTAAAACATGATAAGAAGCCTGTACTTTGGTCTCAAATTGAATAAGATCCTTATGGATAACATGAAAAAGAAAACATCCATTAGTAACTTCATCAACTGATAACATTTGGTTTTTCATTGAACTAGCCAAAGGTAATATTTCACCATTAGCCATTTTAACCTGCCAAATATATACTTGTTGACGATTATAGTTATTTTTTTCAAGGACTAGTCGAATTTTTTGGATACTCTCCGGCAATGCCAAACTATTGTCATCGTCCAATATTAATACCCAACCATCATTATCAATTAGATTCATAACTTCATGTAAATATTTATTGTAGGGAAAATGATTCACATTCTTCCTACGAGGTCGATTAAAAGGTACTACACGGATATTATCATAATTTGCTAAATAAGTTTGTGTTATGTCGTCATCGGCAGTTATCCAGTAACAAATTTCGTTGAATCCACCGATTTGACCAGCCACTGAATCATAACAATCTTTGAAATAGTTTGGACGATTACTAGTACGTGTTATAATATTGATCACTTCGTTATTCATGATTTTATAATAAATATAGACTATTTCTCTCTAAGTAGTTAAATTGTATCTGACTTAGCTGAATTATAAATTTTAGATTTATCTAAAATCTCGGAAAATAATGTTATTATTTATTATAGAATGGACGAGATTTGGAAAACCACCGAGATTCCCAGTTCTAAACAAGGATATATAGAGTGTTTGAAATCGTTAACCGAAAAAACCAATAATACTTATGATACTTTGTCTGATCATTTAGAAAAGACCAATTTAGAAAAACCTTCGGAAATATCGACAATAATTAGTCTTTTTGACCAGTTTGATAAAATCAACACTAAAGCCGATCGTATACTTTTGAATCTTTTTATTTATATCAATGCTATCCGAGTTAACCATTTGTCTTGCGATTTACAAACGTGTCATGTAGAAAGTATTAATAGTCTACTACAAATTATTTCTGAACAAAGAAGAAGCTTACAGACCACTGACTATACCAGCTTTCTAGAGGCTTACAATGAACAAAAAGATAAATCGACTGATCTTTATTATCCTTGTTTAGCTATTTTAGAACGACGAATATTTAAGACTCTTCTAAATGGACTTATGGGTATTTTGATGATTTGTAATTTTATTACTAAACAATTAGAACATCATGATATATTAGAATCACTCGATATTTCTATTAGATCAAATACTAACAATTCCTATTTTTAGATAACAATCAATGAAATCCAATTATCTTAAGCCATAAAAGTAACAAAACCACTTATTTCCAAGTAATTAATACTATCTCTCGCGAAAAAATTTTATAAAAATATTATTAATATAACTTATTTTTCGGTATGGGTAATAGTAATTCTCTTGCTTATTTATTTGGTGATAGTTTTTACCCAGAAGTTACTACAAATAGAGAAAATTATTTTTATGATCATAGAGAAGGTGATCATTTTACTAAATATAGTTCATCTTTCGGTAGTTTCAAGGAAATTATTAATTTTTGCATAGAAAACGATATAAATAATCCATGTTTTACAACCTTGGGACCTGATAATGAATGTCTAACCTTAAGTTTTTCTCTAGAAAGGGGTGTTATTCATTATGAAACCCGGTCACTGAAGTACCTTAAAATATATAATGTCCAATATATCCATCCTACTAGTTTTTATTTTGGATTATCAGAACATTCCATTATTTATTACCCAGAAACCGATCAGATTAATGGAGAATTATTATTACACAATAGAAATACTGGTGTACATGATCAAGGTATTTTTTGGTTTGTTTATTTACTTGGTCAATTTTTCACAGATTTTCCCAAATATGATAATAATTTTTCGTTAATTAACCAGAGAATTTCTCTACTAAGCGAATTTTGTTATGATGAAAATTATATGACCCATTATTGCCTATGGTGTGGACATATTCTTGAAACACCCATTGTTCAGGAACAATGGGATGATGAAGAACGTAGACTCTATTGTGACGATTGTGTGGCATGTTTAGAGTGTGGTACAAAAGAAAATCTCAAAGAGTTTAGCGAGGGTGGAGTTCTCTGTTGTGAATGTTATCAACATTTTCAAAATATCGCTTGTTTGGCAGGAGGTGGTTTGGGTTTCCCAATGGTTTTGTAAAATAGCTTTATATATCAGTAGAATGCGAAAAACATTTCACTGATATAGAAAATTTGGCCTTAGTACTTAGTAGATATGCCAGTACCATAGGCTTTTAAACCAGACATTTTAACTAATATGCCAATATATCGTTCCAAAGTATGTTCAATCATGAAATCGGAATGTAGGCTTTTACCATAAAGATGTCGATAATGATAATCATTATTAGCCCCATTGACCTTTTTCTTTAATTGGTGCATTTTCTCTTGCCAATTATAGTCAATCGTGAAAGCAGTATTTAATCGCTGATAAAGCGTTAATAGTTTTTTGGGATCTAACCCTTTAATTACTTGGGTATTCAATAGAAAGATCGTTCCAGCTATAAATGGACATTTGTCATTTTCGTTTAAAGTATACGGCATACCTAATGTCTCACTAATTGTTTGAAGATGCTGTTCATAATCATTATTAGAAGTATAGTGGAAATGATACAAATAATTATTTGAACCAATCAAACCTATATCAGAAAATTTAGTTAGATGCTCGAGTTTCAAAGTATTTAAGGCTTTAATCATTGTGTTTCTCCAAATATGATTGGATTTGGTATGAAAAAACATTAGATATTGATAATTCCTGCCACTAGTCAAAAGTTTTTCAGTTAGTAATAAAAAACTTCCAATATCTCCACCTCGATTGGGATTATGCATAATTTCAATATTTTTGGTTCGTGTTCCAATGATATCATTGACTAGTTTGTTAAGGCGCTCAGCGTTCGGCGTATTGATAATACTAAAATAAAAAAATAGTGAACCATCATCATAATAGTCAAGAAAAGGTAGTAATTGCTTTAAAATTCGTGTATTTATATCAATACTATGATAAAGGTGGACCAAAATTGCGATATTGAATGGTAATTTAATTTTTTCTTTAGGTATTTTTTTATTGTCTATTCTATTCATAGTTTTGAACCCTCCATTTTCCTGTAAATTCAACCTTTTGATACATTGCGTACGTGTGTCCCGATCCTGGTTGTTTTCAAAGCTTCGATTATATGATAACATCGTCACAGGACTAGTTAGTCTATAACGACTAAGTCCGTGACTAAGAGCGTTGCGACTCAGTTTGCATGGGAACATAGTATTAGAAAGTTCTTGTGCATTTTGATCTGAAATCAATATGAGTTCATTGATGGATTTGGATTGACAAAAAGGGACCCGCGCTCCTTGACCAACCTCTTCATTTTTACACTCTCCTTTTTCTTGTTTATTCATACTCATAATAGAACGCTGATATGAAATACCTTTATGTTGCGAAAAGTTATTACTAATCCGATCCTTACGTGTAGTGTAGATAGAATTGTTGTGGGATACAGGCTTTGATTTTTTATCTTTGTCAATATTTATATCACATAAGGACTCTTCACTTATATGCAGATCCACTGTGGGATTATCGGCTTCTAAATTATAGATTTGTCCTAAAGAACAAGACGCTTGACTGGATAAAGTATCCTTTGGTATGGAATGCATTGAAGTTGAGTATGAATCATCAGTGGTAATTGTACATAATTTAACTTGATTATTAGGCTTTGTATGTAAACTTTGTTTCCGATCACCATAATTTGTTTCTTGAATTTTGTATTGATGTTTTTTGGGAAACAAGACTTTTGGAATTGGGATTCTGGGAGCTGTGATGGCAGTTGAAACTGGATTGTGATATTTCAAATGGTCTGTTAAATTTTTATAAGACATATATCTTAGCAAAATATATTTATAAACATTTAAGATGAGTTGGCCATTAGATATATTATTATAATGGAACCCAAATTCGCATCTTACTATACTTGTGCTCCGTCTAATTGCATTTATCATTGTTTACCCGTAAGTCTGAAAGAGTTATACCTTGGAACTCAACGAGATATTACTTATTTCCGAAACAATGGGAATAAGAAGGAAACCGTTTCTTTTTCGATTACAGTTCCACCTTGCTCCTTACCAAACACGTTTCTCTATTTTCCTAACTGTGGTAATAAAATTGGTAACACTATTGGAAACTTGGCAATAATTTTGGAATTGGATACCCATCCTTTATTTATTCTTGAAGGACCAAATGTTTACTTAACACTTGATCTTACAAATAACGAAGCAGTCGATGGTTTCGAACATATTGTCGAGTATCTTAATGGCGAAGCTTTGATTATTAAGAAAACAGGACTTTTAAATTCAAATGACGAAGTAATCTTTCCAGGTTATGGTTTTTATGATCCAATAAATCATTGCTATGGATCATTAATCGTGAAATTTAATATTATTTTCCAACCTCTCAAAACTAGTACAATGCAAGATTCACCCACTTCTATATTTGGTTCAGTACGAACTAGGCCAATATCACCAACCAATCTGAGTCGCGATGCTATCAGTCACAGACTGAGTTCCGAATATACCTATGATTTTTTAAGTGAAAGTGATTCGAATAGCGAAGTTTATTTTAGCCCTGAAAGTACAAATAAATCAGACCGCGCTAATGATTTTTCCCTTGAAAGAAATAGTCCAAGTAATAGTTTAACAACCGAAAGCAATGAATCTTGTAATTTAGTACCATACACAAAAGCTATCCAAACTGGATTATTACAAAATAGTGATTTGATGTTTCAAGATCATACTAAACAGTGCAAACCTCTTCTTTCTTTAGGAAAATTAGATACTGAATCCGAATCTCCATTATCAAAGATTACTAATTTAGAACTTCACCAAGGAATTGATCTTGATCTTGATGTTTGGAGACAAAAGAATTGTGATGAATTATTGGATGAGCTTTTTTCAACGCCAATTGTTAAATATCATGATTTCACCGACAAGCTATCAACAATCAGACCCGTCCCTCCAAAATTAGATTATTTTGAACAACAAAATTCAGTCCCTGTACTCAGTACAACATCAGTGCCAAGCACTATTGTGAAACAATTAGACGATGATCCTGTATCGGTACACAATCAATTATCACTATCAAATAATTCTGATTTGTCCCTTGCATATGACATTAACGAATCGTCAATAAAAAGTATACAAGAAAATATGGATGAACCAAAGAAAGAAACCGAACAAAACAAATGCACAATGATGTAAAGTTATTCAAAGACCTAAGTTTGTGTTATAAATCCAAAAAACATATTTCTTCTTGTTCAGTGTTAAATTGCTCAACTTTGATTTGTTCAGCCTGAAGATTTACTCCAAATCCATTAGAGCTAACCCATAGTGATAGTCCAAATAAAACTGCTCCCTTAGAACCAGGTGTTAACAAGTTTTTAATAAACTTGGGATCTTTCCTGTCTGAACAAATACCATTCACGGATTGGGGCCGGGTTTGATCAAAAAATGTACACATAAACCCAGTACCACGATTAGATGCAATATTAATTTTAAGAGTATTTTGGTATTTGACATCCTCGTCATTTGGTATTTTTCGTCCTTGATCCAGATCTAGACTATTCACATCTCGTCGATCGGTTCTGTAAGTTTTAGAGCATTTCTCGCCATATGAGAAATGATCAGTTATGGGATAACTGAGTGTTTCCTTTTTCAAAATACCAGAGTACATTGCAGTGACCTTTTCGCGTAACTGCTCTTTATTTATCGTCTCTCGAGGGTCCTTTAAATTAAGAGAAGCTAATATTTCTGGCGTCCCAAGAACATAATCAATAACCAGCTGATCAAGTTTTTGGAACTTTTCCAGTTGTTCGGGACCTAACTCACAAATAATAGCCCAATATTCCTTTAAGCGTTCAGGTTCACCAATCTTATCTCCCGGAGGTTTATTGGGATATACAGTAGTTTGATCGGAAATATAAGTGGTCGATTTGGAAACAGCACCACAAGGAAAATTAGTATCAGTTAAAACCAAGTAGAAAGGAGAATCGTTATAAATAAGAAAACTGTTTTTTCTATGACCGCTACGATTGGTTCGTAATTTTGAAAAATTGACCTTATTTGGATCGAAACATTCAACCAACACCACTTTTAGTTCCATTATTTTTACAAATTTTCTATAAATATTTAATTTCAATTCAATTTTAAGTTTGTCTTTCGAAACAAAGACTCTTAAAGCAAAGTAAGAAAGATCTAAACAAGACAAATTTTTTACTTTGTTTTACATCAAAATAGTAAGCAACTCATAGTATAATCGTTTTAAGCAGCCTTACGAACAACACGACGAACTGTCTTAGTAGCAGGTTTAGGAGGTGGAGGTGGTGCAACTTCCTCTTCGACAACTTCTTCCTCTTCGACAAGCTCTTCCTCTTCAACAAGTTCTTCTTCGCCTGCTTCCTCCTCAAGAAGTTCTTCTTCAAGCTGATCATCTACATCAACATCTTCAGCATCCTCAAACTCCAAATCAGGATCTTCAGTCAAATGTGCTGGAGCAGATTCTGGATGATCACCCTCCATCATACTATCAAGTAGACAAGTTCCGGAGGAAATGGCGCCTGTGCGAGGCTGAGCCTTAATCTGAACTGCCCGCATAGTAACGCCAAAACCCAATCCAGCAGAAGCCCAGAGACTCATTGAAAGAAGAACGGAACCGGTACTACTTCCACGGAGCAAGTTCGCAATATTGTGTTCACTATCAGGGATATTGTCTACTGGTAAGGGATCAGAACGACCATCCTCACCCGGACGGAAAAACTGAGTGGAAAAACCATCATCTCTATTAGGAATATTGCAACGAATTTTAGGTGGGTATTGATCATTTCTCTTACCAGTTGTCTTGTCCTTAGAATACTTCAAGAGACTTGTGTATTTAC
>Ga0180437_10006688_pt1 | contig 15254 bp, 14 predicted proteins | sample SS_ome_4_FD_132410 | JGI IMG/M metagenome (GOLD analysis project Ga0180437, IMG submission 132410) | Hypersaline lake sediment archaeal communities from the Salton Sea, California, USA - SS_3_D_1 metaG | ecosystem: Environmental > Aquatic > Non-marine Saline and Alkaline > Hypersaline >...
CTCGGCAAGCTCGTGTGCCGCCGATTTCACCTGCCCGGCACCGGCGGCAAAAACCTCCAGCTTACCCTTCAGCTCAGCTATAATATGCTGCGCCAATCTCTTACCCACACCCGGAAGTGATATCAGAGTCTTGTCATCGTCATTTTCTATCGCCGCCGCTACCGTCGCTATCGGCAGATTCAACGCCCGCAGCCCTTTTTTGATACCCATTCCTTTAACACTGATAAAACGCTCGAAAAAATCTTTCTCTGCATCACTCAAAAAACCGACCAGCCGTGGTATCAAATTCCCGCCGCCCGGCGTGCCCTCGAAATACTCCATCGTGCACAACGTTACCTCTGAATCAATCCTGCCGGACAGTGCACTAACACAGTAACCGGCAAGCATCACTTCGTAACTTAACGAGCCAACCTCGACAAGAACACTGCCCTTGTCCAGCTTGACCAGTTTGCCTTCAATCCTTGCTATCATAAGTCCTCAGCCCGCTCAGCAACAACCTGGTTCCTCCAGCTTTGTTTTTCACCGGCGGCACACAACGCAACCGCAATCGCATCCGCCACATCATTCGGCTCCGGCACTTCACTCAATCCTAACACACCCTGAACTCCACGCTGCATCTGGCTCTTAGTGGCACGCCCGTTACCGGTCAGAGACTTTTTTATCCGGGTCGCACTGAAGCTCTTTACCTCTATCCCGAATTCGGCACACCTGGCCAGTATAACTCCGCGCGAATGTCCCATCAATATAGCAGTCTTAGGATGCACATAGTGCGAGTACAATTCCTCGACCGCCGCAACGTCCGGCCGAAGCCTCCCCAGCAGCCTGCTTATATCTTCAGACACCTGACTCAGCCTGACAGCCAACTCCGCACTATCAACGGTTTGAAAAACACCTCCTTCGATAAGCCTGCAGCCCGCCGCACATTTCTCGATGAGCCCGTAACCGCAAACCCTCAAACCAGGGTCAATCCCGATTATTCTGACCGCCTGCTCCAATCCGTCCCTTCCGGTGTATCTTTCAAAACAATACCCAATTCACTGAGCTTATCACGTATCGAATCGGATGCAGCAAAATCCCGCCGTTTGCGGGCATCTTCTCTTTGCTCGATGATAACACTCATCAAACCGCCAACTGTATCTTTATCAACGGCCAATCGCTGTGAGTATTGCTCTTTTATTATTCCAAGACAATCTCCACCGAGCCGGCTGAACAAATCATCCACTTCAGTCAGCGTTTCTACGCTCGACCGGTTACCCGAAAGCAGCTTATTCGTCAGCCTTACAAGCTCGAATATACTCGATAACGCAACCGATGTATTCAAATCATCGTTCATTGCCTCTTCGAATTTTTCTTTTATTGCTTTTAGCTCCTCGGCAACCTCCTCGTCAATCTTCCCGGCCGATGCCGAGCCTAACCGCTCGCGCAGGGACACCACTGTCTCAGCAATCTTTGCCTGACCGCTCTGGGCAGCCCCAAGTGACGCATCCGAAAAATCAAGCGGGCTTCTGTAATGACTGTTCAAAATCAATTGCCTGACCCCAAACGGGTCATAACTATTAGTCAGACCTTCGTGTGTACCGCGAAAAACCTCCTTTAGCGTAATAAAATTGCCAAGACTTTTACCCATCTTCTGGCCGTCAACTGTAACCATATTATTATGAAGCCAGTACCGTACGAACTGAACACCATTGGCCGCCTCCGCCTGCGCAATCTCGCATTCATGATGCGGAAACTGGTTCTCCAGCCCACCGCCGTGTATATCAAATGTCTTACCGAGATACTTCGTGCTCATCACCGTACACTCCAGATGCCAACCCGGATAACCCATCCCCCACGGACTAGGCCACTGCATAATATGATTCGGCTCAGCCTTTTTCCAGAGTGCGAAGTCGCTCCAATGCCTTTTATCCGGCGACACCTCCACCCGGGAGCCGGCCTGCATATCTTCCACCCTGCGGCCGGAGAGCTTGCCGTAATCGTCGAACTTCGAAACATCGAAATAAACCGAACCATTCACTTCATAGGCAAAACCTTTTTCCACAAGCACCTTTACCAGCTCTATTTGCTCGATTATATGGCCGCTCGCATGAGGACTGATATCGGGCCTAACACAATTCAACGCATCCATATCCTCGAAAAAGCTCTGAGTATAAAACTCAGCCACCGCCATCGGATGTCTCTTTTCTTTTTCTGCCGCCACTTCTATCTTATCTCTGCCCTCATCCGCGTCATCCGTCAAATGACCCACGTCGGTAATATTCTGGACATAAGTAACTGTATATCCCAGATACCTTAGATAACGCACGAGAACATCGAAGCTCACATAGCTTTTTGCATGCCCCAGGTGCGCGTGCCCGTAAACAGTCGGCCCGCAGACATAAACACCAGCCCTGTTCTTATTCAAAGGCTTAAAATCTTCCTTCTGCCTCGTTAATGTGTTATAAAGCTTCAATCCCATTTACAAAACCCTTAGTCGCTAATCTTTACAAATTCAATCAAAGTGTCCTTCTGTATTTCTTTTTCAGAAGGGCGGTCGCCGTGGCGGCTATCGCTTCGCCTGCCCCGACCGGGCCGAGACCTTCATTAGTCTTGGCTTTGACATTAACCGACATAAAATCAATGTCCAGATACCCTGATATACACCTTTTCATCTGACCTTTGACGGATTCTAATCTCGGCTGCTCGGCGTGTATTATCAAATCGATATTCGCTATCTCCAGGTCTTTCTCTTTCAGCTTCTCTTTTACTATCAGCAAAAGCTCTTTGCCCTCTGCGTTGTGCCATTTTGCGTCGCTATCCGGAAACATTCCCCCGATATCGCCCATCCCGGCGGCCCCCAGCAGGGCGTCAATTATCGCATGAATTGCCGCATCGCCGTCGCTGTGGCCGACCAGCCCCGATGGGTACGCAATATGCACCCCGCCGAGCATCAACTGCCTGCCCTTTGCTAATCTATGGATGTCGCTGCCTATGCCTATTCTGTACTGTGGCTTGGGACGCTCAATCACAATATACCCTTCGTACTCGGTATCTCACTGCTCGCAACTGTTACCGTACCTGCAATTTTTACCGCGGAGGCCAACGCCTGCCCTAAAGCTTTGAAAATTGCCTCTGCTATGTGATGGCTGTTCTCGCCGTAAGCAACGTTTATGTGCAGATTGAATCTGCCGTTGCCTGCAAGGCTCTTGAGCATCTCGGCCAGACACTCCACGTCAAAATCTCCGATTTTCGCCGTCTTATAAGAGACGTTATATACGAAATAGCTCCGACCGGACAAATCGACCGAAACATTCGCAAGTGCATCTTCCATCGGCACCGAGCTGTGTCCGTAGCGGGCTATCCCTTTTTTGTCACCAAGTGCCTTCGTCAGTGCCTGGCCAAGTGATATGGCAATATCTTCAGCCGTATGGTGCGCATCCACATCCAGATCTCCCGTCGCCTTTACTACCATATCTATCCCGGAATGTTTGCTCAGGTGCATGAGCATATGGTCCATAAAACCAACTCCGGTATCAATCTCGTATTTGCCTTTGCCGTCCAGATTCAATTCTACCGTAACGTCCGTCTCTTTTGTCTTACGCTCAACTTTCGCCTTCCTGTCTTCCATAATAACACCCTTAACTTTCACTTCTATTATGACAGTATTTCTACCAGCGACGCAACCAGCCTGTCATTTTGTTTTTTCGCACCAACCGTTATCCGCAGTTTATCACGAAGGCCGGGATAATCAAAGTATCGAACATAAATACTCTTTTGCATCAGTTCTTTATGAATTTCCACTGCTTCCGCCTGCTTATGCCGCACCAGAATAAAATTGGTACTGCTCGGCAGCATCTCAAAACCCAGCTCCTCAAGCTCCTGCCGCAGTCGGCGGCGCTGTTTTACCACCTTTTCAATGTTTTTCCTGAAATAACCCTGGTCTTTTATGGCAACTGTCGCCGCTGCAACAGATACCGAATTTACGTTATACGAATCCTTTGCCTTCATCAAACCGGCTATCAGACTTTTATCGGCAATCCCATACCCGAAACGCAGCCCCGCCAGCGAATAACCTTTGCTCATCGAGCGAAGAATTATCACATTGCTGAATCGTTTCGCCAGCGATACACAGTTGTCTTCTGCGAAATCCACGTATGCCTCATCGATAAGGAGAACTCCTCTTATCGCGCCAGCCAGCTTCGCCAGCTCATCACAGGGAATAATTGTTCCACTGGGGGCGTTGGGATTGCAGACTATCGTCAGAGTCGCATTTGTCGCGGCAAGCTTACCGGGCAGATTGAACCTTTTATCGAACCGCACCTCAATTGTTTTGCAGTTTTGCAGACTGCCAAGAACCGGATAAAGCGAATAGGTAGGAACCGGATACGCCAGCAGCCGTTTCTCATCGCAGAAACACTGCACGGCGATTCTCAGCAAATCGTCTCCGCCGTTACAGCAGATTATATTTTCTCTTTCGACGCCGTTAAGCTCAGCCGCCGCATCTCTGAACCGATTGCCCAGCGGGTCCGGGTATCGGCGAAGCTGTTCAGCTTCAATCCCCGCCAGAGACTTTAACACTTCAGGCGAAGGCGGATACGGGTTTTCATTAGTATTAAGCTTCACCACGTCCAGCCCTTGCGGCTGAAAACCCGGCTCATAACCCGACGCCGCCTCGATATTTGCCCTGAAATAGTCCATACCAGCTCCAAAAATTTAACCCTGATTATACGAATATTACCCAAAAACGCAAATCTTCAATTTACACCGCTAAAATCAAACTGGCACAAATTCTCCGGTTCGGTTATTATGTCCTCGGAAAACGTTTATCCAAAAATATGCCATAGCTTTTGACGGACAAAATTAGGGCACTATCAATGGCACGGACTCTTACGCAGGAATTAGAACAAATCCCGGGGGTTGGCAAAAGTATCGCTCAGGATATGTCAAATATCGGCATTAATTCTATCGACGACCTTAAGGGCCAAAAGGCTGAAGTGCTTTATCAAAAGCTCTGTGATTTTAAGCCAGCTCCGGTTGATAGATGTGTATTATATGTATTTCGTTCAGCAATATATTATGCCGATGATACCAACTATGACCCGGAACTGCTCAAATGGTGGAACTGGAAAGATAAACAATAGCTTTACCCGATATGCTGCTGAAAGCACAAGCTATTAGACTTATGGGAAAAACTTTGATCTTCAACCACAATCCTGCTGTATAATACGCGGCAGCTTAACTTATATTATGCGCCGAAACGGCATCTCTGCAAAATATTCTACCGGGCCGACCCATTCTCATTTCTGCGTATAATCTATCAGGCGGGCGATTTCACTGCGAAGGTTTTTGCGCTCCACAATCATATCGACGAAGCCGTGCTCGAGCAAAAATTCGGCCCGCTGAAATCCCTCCGGCAACTCGACCTTTATCGTCTCAGCTATAGTTCGCGGCCCGGCAAAACCTATCAGCGCACCCGGCTCAGCAATTATAACATCGCTAAGCATTGCGAAACTGGCCGTAACACCGCCCGTCGTCGGGTCGGTCAATATCGAAATATACAGACCACCGGATTCGTCATACTTCGCAAGTGTCGCCGAGGTTTTGGCCATCTGTGCCAGTGAAACCACCCCCTCATGCATCCTGGCCCCGCCGGAGCAGCACACCACCACCAGCGGAAGCTTCTCTTCCATCGCCTTATCGACCGCCACGCAGAACTTTTCGCCTACCACTGACCCCATCGAACCCATCAAAAAATTAGGCTCCATCACCGCCAGTATCACCCCTCTGCCCTTGATAAACGCCTTGCCGATTTTTATCGCCTCTTTTGAGCCGCTCTTTTTCTCATCGGACTTCAGCCGCTTTTTATAAGTCGTCCCCCTGAACTTGAATCCAAGCGGGTCGGTGGTACTTAATTCATCTAAAACAGGCTGAAAAGATGCTTCATCCGCCAGATATCTAATCCTGATATCGGCGCCGAGACGAAAATGATGATTGCACTCCGGGCAGACATTCATCGCTTCTTCCACTGCCTTACGATACAACATATGCTCGCATTGCGGACACCGCATCCACAGACCGTCCGGCATCTCCTTACGCGGCCGAAGTGAAAAACCGTTCCAGTTCTGCTTTACTTTTTTCGCCATAATCTCGCCTCTTTTTCAACTTTTCCGAAAAATCCGCAGAAATTGTATCAAATTTGCGAAAATCCCACCACAAAAATCACCTCTTTGCAGCTCTGCGGACTGCTTCTACGGCGGCACCACGGTCAGCCCTGGAAAAAATAGCACTCCCAACAACCAGCGTATCGCAGCCGTAAGAGACTACAAGCCCGGCGTTTTGGACACCGATTCCGCCGTCCACCTCGACGCGAACATCAGGGCCTACAAGATCTCTTACCTTTGGGATTTTTTCGGCAGCCGCAGGAATAAAACTCTGCCCGCCAAAGCCGGGATGGACCGTCATCACCAGAACCATATCACAAAGCGGACCAACCTCTTGTATGGCTTCGACAGGGGTTTCCGGGTTGAGACAGATGCCGGCTGTACAGCCCAGGCTGTGCAGCTTATCGATGAGTCGCCGCGGCTCTTTTGCAGCTTCGATGTGAAAGGTTATATGATTTGCACCGGCACGAACAAAGGCGGGTGCATATTTTTCAGGCTCTGAAATCATCAGATGGCAGTCGAAAACCAGGTTAGTAACAACTCGCAGCTTATCAATCACCGGCGGCCCGATTGTAATATTCTCGACAAAATGACCATCCATAACGTCGAGATGCACAGCTTTGACATCGACCGATTCGAGAATCGCTATCTCTGCGCCAAGCCTGGAAAAATCGGCATTCAGTATGGATGGAAATATCTCTATCGTACCTGCTTCAGAAAGCTTCATACCCATATGAATTGTCTCTCCTGCAGTGCGTTTTGGCGGTTTGCAGGTTTATTTCTCATCGAGAATCTGGAGACACTTGAAATCTTTCCCTTCCATGAACTCCAGTGATGCGCCGCCGCCGGTTGAAATGTGCGTTATTTTATCCTCCAGACCGAGCTTTTTAACCGCACTTGCACTGTCGCCGCCGCCAATGATACTTTGAGCACCATTCCCGGTAGCTTCCGCCACTGCAACAGCAACGGATTTCGTACCTTCATCGAACGGTGGTATCTCGAACACACCCATTGGACCGTTCCAGACGATTGTCTTTACATTTTCGAGCTTTTCTGAAAAAAGCTTTTGTGTCTCAGGCCCGATATCAACACCCTGCCAGCCCTGCTCGATATCACCGGTTACAATTTTTGACTCGGTGTCGGGTTTCAACTGCTTTGCAACCACGGTATCAACCGGCAGAACAATCTCACAGCCGACTTCCTTAGCCTGCTCGACGAGTTCGCCGGCCTTATCCAGAAAGCCTTCCTCGCAAAGGCTTTCACCGACCGACCGTCCGTCTGCTTTGAAAAATGTATATGCCATGGCCCCACCGATTAGTATTGTATCAACTTTGGCCATCAGATTTTCGATTACACCAATCTTATCGGAAACCTTAGCACCGCCGAGAATAGCCACAAACGGCTTTGCAGGCTCACGTATCGTCTCACCGAGATACTTAAGCTCTCTGCCAATCAGAAAACCTATCACCCTGTCTTTACCATCCATCATAGCCGGAACAGTATACATAGAGGCATTGTCACGATGGGCCGTGCCGAAGGCATCGTCAACATAGACATCAGCAGACTCTGCAAGCTGCCTTGCAAAATTATCTTTAGCCTCCCGCAACTGCGCATCCTGCCTGGCCGCTTTGTCTTTGATTGTCTCTTCCTTGTGGAATCGCAAATTCTCAAGCAGCATACAATCACCGCTTTTTAGGCTGGCTACCTGCTGCTTAACGGCATCGCCTATACAATCCGGCGAGAAAAGCACTTCTTTTCCAAGAAGCTCCGACAGCCTTTTTGCGACCGGCCTTAAAGAAAGCTTGTTATCTCGTTTACCTTTGGGCCTGCCAAGATGGCTCATAAGAACAAGCGCGCCGCCCGCATCGAGAATATGTCTTATAGTAGGCAGCGCTTTCACTATCCGGTCGTCACTCGTTATAGTACAACTATCATCCAGCGGCACGTTAAAATCGCACCGCATTAGCACTGTCCTGTCTTTCAGCTCTATATCTGCAACTGTTTTGACAGCCATAATCTCACCTTACCTTTTGAGGCGAAAGTTCTAAGGAGCAATTACTTTCTTACATCGCCGCCATTTTTTCCATTATATCGACAGTGCGGTTGGAGTAGCCCCATTCGTTGTCGTACCAACTGATGATTTTAATCATATTGTCTTTAACTATTGTGCTGAGTGAATCAAAAATGCTCGAAGCCGGGTCCTGTATTATGTCAGAGCTGACAATCGGCTCATCGCAGTATTTAAGAAAACCTTTCAGGGAACCCTCAGCAGCCTCTTTCATAGCAGAGTTGACATCGTCAACTGTCGCTTTCTTCTTGACGTCCACAACAAGGTCAACAACGCTCCCTACCGGAACCGGAACACGTATGGCCATCCCGTCGAGTTTCCCGTCCAGAACCGGAATCACCTTACCGATAGCCTTCGCCGCACCTGTCGTCGTCGGGATTATGTTGATTGCAGCAGCACGGGCACGCCTCATATCCTTGTGTATCATATCGGAGACAGACTGGTCATTCGTATAAGCATGAATTGTGGTCATAAGGCCTCTCTCGACTTCAAATTTCTCGTGAAGTACCTTGGCCACCGGAGCAAGACAGTTCGTCGTACAGCTTGCATTTGAAACGCACCGAATGTCTTTGGTGAGCATAGAATCATTTACGCCCAGCACGATAGTGGCATCGATATCGTCTTTCGCGGGCACGGTGAGGACAACTTTTTCGGCCCCTGCCTTAATATGGTCGCCATAACCGCCTTTCGGCCCATCTTTAGTACGGAAAAGACCGGTGGACTCGACTACCACCTCGACGCCCATATCCTTCCAGGGCAGCTCGGCGGGATTTCTGACAGCGAGAACTTTAATCCCTTTACCGTCAATTACCAGCGTATCGTCTTTGGCTTCCACTGTATGGCCCCACCTGCCCATTACCGAGTCATATTTTAGCAGATGTGCGAGGCTTTTGGCGTCGGCCAAATCGTTGATAGCAACCAGCTCCAGGCCGCCTGCTCTGTCCGTCAATATTCTTGCCACTGCCCTTCCAATCCTTCCGAATCCATTAATTGCAACCTTTGTCGCCATTCCAAATTCTCCTTTATTAATGCTGAAAAATAGGTTTCGATTCCCGATTTCTCACGAAGCAGATACTTTATGCCCCGGCTCTGGTACTGTCAAGGCATTTATTATTCTGCCGCGCCTATTTACCCTCAATCTCATTTTTTATCTGATTGAGCAGGTTAATCGCCTCTATTGGTGTGAGGTTATCAATATCGGCACCGACAACTCTTTCAAGAGCGGATTTGTGCTTTTGAACGAAGAGAGAATCACTGTTGCTCTTTTGCGTCTTATGTGCGCAGAGACGCTCACCAGACGCCTGGCTTGCAAAATTACTTTCAAGCTCAGCGAGAATCTTTTCACTCCTTTCCAAAACCGTTTTCGGCACCCCGGCAAGCTTAGCAACGTGTATCCCATAGCTCCTGCTGGTGCCGCCGGGCACAATTTTATGAAGGAACACGACCTCACCCATCCATTCTCGCACCGCCACGTTCGAGTTTTTAACATTCTCCAGAATATCGGCGAGCTCCGTCAATTCGTGGTAGTGTGTGGCAAACAAAGTGCGAGCCTTAATGCTGTTGGCAATATATTCGGTAACCGCCCAAGCTATCGCCAAACCGTCGTAGGTGCTCGTTCCTCTGCCGACTTCATCCAGTATCACGAGTGATTTTTCTGTTGCGTTATTTACAATATTGGCGACCTCCGCCATCTCAACCATAAAAGTAGATTGCCCCTTCGTAAGCTCATCAGAAGCACCGACCCGCGTAAAAATCCTGTCAACCATACCTATCGCAGCACTAGCAGCGGGTATAAAGGAGCCCACCTGCGCCATCAGAACCAGAAGGGCATTTTGACGAATATACGTGCTCTTACCGCTCATATTGGGGCCGGTAATGATGACAATCGCACCGTCCTGAGGCCGTAATTCAATATCATTGGAAACAAATTCTGCCCCGAGAGTCTCTGCCAGAACAGGATGTTTCCCTTCGCGAATCTCCAGTTGACAGCCATCGGTTATCACCGGGCGAACGTAGTTACGGCGCCTGGCAACAAACGCAAGACAACTGATACAATCACAAACCGCCACGGTCTCGGCCAGCGACTGGATACGCCTAAGATAGGAAACAGCGCTTGCACGAAGCTGCTCGAATATCTCCTGTTCGAGCTCGATACGTTTCTCATGTGCTCCCAGTACTTTGTTTTCGTGCCTCTTGAGTTCGTCGGTTATATAACGCTCGGCGTTCTTTATAGTCTGCTTGCGAACATAATCTGCAGGAACCTTCTGTGATGAAATATGACTTACCTCGATGTAGTAACCGAAGACCTTATTGTAACCGATTTTCAGATTCTTTATCCCCGTGCGATCTATCTGGCTTTTTTGATATTCCTGCAGCCACTGTCTTCCCCCGCGTGCGGTGCTGCGCAATTCATCGAGCTTTTCGTTAAAACCGTCCTGAATAACACCGCCGTCACGCAGATGCGAAGGGCAGTCCGGCTTGACGGCGCTGCCGAGCAGCCCTGCCAGGTCATCCATACTATCGCACCGTTTGGCCAGTGCAAGATGAAGGTCCGACGAGCTGCTTTCTAATATCTTTCGCAGAGACGGTATCTTTTTCAGCGTCACTGCCAGGGCAAGAATGTCTCTGGGACCCGCTCGCAATGTGCTCAATCTTGCAGAAATACGTTCAAGGTCATAAATATTGTCGAGTTGATTTCGAAGCTCGTCGAGTCTGCCGGCATCCAGCGTCAATTCTTCAACGGCATCCTGACGCAGTTCAATCTCTCCGATATCGTTAAGCGGCATACAAAGCCAGTTACGCAGCATTCGCCCGCCCATCGGCGTCAGAGTCTTATCGAGGCAAGAAAGAAGCGTATCGGTCTGACTTTCCGAACGGATAGTCCTTAGAACTTCCAGGCTCCGAAGTGTAGTAGCGTCAATCTGGAGCGAGTTATGTCTCTCTATTTTTTTAAGGCTTATTATATGCCCAAGTGCCGTCTTCTGGGTCTCTTTAAGATATTCGATTACGGCACCGGCCGGAGCGACAAGCTCTTTGTCGCTGTCAGCTATCCCGAAACCCTCCAGTGTAGATGTGCCGAAATGTTTTAACAACTCTCTCTGTGCCCTGTAGGGCTCGAAGTACCACAGGGGTCTTTCTGTAACGACCGAATCCGTTAATTCAGATATCTTTTCACCTAATCTCTTTATCTCGACACCGAACAGCTCACCACGGCAATCGGGAAGAAGACATTCAGCCGGAGAAAGACGCGACAGTTCATCGAGCAGTTGTTTTTCGGGCAGCTTTTGCGTAAAAAAATGCCCCGTCGAAATGTCCACCCAGCTAACGGCACTTTCAGAATCCCTGCCAAGACCGACTGCACAAAGGTAATTGTTCTCTTTGGCACTGAGAAGAATATCATCCGTGATTGTCCCGGGCGTAACAATGCGCGTTACCTTGCGTTCCACCGGGCCTTTGCCTCGTTTGGGGTCTCCTACCTGTTCGCAGACGGCGACTTTGTAGCCCGCCTGCAGCATTTTTTTTATGTATCCATCAACCGCATGATACGGAACACCGGCGAGTGGAACGGGGTTTTTACCTTTGTCGCGGCTCGTCAGCATCAGGCCGCATACACGAGAGCAGGTTTTCGCATCTTTGTAAAACGTCTCGTAAAAATCCCCCATCCTGAAAAAAAGCACAGAATCAGGGTATTTCTGCTTGAAATAGTGAAACTGCCTCATCGCAGGAGTGAGTTTTTGTTTTGCCGGTGTCATAGGTTGGATTATACAAACAAGCGGCCGTTTAACAACTCTGTTATTACCGCAGACGCCGCCTTTTTGGATTCAGCTTTACTCAACTGCTTCAAAAGACTTTCCTGACGCGGCGTAAAGAAAATCGGCTGATGTAATGCTATTTGATTTACGCCGGTAACCGACAAAATCTTTTCTTTCAACGCCTCGATCCCCGCTCCGGTCCCGGCACTTACGCAGAGAGCACCTGAAAAATACCCCGGAAGTTGCGAGATGTCCGGATGCGCCGGAAGGTCGCACTTGTTCAGTACCGTCAAAACTTTTTTATCTCTCAAAACCTCCGAAAGCCGACCGGTAATCTGTGAACACCCCTGACTGATATCCAGCACAACAACAATTAAATCAACCTCCCTGATTAGCTCAAGTGTTTTCGCCTGAGCCTGTGCATCAGCCGCCTGCCTCAATGTTTCATCGAGGCCCGCCGAATCGATTAACAGCACAGCCAGCTCGCCAAAACGGCTCTCAGCTTCTACCCTGTCGCGGGTTGTGCCGCTTAAATTTGTAACGATAGATTTTTCTCTGCCTGAAAGCCGGTTCAGCAGGCTGCTTTTACCGGTATTGACGGGACCGGCAAGAAGCAATTTTACACCGCCAATAATAAGCCCGGCAATTTCACTCCTGTGAAAAATCTCTTCGACGCCAGCCCTTATTTGCGGCAGCGAAAAATCTTCGAGACGCGTGTGCCATTGTTGAACGAGCCGGTTAAGACCCTCTTCAGCCTGATTCATTACCAGCCTCGTACCGCGAATGCTCGTGCAGTGGGCCTGGAAAATCCTCGCCTCGATGGCAATAGAGCTGAGATTCTTTTCTGCACGATAAATCCCGGCAAGTAATTTCTCTGCCGATACCGATTTTACACCATAACCGGCCAGAAGCTCCATTATATCGGCCACTATAAGCGGATTGCCGTGACAGTTTATCCGGAAATGATTGTCACTCAGACAGCTTACCAGGACCTCGTCAACAATGCCGCTTCGGTCCTTTATATGACCGAGTAATTTACCTCCGCACCGAAACCTTCGTGATTTCCGGCCGCTCGGTGTGAAAATTTTATAAACAATCTCTCGTACGCCGCCGCCGAATAAAGCTATCACCGATACCGCACCGGTGCCTTTATCGGTCAGTACAGCCGCAGAATTTGCCATAGCTTTACTAACCGCCGCTCTTGTGTTCAATATATCTCCTGTACGAAAGCGCAATACCTTTTAACACCAGATCAGGAACATACGAGTCGATAAAATCGCAGTCATCGGCAATTATTTGTGCACCGCCGCCGGTAACAATAGTTTTGGGCCACGAACCAATCTCCTGCGAATACCGGCGGACAACCTCCTCTAAAGTCCCTATTGCCTGGTAGTACAATCCGCAATTTATGGCCTCCTTAGTATCTTGACCGAATGGGTATTCGGGTCTTGTTACTTTAACTTTTGGCAGTTGTGAGGTGCCGTTTTCAAGTGCCTTTGCGCCCATTTCAAAACCCGGAACAATAACTCCGCCGGCAAACACTCCACGGTCATCGACAACATCGATAGTAACCGCACTGCCGAAATCTGCAACCACCACAGCCGACTCCACAACCGAATAAGCAGCCGCTGCTGAAACAATACGGTCGGTGCCCACCTTCTCAGGCTCGCTCACCGACAAATCCATAGGAAAAGGAACATCTACCCCTATAACCAGAATCTTTTCATTCAAGTTTTCTTTTGCAATTTTGCGCACCATACCGCCGGACTGCTCCTTAACCGAGCTTACAACAATAACTCCGTCACGCTTTTCTTCCTTCGACGCTCTCAATAACGGTACTTTCGCCCAGTAAGATTGCAGAACCTCGGTTATTTCACTCTTCGCCCGCTCCGGTATCGAGGCGGTGAGCTTTTCTTCTCCATCCAGAAACAAACCCATCTTTATATTTGTGTTTCCGATATCAACTGCTATCAGATTCATAATCAGCTCGCTCCCGTTGACCTTTCTCAGATTTTGTCTGCACCCACAAAAATTCACACAACTGCTTTAGCCCCTCCCCCGTCACCGCAGAAATGCAGTGAATCTCTTTATTCAACGCCTCCGCCAGATGCTCGATTGACTCCGCCGGGGGATTCAAATCCATCTTATTGGCGACCACAAACTCACGCTTTTGAGCCAGTTCTCTGCTGTGCCCTGCCAGTTCCGCTCGCAACGCCCTGTAATTATCGACTGCTCTGGAGCCGTCACCAGGCATTATATCAAGAACGTGAACCAGTATAACAGTCCTTTCTATATGCCTTAGAAACTCATGACCAAGGCCGGCCCCCTCGTGAGCGCCCTTTATAAGACCCGGAATATCCGCCATTACGAATCTCCTGAAATCGCTCAGCTCGACGATACCGAGCATAGGCTCGAGAGTCGTAAAAGGATAATCCGCAACCTTTGGCCTGGCCGCTGAACATTGTGATATAATAGTACTTTTGCCCGCGTTCGGCATACCGACCAGGCCGACGTCGGCAATCAGCTTGAGTTCCAGCCTGATATTACGGTACTGACCTTTCCTGCCCGCAGTGGTTTCACGGGGTGCCTGATTGGTGGACGTCGCAAATGATTTGTTACCTCTGCCGCCTTTGCCGCCACGGCATATTTTTATCTTAACTCCTATCCTGTCCATATCTTTTATCAGCATACCAATATCGGTATCATATATCAGTGTCCCGCCGGGCACTTTGACAGTCAAATCATCGCCTCCGGCACCGTGTTTGTTTTTACCGGAGCCGGCCCTGCCGTTACCTGCCCGCCAGTGATGTTTGCCGGCAAAGTCCAGAAGTGTATCTTTTTCAGACACCGCCTCGAAGAAAACATCTCCACCGTCGCCGCCGTCACCGCCGTCAGGGCCGCCTTTGGGTATGTACTTTTCCCGCCGGAAGCTCATACACCCGTTCCCGCCGTCGCCGGCCTTTACATATATTTTCGCTTCGTCAACAAACATAAATCTACGCCGCCTTTCGGCTTTCCCGGCATTCCCTCCTTATGCCACGGAACAGACATTTTCTACAGAGGATATGAAAAAAGGATGGCTTAGGCCATCCTTTAACCTGCTGTTTGCAACTGTTTTTTCTCAGACGACGTGGATTCTGCGATTCTTGAACCGGATATTACCGTCTTTTTTGGCAAACAGGGTGTAATCCTTTCCCATACCGACGTTCACACCGGGGAAAAACTTCGTCCCGCACTGCCTGACGATAATAGACCCTGCCTTTGCAAATTGCCCGCCGAACAGCTTAACACCCC
>Ga0180437_10006689_pt1 | contig 15250 bp, 14 predicted proteins | sample SS_ome_4_FD_132410 | JGI IMG/M metagenome (GOLD analysis project Ga0180437, IMG submission 132410) | Hypersaline lake sediment archaeal communities from the Salton Sea, California, USA - SS_3_D_1 metaG | ecosystem: Environmental > Aquatic > Non-marine Saline and Alkaline > Hypersaline >...
CCTTAGAGTTGACCTCAGAATGGGCCAAGGAGGAATAGGATGGTAGAGAAGAGATATTTGTTGGCTCTGGACGCCGGCGGGACGATGACCGATACCTTCCTGGTAGATGAAGAGGGAAGCTTTGTCCTGGGCAAGTACCTCACTAACAAAGAAAATGAAGCTGTTAGTTATCTGGGCTCAGTTGCGGATGCGGCCAGTTATCTGGGAACAAGCTCCACTGACATTCACAAGATGGCGGTATCCTGTACCTACACCGGCACGACAATGCTCAATATTCTGCTTACTCGCAGGGGAAGTAAAGTGGGTCTTCTGATAACTAGAGGATTCTCCCAATTACCTATTATCGAGAGAGGACTTACCTGGATAGGACAATCTTATGAGGACGTGCTACGTCAGCAACTGCATGAGCATACCCCTTGGATTGTGCAGCCAGAGCATGTAAGGGAGGTCACGGAGCGAATCTCCTGTGGTAGCTATTATATGGAGCACCATTATAAGCCTGGTCAAGTGGTCATTGATCTAGTAGAAGAGGATGCAGTAAAGGGGGTAAATGAGCTTCTGGATGAGGGAGTAGAGCTGATAGGAATCCTTACCCTGGGCTCCTATATTAACCCGGAGCATGAAATGAGGATAGCCGAGATTGCCCGGGAGATAGTGGAGGAGCGTGGCTTAGATACGGCAATAATTGCCTCCCATGAAATATGTCCTCTAGCTAAGGAGAACGAAAGATTGAAGACTCTTCTCCTTCAATGCTATGTCGCTAAAGTTGGCAGGAGGCAATTGTTCCTTGTTGAAGAGGCGGCGAAAAATGATGGATACCGTTACGAGTTGTTAACCTTGCTGTCGTATGGAGCGGCGGCAAATATTCGCTATCCCAAGCTTGTTGAGGCTATTATCTCAGGTCCAGTGGGGGGCATATTGGGCAGCAAACTGGTAGCTGACCTTTCAGGACAATCTAAGGTCATTTGCTGCGACTTAGGTGGTACCACTTTTGATGCTGGGCTTGTTGTCGCAGGACTAATGCCGGTAAGCAAAGAGGCTGAGTTTGCGGGTCACCGATTAAGGTTGCCAATGGTCAGCATAGACTCCATAGGTGCTGGCACGGGCACAGTGATTCATATTGATGAGGTGACTAAGCGAATTACATTGGGACCGGAGAGTGCTGGGAGCGATGTGGGTACCTCTTATGTCTACACGGACATTACAATTGGGGACATAGACCTTATTCTGGGCTATCTGAACCCAGACTACTTTCTCGGAGGCAAGGTAAAACTCGATAAGGAGAGGGCACAGCGGATGTTACAGGATAAGCTGGCTAAGCCATTGGGCCAAAATTTATACGATATATCGAGTAAGGTTCTGGATCTGCTGCACTCACAAATGAGTGACCACATTAGCGCCATGGTGTTATCAAAAGGCCTCAACCCGGCTGAGTTTACCTTGATAGCTTATGGGGGAAGTGGTCCTCTTCATGTCTGGGGACTAGAGAGAGAGCTGCGCCCCAATAGGGTACTCATGGTTCCCTGGGCAGCAGCTTTTTCCGCTTTTGGCTGTGCTGCGGCTGAGTATTTCCATCGCTACGATAAAGCTGTCATCTTCTTTGATGCTCCAGACATGGAAGAGGGTGCAAGGCTGTACATGGGCATGCTTTTGAGCCAAGCATGGGAAGAACTCGAGGAACAGGGATATGAGGAGTTAGAGAGAGAAGGCATCCCACGGGAAAACGTGAGATTTAGATACGGAGTATCGGCTAGGTATATAACCCAAATGGCCACGTGGGAGGCTCCTGTGGAAAAAGGTAGAATAGAGAGTATAGAGGATATAGATAAGGTCATTGATAGTTTTGAGAGAGTCTACACTACTATCTATCCTTCAGCCGCTCGCTTCCCAGAGATAGGCTATGAAATCACCGAGGTTTCTGTGGAGGCGATAGGAGAAAAGATCAAACCCGTTATACCCAAGTACAGGCTTACGGATAAGGAGCCTCCCAACGAGGCTCATAAGGGGCAGAGGGATGCCTATATGGATGGGAAATGGTCGCCGTTCAATATCTGGGACATGGATTTGCTGGAGGCAGGGAATGTGGTTGATGGGCCTGCCATTATCGAGCACACCATGACAACCTTGGTTATTCCGCCGGAAAACTACGTTGAATTTGACGAGCACAAGTTCATCTGGTACGGAAGGAAATCTGACGTGGGTGGGAAATAGGAATATAGGCAAGGTTACCGTCGACCACTCTACGGGGACGGGCCTTTAGCCTCAGAAGTGCTTTCATCCACGGCACTCTCCCACGAAGAAACGCTCATGGTGATTTTCCTGGGCATCTCTCTCGTTAATCAGAACGACAAACCCATCTCAGGACAAATGCCTTTATTCTGGTATTTCAATTGGAACAAGTTGCTTATCTTTAACTTGCACATACAGGGGAGGCAGAGAGCCTGGCTCTCCTCCCTGGGTAATATGGTAAAGCCCTATAGGCGTCTCCCACTCAAGCTTTCCTGAGCGAGCTGCCTCAGCGACCTTTATCCGGTCGGTAGTACCTGCCAGCTCAATAGCGTGTATGGCTGTCCACAAAGGGTTGTAGAAGTACATGACGAAACTAATCATGGGCTTCGCCCCAAATAGAGCGTAGTAATCCTCCTCATACTCCTTATTTCCGGGATACGGGAGGTCAGGGTACCACAACGTCCGAATGTACCACCCCTGAGCACCCTCCTCTCCCATAGAAGATTCAGCAGGTGGGTCACACATCACCTCAATGTCACCCAATCCACCCAGCCCAACTATCTGTTTGGCTATAGCTGCATAGCCTTCAATGGTCGCCTGTAACATCAACAGGTCTGGGTCAAGGTGCTTGATCGTGGTGAGATAGGGCGTGAAATCGGTAGTACCTACGGGATGGTACTGCTCATAGAGAATCTCTACTCCTGTGGCTTCAAACCTATCTATCCATCCCTCCATATAAGCGCGCCCGTCGGTAGTATCCAATGCAAGGCAAGCTGCTGTCTTCGGGTGCAACAGCTTGATAGTATCATCCGCAATCTGCATAAGGTTTTCGAACGAAAGTGTACACCTCACGAGGTACTTTTTATCAGCGATATCCATGGGCATGCCGCCGTAAAAGAAATATGGCAACTCATGCTCTACAGCAAAATCACTTACGGCAATGGAATCGGCTGCGCACCAGCCACCCCATAATATGGCTGAAACGTCATCCTCATAGAGCAATTTATTGGCACAAGCCACTGCCCCTGCCGTAGTAGACCGACTGTCGCATTTTACGACCTCGAGCTCCCTTCCACCCAAGATGCCCCCTCTCTCCGCTACCTGGTATTCTACTAGGTCTACACACACGTCGATCATTCCTCCCATCATGCCTGCCGACCCGCTCCACGCTGCTATACCGCCGATCTTCACCGGCCCGGTAGGTATGGGAGTGGGAGTGGGAGTCGGTGTCGGGGTGGTGGGAGTAATTTCCTCAGCGCAAGCTGACAAAAGAGATAACACTAATATTAACGGTAAAGCAACTATTATCCAACGCCTTAACATGGCCTCCTCCTTTCACTATGGATTACTGTCCATCGCAAACTGTCCAAGAACTATCTCTCGCTTTCCCTGCCTTATTCAGCACTTGTACTGCCACTCTCATTTAATGAATTTATATTGCTTACCCATTTGCCCCCTTCGTTATTCTTCAGTTAAGTGACTAAATGCTGGTGTGAAACTAGAGAACCCAAATCGTTGCAAGCCCAAGCTAAACCTTTCCCCTTCTGCGACCATGTAGACAACTCCTCTTCCTGATCATAGGCTGGGCAACCTAATATTCTTATGTATTATGTGGAAAGGTAAAAATTTGGGGAAATGCAAAGGGCACCCGAAACGCACATCGATCAGCGATTTCAGTGCCCTTTATTCATCTTCCAGCCCAGAATCCCACACAAACTTATTTCTGGATCCTATTATATTCTATAATTGTATCACATTTGTCAACCTCGGCACCTTCTGATAGAGCATGTGGCGGTTGACCACATCGGTAACATTGGGTGACATATTCTAGCAAATTGTTTTCCCAATTCACTCTGTTAAGTCAAGGTAGCCAAGGTATTGGTGTTGACAGTTCGAGTTATGCTCAATAAAGCATAGCGTTCAGCGTTAGTAACAAACGCCTGAATTGTGCAACTTTAACAAATTCCCAGCTCCTCCATCAGCTTTGCGACCTAGTGATCTCAAGGCTGGAGGAACGTCTGGCCGCTCGTCTGGCTTCTAATCAGCGGGTCGTGGGTTTGAATCTCTCCAAGGACGCCACAAAGCTAGCCAGAGCGACTGCTTTTCTAGTTAAAGACCATAGTGCACTCAGTGTAGCACTAAGTTGGATAGAGGGTCCTGGATGGGACAGCCCAGGAGCTTTTACGTATCGCTGGAGAAATCCGTAGACGGAAGGAATATGCTCCTCGGCTTGGATCCGCTTGTGGAGGGTATGATTTCGCAGTCATCTGCCCTGCCAGAGACAAAGACCATAATTGTCTAGTCGGCAATAAGAATGGTGGGTATTTGTGCACAGATACCCACCATTTTCGCTAAATTCAACATCTATGAGCTTACGCTAGCCCAGTTTGTAGCCACCCCCGTCTTCTACTTTGACAACATTCTTTAAGTTTTAACGCCAACATGTAGGCTGCCCCAAATAGCAATGGCCCGCGCTAAATACGCGATATCGGTGCATTCGGGTGTTTCCTTATCGTCAGCCGCGATATTTTTGCTATACCATACCCCTCTAGAGTATAATTGCCGTTGTGCTAAACACCACTCCCCTTGAAGTCGATTACAGATGAGGAATTAGCCATGGCTGGTGTTGAACTCCAGTTTTAAACAAAATGGTGCAAAAGAAGACTAAGACGGAGAGAAGAGCCATTAAGATAGTAGATGGCTATATCACGGTAGAAATTGTTCACCGGAAGAAACAGGCACGGGATAAGGGGAAGGTAGGTAATTTTTTGAGGACGTTGAAAGAAAAGAGAAAACAAAATGTTAGGATGGAACGAAGAGATCCCATCGATTATGGGGAAGAAGCCGGGTAGAATGGTGTAAGGCCAATGTTGCCTGCTTTGTTAACTCATCTAATGACCTAGACTGTTGTTCGCCTATGCCTGCCTTGAGTGCGCAAACCTGCCTATTGTGTAATGTGTCTATCAAAACTGGCCTAATTAAACGCAAGAACCGCCTTGAGGACCATGCATGGCGTTCTAACTATTGGATACCGCGGCCTATTTAAGCTACCACAGGAGTTCCTCACCGGAATCTTGGAAGGAATCGAGGTATCAACACACAGCATTTTCTGCAGGGTGATGGTCGGGTGCATTCACATAGGCTGTAAATCGTCAGAATAAATGGGACGCAATTGGGACAAAAATTGATGAACACTTTAAATTAAGCTTGATGAGTAATTATCAAGAAGAATCGTTGTCAGACAAAGCCCTGTGAAATAGCAGAGCTTACCTTTAGCTTAGCCATCGGTTAGAATTTGTGATGCTGCTCGGTGATCCAGGATGCTGTGAAATTAAGGTAGTGGTTTACCATCTGTATTTTGAGCCGGCCTGGTGCTTGAATTCGCCTACGCACGTTGTTATCATCAAGCAGCTTTGTTTTCGAGTTTAGTTACTGTTTGTATTGATTAATAGGAGGATTGTGATGGAAGGAAGGAGGGTCATTGTGGCCACTCTCTCTGGAGTACTGTTTGGTTTTGTCTGTTTCGGTATGGCTTGGAGCAGTTCGGGAACAATCGCGTGGCCGGTCGCTGTACAACTGATACTAAGTAGAACCCTTATCGGTTTTGCAATTGGTATCAGCAGTATTACTCTCCGACACTGGGCAATTCATGGGATAATCATGGGGTTGATTTTTAGCCTCCCGTTGGCTTTCAGCGGCTTGATGGGGCCAGAAAGTCTCGAGTTTAGCCAGGCAGCAATGTTTTCATGGACGCTGATACTTGGCATAATTTACGGGTTGCTCATTGAAGTCATCACTTCAGTAGCTTTTAGAGCGAAGTCTCAGGCTTGAATCATCTCCACATATTACTCATTATATACGGCAAACATCCTTCAAAGAATGATGCTCAGCTTGAACCGGTCTGTTTCAACAGTTTCGTTTCGTGTTTTTCCCTTTCTTCAAATTTTGACGTGGAAAACAGTGCATTTACAGGAAAATCCCGAAGTATGGTAAAGCGGTAACGAGGGCTCGAAGGGATGACTTATTAAGTGTGAGGTTGCCCTTATCCTAGATCCCCCATGCTAAATTTCGGCATAAGATAGTTGTCGTGGTAAAATAGCCTTAGAAACTCCTATGCTTAGCTACATCTTGGGGTGGGGTCAAGATAATGTAAGGGAGAGATGTGGCGAGAAGGAGGCTATCGGATACGAAAACGGGGGTTGGGAGAAGGGTATTCCACACTGGCAAATGAGGACCATGAAGGCGTTTAATATCCAGGGAAACGATGTGGCTGCCCGCATCAAAACCCTGCAGAGGGACCCACAGTTGTGTTTCGACATATTCGACTTTTCCATCCTGATATAGAAGTAGTAGCATTGAAGCTACCTTTTAGAAAGAACAAGGATGAAACTTGCTGCAAGTTTGAATTCAGACTGGAACCGAAGGCGTCAAACAAGCGGACAAAGAACTAAAGGAGGTTGAGATGGCTGATCTGGGTGATTACAGTGGCGAATTCAGGCCAAACATAAAGTACGAGGATTTCTCCAAGGAGGCGCTGGCGAGATTGCTTGTTCAATATGCTAGATTGGGGCTGGCCCTGGACGGCTGGTGGCAGAATACCGTCAGGGAGAAATACGGAAAGGATGAGGCCATTAAATTGGAGTTGGCCGTTTGGGATAGGGGCATCCCCTATGAGCAAGAAAGGGTGATGAAAGCGCTGAACATTCAAGGAAACGATGTGGCAGCCTGTTTCAAGGAACTTCAGATGGACCCTCAGCTATGTATGGATATATTTGACATTTCCTGGGACCTCAAGAACAACAATCATGGCATTCTTACTGTCCGCCGCTGTCCGGCGGTGGAGCACTTTGAAAAGCAGGTGGACACAAAGACAATGCTAGCCATGTGTGACCTCGACTTTAGGGCCTTTGAGAAAATTACCCGATTCTTTAATCACAACATGAAAGTCACTGCTCTGAAGTTGCCACCTAGAAGGAGCAAGGACGATATCGCCTGCCAGTGGGAATTTAAACTCGAGCCGTAGATGCAAACAGGCAAATGAGCAATTAAAGGAGGTGGAAATGGCTGATCTATTTGATTACAGTGGAGCTTTCAACGCTAAATTAAAGTTCGAAGACTTATCCAAGGAGGTAATGGTGAAGCTCCTCGGGGAGTATCAAAGGGCCTATCTCACCATCCTCGGTGAGTGGCAGAGGGTGATGCGGGAGAGGTATGGCGAAGTGGCGGCGATAGAGTGCGATAACTCCCAATGGATGGTTAGCGGCCCGTTGGTCGCGGGCTATATATGTAAGGCGTTGAACGTCAAGGGAGGAAATGTAGAATCCTTCTTTAAGCAGATGCAGATGGATCTGGGGTTTCCGATGAGGCTGTTTGACATAGAGTGGGAACTGGTGAACCCAAACCTAGGCTATGTCACTGTGAAGAAGTGCAGCGCACTAATCTATCAGGAGATGCAGGGCGTGGGGTATGAGCTTCCCATGTGTCATGTAGAGGAACCACCGACCATGATCAACACAGCTTTCTACCATAACCCCAACCTGATATGGAAAGCTGTCAAGCTGCCCCCACGGAAAAATAAAGATGAGATAGCGTGTAAGTGGGAGGCCAGGATAGTAAAACCAGAGGAAAATCCATTCCCTCACTGGCAGGCAAGCAAAAGAACGCTGCGAAGCCTTCCCAAAGACCCCCAAGAAGCTGGCAAGCCGTGGTCGGATGAGCAAATACGCGTGGTGTGGGACTACCTCAATGAAGGTACCAGAGATGTGATGCGGGTAATATCCAGGAAACCGGAGGGCTGCCTGAAGGATGATATCGTACATGAGCTGGGAATAAGTGCGGAGGAGATGTCCTTCCGTTTGGGCTTCATATATCTGGCGATCTTCGAGAGCCCCTGGCAGCAGAAGTGGGCGCCTGTACGCCTTCAGAAGAACCCCTGGGCGTACGAGATGGACATGGAGTGGGCACAGGCAATTAAAAAGCTATCTCTGTAGTCTATGAGTAGGTTATGAGGTGAACTGTCTCTACGGGCACGCTCGCTAATGGGAAGTGCCATTCTTAAGACAACGAAAGCCTAAAGAGAATGAGATGAGCAAGCCGGGGACCGCCAATCTCAGGTTGGTACTCCTAGGGGACTGGCCAAGTTCACTCTGAAGGAGCAAGGTTACTGTGCCACCTGTCGTCTGTCCTGGCGTAATATGAGTCAGGGAGAGTAGTTAAACTAGCAATGCGAATAGTGCATATACTACCCCTTGGATGACAACGGGAGTAACGCGATTGAAGGAGACCAGAAGGAGCGGGCATTTTGGATATACGGGCAACATATTGAGGGTAGATTTATCCTCAGGGCATGTAGCTCTTGTCCCTACGAAGGATTATGCTGACAGGTTTGTCGGTGGCATAGGTGTAGCGGCTAAGATTTACTGGGATGAGGTTTCTCCCGATGTGGAAGCTTTTGAGCCCGAAAACTGTCTTATATTTGCTACCGGCCCCATGACCGGGATCAAGGGGGTGGCTGGAGCCAGATGGGTAATTTGTGGGAAGTCACCAGCTACTGACTCTGAGCGATTTTGCTGTGGCAACCTCGGGGGAGGGTGGGGTGCCCGGCTCAAGTTCGCCGGCTACGATGCTGTTATCATCAGAGGCCGGGCTGATAAGCCAACCTGCATTGTTATCCAAGATGGTGTCATAGCAATAAAAGACGCTTCACATCTTTGGGGCAAAGGAGCCATCGAAGCGCGAGAAATTCTGAAGGATGAGCTGGGAAACTCCATGAGCGTAGCGGCTATTGGGCCGGCCGGGGAGAACAGAATAACCTTGGCCGATATCTTAGCTGAAAATGACGCCAGCGCTTCATTTGGCCTGGGGGTGGTTATGGGTTCCAAGAGGTTGAAGGCTATTGCGGTGGGAGGCTCAGGGAATATAGCGCTAGCGAACCCGGAGAGGTTCAGACAGCTCACCAAGCACATAGGTGAAGTGAAGAGAGGATTTACCTCGTCTGAGGAAATCGGCCTTGTTCCAGGTCCGAAGATGAGAAAGGATTACTGCTACGGCTGTCCCGGTGGCTGTTTCAGGGCGGTCTTTGAAGCAACCGACGGCAAGAAGGGAAAATTCATGTGCCATTCTGGACTTTTCTACCAGGAATTGGCACGACGATATTATGGAGAATGGAACGAAGTGCCCTTCTATGCCAATAAGCTCTGCGACGAATATGGACTGGATACCTATGCTCTTCAGCCAATATTTATTTGGCTATCCCGATGCTGTAAAGAAGGCATTATCACTGAGGGAGATATCGGAATTCGCCTGTCCCAGTTGGGCAGCCTTGAGTTTATAGAAGCCTTGGTCCGAAAAATCTCGCTGCGGGCCGGCTTTGGAGATGTTCTGGCTCAAGGGATATCCCGTGCGGCTGACCTGGTGGGCCAAGGAGCTGAAGAGTTGCTTCCTGGCTATCTCATGAAAGACCGGATACTACCACATGACCCCAGGGTATATATCACAACGGCGCTTCTATATGCTACGGAGCCAAGACCGAGCCCCAGCCAGTTTACAGAAGTAATGGATCCTGTGATACGTTGGTTGAACTGGGTAAGGAAAGATGAGCGCTCTTATCTTTCAAGTGAGGTGCTTCGAGTTATCGCCGAGAAGTTCTTCGGCAGCGAACTGGCCGTGGATTTCTCCACCTACCTCGGGAAGCCTTTGGCAGCCAAGAAAATCCAGGATCGCGAGTATATAAAGGACAGCCTTATCCTTTGCAGCTTTGCCTGGCCCATCGTGATCGCCCAAAATTCTGAGAACTATATAGGTGACCCCACCCTCGAAAGCAAACTCTTATCTGCCGTGACGGGGAAAGAGACAGATGAGGAAGAACTCTATGCAGCTGGCGAGAGGATTTTCAATCTTCAAAGGGCGATCCTGGTCAGGGAAGGTCATAGTGGCAGAGAAAAGGATATTCTGCCCGAATATCTCCACACCAGACCCATAAAGAGACTTATCGCCCCCTATAATCCAGACTGCTTGGTGCCTGGTAGAGAGGGAGAGGTGATATCCAGAAGTGGAGCGGTGGTGAATAGAGAAGAATTCGAAAGAATGAAGGATGAATACTATCGGCTCAGAGGGTGGGATGTTACCAGCGGACTTCAGACCAAAAAGAAGTTGGACGAGCTTGGCCTTGAAGATATCATGGTTGATCTGGAACAAAGGGAGCTTGTGGTCTAGGGGGTTATACTGCCTCGCCCTGCTTACTTAAGGTTGAATATGGGGTTTCAGACCGAGAAGAGATATATTTGGATAAAGCCGGAGACAAACAAATTTTGAAACAGGAAAGGAGGATGCTATGGAAACACAGGGGCTTGACCGAGTTGTGATAGCAGTGAAAGACTTGGATAAGGCTGCAAAGCAATACTCAGAACTCCTGGGGGTCATCTTCTGGGATGCGGGCCCTCAGGAGGAACAGGGGGTGAGGGCCATGGTAAGCTGGAACGGCCAGGTCGAGTTGATCTCGCCAGTTAGCGCCCAGAGTGCAGCAGCCAAGTTCTTGGAGAGAAAGGGGGAAGGTGTGATCGGAGTTGCCTGGAAGGTGAAGGATATCGCCGAGGCCGGCGACCAAATGACCGCGAAGGGCTTTCGAATTGTGGATAGGTTCGATTTCCCCGCTGCACCGGGGTTCAAACTGTTCAAGGAAGTTCTGCTCCATCCCAAGGACACCAATGAAGTCACTGTCATACTGGTTCAGAGTGAGCGGGAGTGATATGGTCGAGCTGTAGTAAGATTATGGTTGAACATTAGGAGTGTCTTTCTTCTGAACGAGCATTCTGGTGTTCAATTCTGTGAGCGGGAATCAAAGATATGCTGCAAAATGACGGATATGCCGGGAATATTCTCTGTGTGGACCTCTCTACCGGCGCAGTCACCAATCTCAGCAAAAGCGACTATAGCACCAGGTTTCTGGGAGGCCGGGGTATAGCAGCCAAGATTTACTGGGATGAAGTGTCCCCCCAGACAGGCTCATTTGACCCTGACAACTGTCTTTTGTTTTTCACCGGCCCTCTGGCAGGGTTTCCCGCCCTGGCCGGCTCTCGCTGGATGGTCTGCGGTAAATCGCCGATTGCAGAGCCTGAGGGCTTCTCCTACTGCAACCTGGGCGGCCACTGGGGAGCACATCTCAAATTTGCCGGCTATGACGGCGTCGTGATTAAGGGTAAGTCAGATAAACCGGTGTACCTTTCAATCCAGGATGAAACAGTCCAGATAAGGGATGCTAGTTACCTCTGGGGGAAGGGTGCTGCCCAGACCAGAGAGGAGCTAAAGGCCGAATTAGGGAAATCAGTGAAAGTGGTCGCCATCGGTCCTGCTGGTGAGCATCTTGTTCCACTGTCCATCCTCTTGGCCGACAACGATGCCAGCGGCTCCGGTGGCTTTGGAGCGGTGATGGGTTCCAAGAATCTCAAGGCGATAGTGGTAGCTGGCAGCGGCTCTGTGAGAGCTGCCAACCCTGACCGGCTTGGGGAAGTAACTCGCCATATCCGCCAGGTGAGGAAAGGGTATCCCAGAATAATTTTCCCCCAAAGCCCGCCCTCTAAGATGAAATGGGACTTCTGTTATGGCTGCATCTGGGGCTGTGGCAGGGCAATATTCGAGACAGAGGACGGCGCCAAAGGTAAATTACTGTGTGGTTCGGGCGTTTTCTATGAAGGGCGGGCGCGCAAGTACTACGGAGGATACAATAGTGCTGTGTCCTTCCGCGCCACCCGTCTCTGTGACGATTATGGGCTGGACACAGAGGCCATCGATGGCATAATGATGTGGCTGTCCAGGTGCTTCAGGGCTGGCATCCTCAGCGACGATAATACTGGCATACCGCTATCTAAAATGGGCAGCCTTGAATATATTGAGACATTGGTGCGAAAGATAGCCCTGAGGGAAGGCTTTGGAGATGTGCTGTCTCAGGGAACGGTAAAGGCGGCTCAGATAGTGGGACAGGGAACACAGGAACTCATTGGAGACATCATATCCAAAGGGGGGCATGTTAGTAGCCACGACCCACGCCTTTATATCACCAATGCCATGCTGTATGCCACAGAGCCGCGGATGCCGATACAGCAAATCCACGAGGTGGGCCTTCTGATCGTTAGATGGCTCGGTTGGCTTGGCAAGCAAGAAGGCCGGGACCATTTTTCAACCTCGCTGGTGCGTGCCATCGGTAAGAAGTTCTGGGGTGGTGAGATTGCCGCCGACTTCTCTAACTACGAGGGGAAAGCTCTAGCCGCCAAAAAGATTCAGGATAGACAGTATGTTAAGGAAAGCCTCATCACCTGTGACTTCTACTGGCCTATGACCGACTACGAGAATACCGAGGACCACCTTGGCGATCCGACTCTGGAGAGTCAGGTCTATTCGGCAGTTACAGGTAGGGAGGTGGATGAGGAGCAACTATACCATGTTGGAGAGCGAATCGTAAATCTTCAGCGGGCCATATTGGTGCGCGAAGGTCATCAGGGAAGGAAAGATGACAGACTTCCTGAGGCCTATTTCACTGTTCCTCTCCGGACTTTTCTGGGCAACCCCGAATGTCTGGTGCCGGGCGTGGGCGGCGAGGTTACCTCGAGAAAGGGAGCGGTGGTTGACAGGGACAGATTCGAGGAAATGAAGAGCGAGTACTACCAGCTACGAGACTGGGATGTTGATAGTGGGCTCCAGCCGGAGGAAAAGCTGAAGGAGCTGGGGCTCTCCGATATAGCTGCTGAGTTAAAGAAAGGTGGACTGCTGGCCTAGACCCTAGCCGCATTTGCAAGGTCTAATGGCTCAGAACATGGAGGCTAAGATGGCAGATTTGATCGACTACAGTGGAGAATTCAAGCCTGACCTGAATTACGAAGATTTCTCCAAGGATATATTGGCACAGTTGCTTTATCAGTTCGCCAGGGTCACAAATGTTCTGGATGGTGAATATACAACCGAGATTATGGTCAGGCATGGTCAAGGGTAAGCCCTGAATAGCCAGTAAAAAGTATGGGAGAGACACGGCCCCCGCGTAATGAGGTAGATTAGGAGGACGCTAAACATCCAGGGCGATGATGTGACCACCTACTTCAAGTTGCTGCAGGTGCTCCCGTCCTTCTCACCGGAGCACTATGATATAGAGTGGAAACTCCTAAGCCCGGAGCATGTCATCTTCACCGTCACCAGGTGCAAGTTCCTGGAGGAAATGGAGAAGGCAGGCCAGGGCTTCGAGAGGCTTATTTGCGGAGAGTCCGAGCCAAAGTTCTTCCAGATGTTGACCAAAGAAATAAATCCCCACATGGTGGCGAGCCCGCTGAAGCTTCCCCCCAGGAAGAGCAGAGACGATATCGCCTGCCAGTTCGAGTTCAAGATAGAGCCCGCAGCCTAGCCAGGACTTCAGCTACAGAAAGCATGCCAAAACCATCTTAGTAGACTCCTTGGCGAAGAGGTTATTTCCGTCACAACATAGTACCGCCGCCATCAACGAAGAGCGACTGTCCTGTCATGTAATCGGAGTCTTCGCTAGCCAGGAAAACAGCAACGCGCCCGATGTCCTTCTCTGGGTCTCCCTCTAAATGTCGTAGAGGTTTTTCCACAAGCCTTTTTGGTATTCCTCTGGATAGTGCTGCTGAAATCCTATACTCGCTGGGGTCAATGCGTGAGGCAGGATGACGTTTACATTGATCTTGTATTTGCCCCACTCTCTTGCAGCGGTCCTAGAAAAGGCCCGAATCGCCTCCTTGGTAGCGCCATATACTGCCATTCCCTCCATCCCTATAACGCCCGCTGCTGAACAGATGTTGATTATCTTCCCACCCCTACCCTTCATATGGGGGAAGACTGCCTTGCAACAGTACCATGTTGCCTTGACACCCTCCTGGATACACTTGTCCCATTGTTTGTCTTCAATCTCCTCCACCGGAACCCGCCGGACAAAGCCTTGGGCATTGTTGACCAGAATGTCGACAGGGCCAAAGTTCTTTACAGCTTCCTCAACCATTCTTCTCACCTGTTCTTCATCTCCGACGTTACAAACTAACCCCAGTGCTTCTTTGCCCATCTGTCGAATTTCCTCGGCAACTTCTTTGCATGTTTTGGCATTGACATCGGCAATGACCAGCTTAGCCCCCTCTTTGGCGAATGCCAGAGCTATTCCCTTGCCAATCCCTTGTCCGGCACCGGTCACAATGGCAACATTTCCCTCTAGCTTATCCATGCTCTCTCCTCCTTTTGTTTAGCACAGCCGTCCATGGCTCAATAACTTCTAAATGATATTCTATGACCTTATCATTCCTGTTGCAACAACACGGCGACCTTGCAAATCGGGCTCAGGAAGTGGTAGGGACTATTGACGTTGCCAAGGGTAGCCCTGATACAATGGATACTACTCCCTGCGGATTTACTTCAGACAATTATGGGGGAAGAAGTACCTGAGAACCTGCATGACTGGCAAAGAGGCAAGCAAGCCTGGATTGGGAAATCAGCGATGACAGAGAACTATGACATTGAGGTGAGGTTACTTGCCGTCACCCCCGAAGCTGAAAATCTGATAGAGACGGCGGGTCGGCTGTGCTGGGATACCCAAGATAAAACAGGCACGGTACCCGACCGAATTCAGAACTGGCTGGATGTCGGGCATGAGTCAATGATTGAACATGCTTGCGCCACCTTCTACATTCGTGCCAGCCGCGTCTTGACTCACGAGCTTGTCAGGCACAGACTGGCGAGCTACAGCCAGAGAAGCCAGCGATATGTCAAGGAAAGCGAGCCAAGATACATCGAGCCGCCACAGATTAAAGAAGACGAATCTGCTCATAAGCAATTTGAGGAGGCAATGACAGCTTCCTGGCAAGCCTATAGAGAATTGCTGGCCAAGGGAATAAAGCCTGAGATTGCTCGCTATGTCCTTCCCAATGCTTGTGAGACTCAGATAATCTGCACCTAGAATTTCCGCGAAATTCGCCATATTATTAAGCTGCGCGCATCCAAACGAGCTCTTCCTGAGTTTAGAGCTGTCGCCGAG
>Ga0180437_10006690_pt1 | contig 15248 bp, 15 predicted proteins | sample SS_ome_4_FD_132410 | JGI IMG/M metagenome (GOLD analysis project Ga0180437, IMG submission 132410) | Hypersaline lake sediment archaeal communities from the Salton Sea, California, USA - SS_3_D_1 metaG | ecosystem: Environmental > Aquatic > Non-marine Saline and Alkaline > Hypersaline >...
CTCCTTGGGGCCACTATTCTATCACGCCACCCGCCCATAAGTCAACCCCAGTTGACGGCCGACCAAGGGCAATCGCATGTAGCCCATCCGCTCGGTCTGGATCTGGCGATCCAGACCTCTGGCAGGCCCAACCTTCGGATCTGGCGATCCAAAGGGAGTGAAGTGGGCCGACAGGTACGGCGAAAACACCCCGCTCCTCCAAATGCAATTGCCCTAGGTGGATCGGTCACCAAGAGAGCCCACTGCGGGCCTCCAATCCCCTCAGCTCAGTGGTGTCATCACCGAAATCGCACTCATAAGCAGAGTAAAGGGTCGGCCCCGCATCGCCAAGTCCTGGAGCGCCCTTTCCATCTCTGTGTGTGTATTGCTCCGACCTCCAGACCCGCCTTAGCCTCTCGGGTTGGCTGTGATGTCCCGCTTGCCGTATCGGAGACCCCAATTCCCATCGCATTTGAGTCTTTTCTTGCTGGTGTTAGAACGGCGGGGAATTGGCAACTTGGCCCCTTTGTGGTATATTGCCACCTCAAGAGGATACGACGAGCCAGGAAAGAGCCATCATTTGAGGGCGGGCGACGAATGCCACCGCTTGGCGCGACCGGTGTCCGCGCCTGTCATGATGCACTTCAGGTATCGTTCCCGCTTAGGACAGAGTCAGAAAGAAGGCCAGGACCCCGCCGAGGGGCTTATTGCCTCCCAAATCGCGGCCAGGGTACGGGCCAACCGTCCCCCAATCAGGCCGGTGGTTCCGAAAGCCAGGGGAAACCAGACAGGAACACCTAGAAACGTGGGATTAGCGTAGCGCCACACGCCGAAGCGTACAAACACGGCCTCCGCCAGCGACCCTAGCACAGCGATGATTAAAAAGAAGCTCAGGTCAAGCCTGTCGTGCCAGAGGCGCAGCACTATCGAACACTCCACCAACATGACCAACAAGAGAAGCAGATTATTCCTCCACAATGATACCACGCAAGCGACCAGCAGGGAGAAGGCCGCGAGTTCCATTACGAGCTCGTTCCGCGACTGTTTCGAGAGTTTCATGTCTTGATGCTCCGTAGTTGATCACTCTGGTCACCTTGAGAGACGTTGAGAGACGAAACTGGCACATTCTACCAGAAAAGACAGGGAGAGGCAATGTACCTGTGCTGGAAAGCGGATCCCCGATACTCGTCGCTCACACGGACTGACCGGCAATCGGCAACCAGGGTGCGGGATCCAGCCAGCTTCAAGCAAAACCTTTGGGCACGTGCTACGTATGTATTTTCGAGGCTGTCGTGGCGGCCCCAATGGCCCACCACAGCGGATCTCTCGACGCTCTGCTGGTTGGCGGCTCCTAGGCAAGAAGGAGAAACACGGTGTCCAACATAGGTGAGAAATTGTCAGCCTGGCTGGCCCTTTCCCGGGTGCCCTTCCACTCCGTGGGCGTGATGCCCTTCATCCTCGGGGGCGTGCTGGCCTGGCGGCTAGGAGGCGCTTTCCGCTGGGAGACCTGCGCCTTGGGCACGCTGGGCGTCGTGTTCGTGATGCTCGCCACCTACTATGCCGGAGAATACTGGGATTACGACGAGGACTCCCTGTCCGCTCGCCTGGGTCCGAGTCGCTTCGCCGGAGGCTCCGGCGTCTTGCAGCGCGGTCTCTTGCCCCGTCGTGCCCCCCTTTGGGGCTCGCTGATCAGCCTATTGCTCGCCCTCGGGGTGGCGTCGGTTCTCCAGTGGGTCTACCGGACGGGACCGTGGACCATCCCCTTCGCCGTGCTGGGCCTATTGGGCGGGTTCTTCTATTCGACGCGGCCGGTGCGTTGGGTGAGCACAGGCGTGGGCGAGTTGTGGATCGCTTTCTGCTACGGCTGGCTACCTGTGGCGGTGGGGTACTACCTGCAGGCCGGCGGGATAGCGCCGCTCGTCCACTGGCTGGCGGTTCCCATAGGATTTACCATCCTGAACGTGATCCTGCTCAATGAATTTCCCGATTACCCAGCCGACTCGGCGACGGGAAAGGCCAATTTGGTGGTGCGGCTTGGGCGAGAACGGGCTGCCTCTCTCTACGGCCTCCTAAGCCTGGGTAGTTGGATAGCGATGCTACTCTCGCTGGGACGTGGTGTGCCAACGCGTGCTCTGTGGCTCTATCTACCCGTCCTTCTACTCTCGCTGATTCTGGTCGTGCTAATAATGCGTGGAGGCTGGCGCGATCGAGCCACTCTGGAGAGACTGTGCGGTGCAAACCTAGCGGTAAACCTGGGCACCACGGCGGTCTACATCATAGCCTTGTTTGTGGGGTGAGTATATGGGCGAGTGGTCGCAAGAGTGGGGGGAACGGCCCCGGCGCAAGGTGCGCCCCTTTTGGTGGCCCCCAAGCCTGATCCTCCGGCAACTGGGGAGCGCGTTCTATGTGGGCGCGCTCGCGCGCTGGAGGGAGTTGCCGCGCTGGATCGTCACCTACGGTGTCAAGTGCGTTCCTGGCGCCGCCGGGTCATGGGGTATGGGGTGTATCGGTTTTCCGGCCCACCCTGTCTGGGAGATGACGAGCGCCTGCAACCTGCGTTGCATTCACTGCCACGCCTCGGGGGGCAAGCCCGCGGCCGATGAACTGACCACTGAGGAGGCCAAACGCCTGATAGATCAACTGGCCGAGGCGAGCGAGTTTCGCATGATGGCCTTCACCGGCGGCGAGCCGCTGGTGCGTCCCGATCTCTTCGAGCTGTTGGCCTACTCTCAGGCCCTAGGCTTCACCAATACCCTGGCCACCAACGCCACTCTCATCGATGATGCGGTAGCCCGCTGCCTGCGCCGCTGCGGCGTGGTGATCGGTGCTGTAAGCCTGGACGGTTTCGATGCCGCGACCCACGACTTTGTGCGTGGTCAGCCCGGCGTATTTGATGCCACCCTGCGAGGAATACGCGCCCTGGGGCGGGCGGGCATCCCACTGCACATCAACATCACAGCTATGGAATACAATATGGATCAGTTGGAGCCACTGATGACCCTCGTGGATGATCTGGGGACAGCGATCCTCATCATGTATCAACTGGTGCCAGTGGGTCGGGGCCACGATATTGGAGAGGCAGCCCTCGACCTGGGCGCTAATGAGCAGCTGATACGTTTCATGGCAACGGCGCAGCGCACTACCCGGGCCATTATGGAGCCAGTGGCTGGGCCTCAGTATTGGCCCTTCCTCCTGCAGCGGGCTGGCATCCACAGCGGCCCGCTCCTGCGCCTGGCCGAGACGGTCTTTCACGGCTGCTCGGCAGGCCGCGGCTTTGTCTACATCAAGCCCAACGGAGAGGTATGGCCTTGCCCTTTCATCGAGGTGAGCTGCGGCAACGTGCGAGAGACGCCCTTCGCGACGATATGGACCACATCTCCCATCTTCAGAGATCTGCGGGAGCGGGAGAAGCGGTTGCAAGGCCGCTGCGGCGAGTGCGAGTACAGACGACTGTGTGGGGGTTGTCGAGGACGCTCCTGGGCCACCACAGGCGACTACCTGGCTGAGGATCCCTCCTGCTTCATTCATCCACCCGAGACCGAGGGAACAATGTGATGGAGACCTCCCTGCAGCTCATCCCGCTGTTGGAACCGATCCGTCCGGAGATGGAGCAGTTGGAGAGCCTGTTCGTCGAAGCATTAGCCGATGTGGAGGAACCGCTGGGTTCTATGCTGCGCCCTTCGCTGGGCGGTGGGAAGCGGCTGCGACCTGCGTTGGTGGTTCTCATCGGACGGATGTTTGACCAGCCTGCCGCACCCTTTTGCAGTCTGGCGGCGGCAATGGATATGCTACATACCGCCACCCTGATCCACGACGATGTGGTGGATGGGGCCTCGCTGCGACGCGGCCAGGAGACATTGCACACGCTGTGGCCGGCCGGGGCGACCGTGTTGGCCGGGGACTACCTCCTGGGCCAGTCCACATCACTGATCGCAGACCTGGGACACCCCCGCATCTTCAAGCTATTCGGCACCGTTCTCCGCACGATGTGCGCTGGAGAGATCAGGCAAATGATCGTCACCCGGGGAAAACACCGCGACCGGGAGGACTACTACCGCAGCATCGAGGCCAAAACATCCTCGCTCTTTGCCGCCTCAACCGAGATGGCAGGCATTCTTGCCGGGGCAGAGGAGCCGCAAGTTATGGCGCTGCGTCGTTTCGGTCGAGAACTGGGAATGGCCTTTCAGATCGTGGACGACGTGCTGGACCTCACCGGCGATGAGGTGCAGTTGGGCAAGCCAGTCGGCAGCGACCTCCGCCACGGCCTGATCACCCTACCAATCCTTCGCTACCTGGAGAGGGCGGAAGACGACGTTCACGTCAACGCAATCCTGTCTGGTCGGCGGGACGAGGAGCACGTCCGGGCGGCGATAGCGCTCGTTCGCGCCTCGGGAGCCATCGAGGTCTCGCTGGCAGAGGCACGCGCCCACGCCAGGCGAAGCCAGGAGGCATTGGCACCCCTGCCCGACAACACCCCCCGCCAGCTCTTGTACTCCCTGGCAGAATACGTAGTGGAACGAAAGCGCTGAGAGGCAGATCAAACCCCGCGCCTGGGGACATGCCGGGCCTCAGCTACAGGCGAGCGCATCACACCACTCGAAATGTCAAGCCGGGACAGTTGCGAACCCGGCCCTTTGTGGTATATTGCCGGCTCAGGAGGGTGCAATGAGCGAGGATATTACAGAAACCCGATGGCTCGCGTGAGAGACTAATTCTGGAGGAATGTCGTGACTACGGATCAACCCGCGGCCAAAATGCCGCCTCTGTGGATCGTCAAGCTGCGCGCGCCGTTTTTCACGGCCGCCATCGTGCCAGTCTTTCTGGGAACGGCCATTGCCTGGGCACGGACCGGCACGTTCAATCTGTGGCACTTTCTGCTGACGTTGGTCGGCGCTGTCTGCCTGCACGCCGGCACCAACATGACCAACGACTACTTTGACCACGTCTGGGGCTCCGACGAGATCAACACCGAGTTCGCCAACCCCTTCACCGGTGGCAGCCGCCTCATCCAGATGGGCATCGTCAAGCCCAAGGTTTTCCTATGGCAGGGCATCGGCTTCTTTGTCATCGGCAGCCTGATTGGGCTGGTGCTGATCCTCACCCGGGGCCTGTGGGTGCTGTGGTTGGGGCTTATTGGCGTCTTTTCCGGCTACTTTTACACCGCACCGCCTCTCCGCCTGGCGGGCACCGGCGTGGGCGAACTGCTGATCGGCCTCAACTTTGGTCCCCTGATGGTGCTGGGCAGCTACTACACCCAGACCAAGGCGGTATCGTGGGAGCCGGTCGTCGCCTCGCTACCGGTGGGGTTGCTCATCGCGCTGGTGGTGTGGATCAACCAGTTTCAAGACATGCGAGCTGACGCCGCCGTGGGCAAGAACCACTGGGTTGTGCGGCTGGGCCGGCGACGCGCCGCGACGGCGTATGGGGTACTGCTGGCAGTGGTCTATCTGTCGCTGGCAGCCGGCGTTCTCTTCGGTAGGGTCACGCCTTTTGCCCTGCTGGGCCTGCTGACGCTGCCCCTGGCCGCTAGAGGATATCGTGTGGCCTGCGTTCACTACGATCATCCCAAAGAACTGGTGCCGGCCAACGCGGCTACCATCCAGATACATCTCCGAACCGGCCTCCTGATAACGCTGGGCTATGTTTTCCAGGGCATCATCGAATGGCTGCTATAGGCAGTGGGCCGTCGCAGCGCCCCCCCGAATCCATCAGGCCTGCCAACCGGCCCTTCTCCTTCGCCAATGTAGCCCGGCGGTACGATCTGCTTAATCACCTTATGTCGTTGGGACGCGACCGTAGCTGGCGAGAGCTCGCCGCCGAGGCGGTCACTTTGCCAGCCGGTGGACGCGTTCTCGATGTGGGGGCTGGCACCGGAGATATGACGCTGGCCCTGCTGCGTCGCTGGCCGGGGAGGCGCGTCGTAAGTATCGACCCAACGGTGGAGATGATGCGCATAGGACGGCGCAAGCCTGACGCCGACAGGGCGCGCTGGATGCAGGGGGACGGTCTCCGCCTACCTCTGCCCGACACCTACTTTGATGGCGTCGTGAGCGCATTCGTGTTGCGCAACGTCAGCGATGTCGAGGGTGTACTGGTCGAGCAGCGCCGCGTGGTCCGACCCGGCGGCCGGGTGGTGTGCCTGGAGATGACCTGGCCTCGCACGCTGGGCTTTCGTACATTGTTCAAGCTCTATTTCTCCGACCTGATGCCGCATATCACGGGGACGTTGAGCGGTCAGCACGCTGCCTATCGCTATCTGCCGTGGTCAGTACATCGCTTCATGGCACCGGAGGAACTGAAGGCGACGATGGAGCGCGTCGGATTGCGGAACGTACGTTACCGGATGCTGATGCTGGGAACCGTGGCCCTCCACGTGGGAGAACGCGGGTCTGTGTAGAAGGACGCAGACAGAGAGGGATGCAAGTAGACGAGAGTCCTATGTCCCTATCTGTCTGCTTACCCGGAGAGACCGTGTCAGAGACACCTGCATCCCTGGACAAAGCCGCTATGCGCGGCTGTCCATCCTACGTCTGGAGGGCAGGGCAGGAACGGCGCCTTCAGATGGTAAGCCAGTGGGCCCCGCTGGCGGGTCGGTGTGTGCTTGACATGGGCTGTGGTGTGGGGATGTACACGGCTGCTTTCTTGCGCGAGACTCCCCACGTCTTTGGCGTCGAGATCGAACACGAGCGGGCGCTGGGGGCACGGGAGCGGACCGCGGGCGTGGTTCAGTCGCCGGGCGAGAGACTCCCTTTCCCTGATGACACCTTCGACGTGGTCTTCTCACACGAGGTATTGGAACACGTCGCCGACGATCAAGCGTGCGCGGTCGAGATGGTGCGCGTGACACGACCGGGAGGCCGCATCGTCGTCTTTGCCCCCAACCGGCTTTATCCCTTCGAGACCCACGGTTTTTTCTGGCGGGGTCACTACCGCTTTGGCAACGTGCCGCTGATCAACTGGCTGCCGACGCCGCTGCGCAACCGGCTTGCTCCTCACGTTCGCACCTACACCATTGACGGCCTACGTCGCCTTTTTGATGGTCTCTCCGTGCGCATCATCCATCACACGCAAATCTTTCCTGGCTACGATAACATCGTTGCCCGCGCTCCCGCATTGGGAGGCGCGTTACGCGCAGTCACCTATGCCTTTGAGCAGACCCCGCTGCGAGCTTTCGGCCTTTCACACCTATTAGTGGCGGAGAGAAACCAGCCGTGATGCGTGGGAATCGCGGCAGACACCATATCGTCCGCTCGCGCGTCACACCTCATGCCTCACGGAATGTCTGCAGCGTCTCCAGGTAGTACTCGGGCAGACCGATGTCGTAGCGCTGTCCATCCATCATCAATCCCAGGAAACCATCCTCCTGCCTCAGACGATCCAGCGCCGAGGTGAGTTGGAACTCGCCCCGCTCGCGGACATTGTGCGTGATGTGCTCTTCCAGGTAGCCAAATATCTGTGGCTTGATGATATACTGGCCAAAGAACGTCAGGTACTCATCATCCGGCAAGCCGGACACGCGCAGGTTGTTTTGAGCATAGTCCACGGTCGGTTTTTCGACAAACTCGGTGACGTTCAGCAAGCGATCCTCCTCGACCCATATCCCCGTCGCCGTCCCAAAGTTCGCGATCTGGTCCTCGGGCGTGCGGCGCAGGCCCAACACGCTGATCCCGTGCTGGTTGTACGCCTCAATGAGTTGCTGCGCACACGACTTCTCACCACATGAGCGATAGAGATGATCTCCTAGCATCAGCAGGAAAGGTTCGTTACCAACTGCCTCCCGCGCGCAGTAGACGGCGTGTCCAAAGCCCTCCTGTGCTGACTGGGTCACGAAGGAGACGTGCCGACCTATCTCCAAGATGCGCTGCGCGTATTCCTGAGAGCGACGAGGCAGTTTGTTATAGTTCTCAATCGTAACCTGGACGTTGAAGAAGGATTGGAATGCCTCCAGGTCCTCCTCCTGGACGATGATGATTACTTCATCTGCACCAGCATCCAGCGCCTCCTCGACGATCAGCAGAATCGCGGGCTTGGCGATCCCGTCGCGGTCCACGATGGGGAACAACTCCTTCTTCGTCGCCTTGGTGGCCGGGAAAAGCCGCGTCCCAAAGCCGGCTGCCGGGATAACCGCCTTGCGCACCTTCTGTCCGGCGCTCAGTGTCAGCGTGAGACAGGGCATCGACAAGTCACGCTCGATAATTTCAATCACCGCCTGTTGATCGATCTTGCTGCGCGCGACGAACTGCGCCGTGCCATCGCCCTGGGATCCGACGCCCTTCCCACCCCAGATGTGTGGCTTGAGGGGCTCGTAATTCAGGACGCGATGCAGCACCGGGGCGGTCAGCTCCTCTGGGCAGGCAGGTGCAGCATACCGGTCAAAGAACGCCTGGGCCTCGGTCATCAGCGTACCCAGCCGCTCGGCATTCCCTGCCTGGAGCGCCTCAATGGCTTGATGGACGATACGCCTGTTGATCGGTCCCAGCAGTTCCTGCACACCCTCTTCAATCTCATTTCCGGCGAAGGGATAGCAGCGGTTGAGCTGGGCCAGGATCTTCATCGTGTCCTTCTGAGCCTGGAGATCCACGATGACGAAATACATGTCGTTTGGGACCTGCAATTCGGTCACGTCCAGATGGTCGCCGTCGTAGGTCATAAGGATTGGCCGGTTGCCGAAAGCACAGCCCTGGTCCATGCGTCCGCAGCGTGAGGGGGTGGTGATCTCACCAAGGTAGGCCAGCTCCATCTCACCCCGAACCGTCATCTTCAAGTCGTACACACGGTTGAAAGCCCGCGCTGTCAAGACGCATATCGCCGCGCTTGACGAGAGCCCCTTCTTTATTGGCAGATCGGTCCTGTAGTTGTCGATCACCAGGCCACGCACGTGGTAGTGCGTTAGGATCTGATAAGCGACCCCAGCGATGTAACTCCAGAAGCCTCCCCGATGGGCTTCCTCCAGCAATGCCCTAGGCTCCATCGGGATCTCATGGAGACCTCGCCTCTTGCCATCAGGTGTCGTCGCGGTCAAGACAAGGGCAGTAGGATGTGGCTCGACCTCAGCATAAATGCCCTGGTCAGTTCCTGTGAGCAGCGTATAGCCTTTCTCAATCCCTGCATTGATGCGCCGATATCCTCCGGCCCAGTCGGAGTGTTCACCAAACAGGCAGATACGTCCAGGAACAAATAGCTTCATCTCACCGTCTCCTTGTAGAATACCTTGCGCACGATTTTGACCGGCTCGTGCCGTTCGAGCACTGGTGAGAAATCGTCCACCCAGGCCAGACGCTGGCCCAGCACATCATGGTAGAAGGTCTCGGGATGCCGCCGTTCGTCGAGGAAGACATCATTATCGGCGTATAGCACAAAGTGCCATCCAGATCAAGGGCAAGCAGCCGGATCACGTCCGCACCTCTAGCACCCGGTCGCGTCCAGCCAAGTCTGGGTGCACGCGAACTGTGGCCTGAGGGAACAGGGTCCGGGCCAGATGACTGACGGTTTCTCCCTGGTCGGCACCGATCTCAACCAGCAGTCCCCCGCCAGGGCGCAATACCGCTGGAGCTTGCGCCAGCAACTGCTGGATGACCTCCAGACCTTCTGCTCCGCCATCGAGAGCCAGCCGGGGTTCGAAATCGCGCACGGACGCGGGCAACGAGGCGCATTTGTCGGTGGGAATGTAGGGAGGATTGGATACAATCAGGTCAACCTGGCTGGGGCGTGGATTGAGCACATCGCCAACCATCAGCCGCACTCGTCCTGTCACGCCGTGCCTCTCCGCGTTCCGTTGCGCTACCGCCAGTGCTGCCGGAGAGATTTCGATGGCGGTGACCGTGGCTTCCGGCAGATGAAACGCCAGGGAGACGGCGATGCAGCCGGAACCCGTGCCTACATCCACCACAGTCGCCGGCTGGCGTGCCAGCGCCAGATCCACCAGCGTCTCGGTCTCCGGACGGGGGATCAGCACCTCGGGTGTGACATCAAAGGTCAGCCCGTAGAACTCGCTGTAACCGGTGAGATAGGGGAGCGGATAGCCGGAAGCGCGACTGCGGATGAGGTTCTGGTAGTCCGATATTTGGTTGGAAGTGAGCGCGTATTCTGGGTGGGTCAGCAGTGCCGTGCGAGAAACGTGCAGCACATAGCCAAGCAGTACCTCGGCCTCAAGGCGAGGTGTACTGGTAACGGTGTCGAGGCGAGCGATGGCTTGTTGGAGTGCCTGATTGACATTGGATACGGAATGCTGGATGCCGGAATCAGATCGCCAATGTTGAACTTCCAGAATCGAGCCTTCAGTATCGAGTTTCCAGCTTCGAGTTTCCAGTTCCTGTGCCCGCCTTGCGCTCACGACTTTCGGTTCGTCTGCCTGCCGCTAACTCGGGTACAGCTTGTATCGAAGCAACCGTCACTTCCCGTCATTCAGACTCTCCCATGGCCTCCAACCGCGTGGCCTGGTCCTCCGCAGTCAGTTCGTCGATAAAGGGATCGAGGTCGCCGTCTAACACGCTGGGCAGTTGGTGGAGGGTCAGGCCGACGCGGTGGTCGGTGACGCGGTTTTGGGGAAAGTTGTAGGTGCGGATCTTCTCGCTCCGCTCACCGGTACCCACCTGTGCCCTCCGCCTCTTGGCTACCTCCGCCTCCTGTTTCTGTCGTTCTTGCTCATATATGCGCGCCCGCAGAATGGACAACGCCCGCAGTTTGTTCTGCGTCTGCGAACGTTCGCTCTCGCAGGTGACAACCATGCCGGTTGGCGTATGGGTGATACGGATGGCAGTGGCGTTCTTCTGCATGTGCTGACCACCAGGGCCTGATGCACCGTAAGCCTCGATCTCTAAATCCTTTGGATCAATGTGGACCTCTACCTCTTTTACCTCTGGCAGGACTGCCACCGTAGCCGTGGAAGTGTGGATGCGCCCAGATGATTCCGTGATCGGCACCCGCTGGACACGATGAACGCCACTTTCGAACTTGAAGCGGGAGAAAGCGCCGCGCCCCTGCACATCAAAGATCACCTCTTTGAATCCTCCGACGCCTGTGGGATGGCTGCTCAATAACTCTGTCTTCCACCCCTGCTGCTCAGCATAGCGGGTGTACATACGATACAGATCGGCGGCGAAGAGACCGGCCTCATCGCCTCCAGCGCCGGCGCGAATCTCGACAATGACATTCCTGGCATCCCGTGGGTCCTTGGGAAGCAACAACTGGTGGAGTTGGGCTTCCAGTCCATCCAGCCGGGCCTGCAGTTCGGCGATTTCTGCCTCGGCCAGTTCCCGCAATTCGGGATCGGCATCGTCGGTCAGCAGCGTCTCTGTCCGCTCCAATTCCTGACCCGTGTCCTTATAGACCCGATAGATGCCGACGATATCCTCAAGCTCTGCCCTCTCTTTTGCATATTCGGCCACGCGCTCATAGTCCTGTGCCACCTCTGGATCGGCCATCAGGCGCGTCAGTTCTTCGTACCGTTCTTCGATCTTGTCCAGTCTGTCTAACATGACCCCCTCAATTCACACAGCAGGGCGGCCTGGGCAGGCCGCCCCACGCGCTGATGCTATTATAACAAAGCGGGACACGGCGTCAAGTGAGTCAGTGGACAGGTGGGTCGGTAGCTGGTGGAGCGGGCGATCTCCCAAAATGCCGTCTCGACAGGACGATCAGCCCTAGAGTAGCAACAAGCGGTATTCCAAAGAACGCGGCAAAATGGGAGCCGTGCAATGGCAGTCCCTGCAGCATCTCCATCTCCATTTCCGGAAGATTCATCCTCGACAGGATATCCATGCTACCAGGATGTGACCCATACTGTCAGTGTATAACAGAATGGGTGTCGCGTCAAGCAACTACCGCGGCCGCTCGGTCAGCGTCGCCTGGACGCTCAGCTCCTCCTCATCACGAACGATGGTCACCTCGACGACGTCACCCACGCGCGTCTCGGTCTCCAGATAGGTGGTAAACTGCTCAGAGCCGGTCATGGGCTCGCCGTTTATGGCCGTGATGATGTCGCCACCCAGCGGGATGCGGAGGTTACCTATCCGCACGATCTGATCGCCGCCCCGAATGCCAGCCACGTCAGCGGCACCGCCGGAGGCAACCCGGATCACCAGCAACCCCTCATCCGCCGGCACGTCCACCCCGGTCTGACGAAGGGCCCCGGCCCGCTCCGGTGTCAAGGGAAGATACTCCACCCCCAACCAGGGATGGGGGTAACGACCGTGGGCGATCAACTGGGGGATCACGCGCCTGACTGTATTGGCCGGCACGGCAAAGCCGATCCCTGCCGAGGCGCGGCTGGGGCTGACTATTTGCGAGTTTACGCCGATCAGCCGGCCGCGCAAGTCGAGCAGAGGGCCGCCCGAGTTGCCCGGGTTGATGGCCGCGTCGGTCTGGATCGCCTCGCCGATGAAGCGACCGTCGGGGCTCTCGATGATCCGTCCCAAGGCACTGATCACCCCCACCGTCAGAGTACCCAGTTGCCCAAAGGGGTTGCCGATGGCCACGACGAACTGCCCCACGCGTAGAGCGTCGGAGTCAGCCAGGGCGATCGGCCGGGGCAGGTTGTCAGCCTCGATGCGAATCACCGCTAGATCGTTGGTGGGATCCTGGCCGACGATTGTGGCCATATAGACCCGCCCATCGGCCAGCGTCACCGATAGCTCCTCCGCATTCTCCACCACGTGATAGTTGGTGACGATGTGTCCCTCCGTGTCGTACAGGAAACCGGAGCCCGTCCCCTCCTGGGGGATAGCACGGGAGAAAAAGTCGTAGGCGTAGCTGATGCTGCTGATGTTTACCACGGCTGGATTGGCCGACTCGTAGACCGCCTCCACCTGGGCCTCTAACGCGTTGGCAGGCTCCTCAGGCATCGGGGCTACCAGAGGCAGAGCCGGAGTGGGGGTCGGTTGCAGCGTCGGCGTCGGGGTGGGTGCAGAAAGCGGTGACAGGGCGGACAGACGGCAACCCAACGTCGCACCTAACAGTGCCAAGATCACCACTAGAAAGATCGTGCGAGTCTGATTCATACGTTCACCCCCCGTGTTTCCTAGTGGACCCACTACCAGGCTCCAACCCCTCCAGTCAAGCGGTCTATAAGGACCTGGAGACGGTCCACTTCGGCCTGGAGTTCCTCAATCCGCTCACGCATGTGCAATACGATCTCCACGCCAGCCAGGTTGACGCCCAGATCAGTGAGGCGCCGAATGCGGCGCAGTTCGGCCAGGTCGGCTTCGGCCAGCGTCTCGTTCACCAGTCCTCGTCGGATGTAGCGGCGCACAGTGCGCGGCGCCAGGCCACACCGACGAGCGGCGACGGTGACCGTGATGTAGGTCGTTCCATCTCTGTCGTTCGCTCGCGCCGTCAACTCCGTCGTCATTCTCGTCGTCAGCCCCATCGTCCTCGTCATCGCTCGTCAGCTCCCTTGGACGAGATTCTCCTCAACTCCTCGAACAGTTCCCGCTGGCGTGGGGTAAGTCGCTCCGGTAGCTGTATGTCCACTTCGGCGTACAGATCGCCGTGTTGATCGGGTTGCCGTAGACGGGGCATGCCTTTGCCCCGGAGGCGGAACGTGCGCCCGTTCTGCGTGCCGGCCGGAATGGTGAGCTTGACGGGACCGCCCAGGGTTGGCACCTGGGCCCTGCCGCCGAGGACAGCCGTATAGAGATCTACTGGCACCGTCACGTGCAGGTCATCGCCCTGGCGTTCGAATTGGGGATCGGACAGCACTTTGAGGCGCAGGTACAGGTCGCCCGCCGGTCCACTGACCGCGCCCGGCCCGCCCTCACCCGCCATGCGAACGCGGGTGCCAGTGCGCGCTCCCGGTGGAATCTTGACCTCTAGGCGGCGTCCATCCCCCTGAAGGACACGTGTGGTGCCCTGGTAGGCCTCCCGCAGGCTGATCTCGACTTCCTGCTCATAGTCCTGTCCGCGCTGAGGACGGACCTGGTACTCAAAGCCGCCAGGAGCCGCTCCGCCTCCCATCCCGCCAAAGATCTGGCTGAAGAAATCGGAGAACGGACTGCCCCCACCAAACAAGTCCTCCAGATCCTCCGGGGTGCCGTAACGGACGTGGACGCGCTGGCCCTGTGCACCAGGGTAGCCGGCGGCCCACTGGCTCCAGTCAAAGTCGCCAGGGCGGCCGCCAGCACGATCCCAATCTCGCCAGGCTGTCCCCAGTTGGTCATACTTGCGCCGCTTCTCCGGGTCAGAGAGCACTTCGTAGGCCTCGTTGATATCCTTGAACCGCTCCTCGGCGCTGGTGTCACCCGGATTAACATCTGGATGGTACTGGCGGGCAAGCTTGCGAAAGGCGCTCTTTATTTCCCTCTCGCTGGCGTGCTTGCCGACACCGAGCGTTTGGTAATAGTCCTTGTATTCCATCGGGATCGCACACGACGCAACGTCAGGTGGCGACAATGACGCGGGCGGGGCGTAGGAGACGGTCTCCCACGCGATAACCCGCCCGCACCACCTCAACCACTGTGTCCGGCTCAGCGTCCGTCCGTTCGTGAGGAATGGCACCTACCGCTTCGTGCCAGGCTGGATCAAAGGGCTGATCTGCCGCTTGGACAGGTTCTGCTCCCTCCTGGTCCAGGATGTGCATAAGGCTCTGGTACGTCAGGTCCACTCCTTGCCGGAGACTCTCGATATCCGTCCCATCTGCATTCAGCGCCCGCTCCAGGTCATCGGCCACGCTCAGGAAAGCGCGCAGCAGGCGTTCACGATCGGTGGCAATGCGCTCGTCGGCCAACCGCTGTTGCCGCTTGCGAAAGTTCTCCATCTCGGCCTGCAGGCGCAGCGCCCGATCGCGCCACATATCGACGCTTTCCTCTTCCGCTGCACACTTTGGCTCCCGCGTACCGTACGTTGCTTCTCGCGTCCCCGGCCCCGGTCGTACAGGAGCCACCGGTGAGTCGGCCCGATCTACTACCTCCCGATCCGTCACCGGTGGGGAGGCCTCGGCGACCTCCGGTACACGAAGAGATGGAGCATCCGCCGAAACGGGCCTAGGTTTAACGCGGATGGGTACCCTCACTCTCGCGCTCATGTCACATCTCTTGGAACTCGCCCTCGACTACATCCTCGCCTTCGGGCGGTGCGCCATGCCTGGTCCGTGGACCTCCATTGCCACCAGCCTGCGGCCCACCGGCTGCTGCCTGCTGCTGCGCATACATCTGCTGCCCGATGGCGTAGCTGGCCTGCTGCAACTGCTCGATCAACTGCTTGATCCGCGCCGCGTCATCGCCCTCCTTGGCCCGCTTCAGATCCTCGATGATGTTCTCGATCTGCCCGCGGTC